>JACCDO011108149.1_pt1 | contig 22660 bp, 21 predicted proteins | sample 7446101 | NCBI WGS metagenome assembly JACCDO01 (sample SAMN15323440, study PRJNA562643) | freshwater metagenome | isolation source: river surface water | place: USA:Blue River Watershed | collected 2017-08-16
ATATAATGGGTCAATATTATAAGTTTATTATATTAGCTAATGAAAAACATAATAATAGAGAAGTTATTTTACTTTCTGTAAATCCACATGATTTTATGATGGGTGCAAAATTAATGGAACATTCATATATTAACCAACCATTATTAATTTTAGTTGAATACTTAATTAGCAAACATAGTAGATTTTATAAATCTCGTATTGTATGGGCAGGAGATTATGCAGATGAAGAAAAAGAAGAGTTTGATGAAAATTCAGAATCTGTTAATTTATATAGATTAGCAGATAATTATAGTTCATATAAAGGTGAGTACAAAAATACAAACTATAACTATATTGTAAATCATACTAAAAACTTGTATGTAGATAAAACAAAATCAAAATCTATTCATCCATTGCCATTATTAATATGTGAAGGTAATGGACGTGGTGGCGGTGATTATGATGGTAATGATAATGAATTATGTGGAACTTGGGCTCGTGATGTTATATCAATGGAAGAAACTATTCCAGATAATTATAAAGAATTAATCTGTGATTTTGAAGAATATTAATTAACCCAAAAGAGTTTATACATTCAAATGTCGACTAACACAAATATTCATTTCTATCAAGAATTTTTTTGAATATTCCCATATCGAAAGTATTATTATCCACATCAGGAATTCTTGATAAATCATCTGTTTCATGTATCTGTTTCATTAATAATCTATGTTCTTCATAAGATAATTTTTCAGATAATTTTTTATCTATTACTGGAGGTGGTATATCTCGAGTAACAGTATACATAACATGTGGTGGTTTTGGAACAGGGGGTGGTGGAGATGGAGCACGTTTTTGTGGGTTGATAAACATTGGTTCCCTAGTTGCAGTATACATAACATGTGGATGTGTTTGATATCTTGGATATTCTACTGGCGGAAATAATGGATTGGGAGTAGATTGATGTGGTCGCTGTGCAGGTGTAGGCCGTGGTGGTGATTGTGGTCGCTGTGCAGGTGTAGGCCGTGGTAGTGGTGGAGGAGGTGGTGTAATATTAATTATTTGAGAACCTACTTGAACTGGAGCATTATTAATATTTATACTTGATGTGCTAGTTAGTTTTACAGGAGGACGCACTGGAGAATGTAATTTAAAATTACTTGATGATTCAAATTTTTGAGCTAGTTGTTTAACAGAAACTTTTGTTTGAGATGATTCAGAATTATGTTCAACTGGTTCAGAATTATTATCAACTGGTTTAGAATCATTTTCAATTGGTTCAGAAACTTGTTTAAATATGGGTTGTTTTTTCGATTCATTTGCTATTTCATCTCTTGTTTTTAATTCTAGTAATATCTGCATTTCATCACAAAGACCATAGCAATCTTTTGAACAAAAATTACAACGTTTATCTGCCAAATTTAAATAATAACATACGTGGCTAAGTTTGTTACGCATTTTATAACATGAATTATAACAAAGTGGATTATTACACACTTCACATGTTTTCTTTGACCATTTCTCACAATAATCATTGAATAGTTGTGTAATATTATTTCTATTTTTCAAATTATTCTTTGGAATAATTGGCATAATAATTTCTTCATCATCTTCATCATCATCGGCAAATAGAGATTTTATTTTAGGTTTACTTTGTGTAGTAACTGGAGTTATTTCTAATATTGCTTTTTTCTCTGTTGGTTCTAATTTATCTAATACAGGAACTGTTACTGTAACTGTAACTGGTTTATTTACAGGTAATTCTACTGGTAATACTTTTTGTACAACAGGTTGATAACCAATATTGATAGGTAGTGTAGGAGTAAATACATTAGGCTTAATATATTTAGTTTCTCTTTTATTTTGAACATACGCTTGCCATTCATCATTTAATGATTTATCTTCATATTGATAATCATATTTATCATTAAAAACTTTTCTTGGTTGAGGCGGTTGGTGTGGTTGGTGTAGGTGATGTGGTTTTGGTGGATTAATAACTTTTTCTTTTTTATTTTCACATTGTGCTGCGAAATGTCCTTTAATACCACATATATAACATTTATCATCAAAACCATTAAACATTTTATTTAAATATTTTAAATCAGCTTTTGATAAAACCACTTGGCAAAAATTACCACCTCTTACATTTTCAATACCATATTTTGCCATATATTTGAATGTATATTTATCTTCATCATATTCATCACAATCTGGAATAAGTTCAATTCGTTCAATAGGTTTGTATAATTTTGTCCAAGCAGCTCCATTTCCAGTTAAATGTTCTCCTAATCGTCTTTCAGGATCATTTGTTTTACCAATGTAATACTTGTTGCCTCCAACATTATCGTCTAATTTAAGAATATAAATATAGACCATTTACAATATATTATAAATTAACATAAGTCTAAATTAAATCAATTTTTCCCATAATTATTAGAAAAATTGATTTAATGATAAATTATATTTAATATTTAATAATAAATGGCAAAATTTGTTAGAAAATATACTAATTATGGTACAGTAGAAGCTGAATATAATGTTGTTCCAGATGAAAATGGAAATGACATTATAGAAGGGGAATATAAAAAATTATTTGATGATGGAACAGTTAGTGAAATTTTTTATTATATTAATGGTAAAAAAAATGGACAAAGTATTAGTTATTTTGGTAATGAAGATAATATAGCATCAATGTGTTATTATATTGATGATAAATTAGAAGGAGAATATATTAGTTATGATGAATATAATAATATTCGTAAAAGTTGTTATTATCTTAATAATCAATTACACGGAGAATATAAAGAATATTATGCTTGGTCTCCTTATCAAACTTTATATATTCATTGTTTTTATAAAAATGGTAAATTAGATGGAAAGCATATTGAATATCATAGTCCTATGGGTCCGAATAAAAATATTACTGGTAATATTAAAAGAATTAAAGGAGATTATAATAATAATATATTAACTGGTTATATTAAAGAATATAATACTGATAATAAATTAATATCAATTCAATATTATAATAATAATAGTTTATTATATGAATTTGAAATTATGGATAAAAGATATAATTTCGGTATTGATAATAATTTAGAAAATGTATTAGATGAATATTTTAACACATTTAAAGAACATATTAATAATAATCCACTTCAAATAACACCAAATGATACACTAAATAATGATGATGAACAAAGTGATAATGATAATGATGATACACAAAGTAATAATGATGAACAAAGTAATAATGATGATGAACAAAGTAATAATGATAATGATGATACACAAAGTGTTTATTCTGATAATGATGATGATAATGATGAACAAAGTAATAATGATAATGATGATACACAAAGTGTTTATTCTGATAATGATGATGATAATGATGAACAAAGTAATAATGACAATGATGATGAACAAAGTAATAATGATGATAATACACAAAGTGATAATGATAATGATGATGAACAAAGTGTTTATTCTGATGATACAGATAGTGATTGCGAATATAATAAAGAACCAGATGGTAATTATGAAGAATATTCTCATGAAAACCAATTGAAAAAAAAATATACTATTAAAAATGGTAAATTAACTAGTATTTCAAAATATTATCATTGGCAAGGCGATGGTTGTGGACAATTAATGGAAGAATCCAAATACATTAATGGTAAAAAAGATGGACTATCTGTTAAATATTTCCCAAATGGAATCTTACATAAATCATCTTTTTATATAAATGGCAGAAAAGAAGGAGAAACAATAATATATAATGAAAAAGGTCATCTTGTTAAAAAAATGAACTATATTAATAATTTTTTAGATGGTAAATATTACTTATATAAAGATGGAAAATTACAAATTGAATGTGAATATTATCAAGATGAATACATGGGAGAATGTTTAGTCGGTGATTATATAAATTATTATCCTAATGGTAATATTAAAGATATTTGTTGTTATGAAGATGGTAAAAAACATGGTTCATATTACGAGTATCACGAGAATGGAAGATTTAAAACTGAAGGGCGATATGAATATAATTATAAAGTAGGTTATGAATATAGATATGATATTTATGGTAATTTAATTGCAACATTATTTGTTGATGAAAATTATGATTAAAAAAAATTATAAATGTCTATTTATAAATGTCCATTTATATGTCTATTAAATTGTCCTTTATGGTCACATTTAAAATCGCATTCTATGCATTGGAATTTTAGTTCTCTTGTTTTATCATGAGTTTTCATATGAACTTGATATGATTGTCTGTAATTATATTTTTTATCACATATAGGACATTTAAAAATCTTTTCTTCTTCTTTATACGTTTTAATACATTTATTCGGCTGTCTATTTAATTTACGTTCATTTGTTATAATTGTCGCTGTTTGCGAATTAGCACTATTATGATCATTATTATGAGCATTATTATGAGTATTAATATGGGAATATAAATGATAGATATTATCATGACTATATTCGCATAAAGAGCATGAATATTTTTTTACATAATTTGGATCATGAGATCTTTTATGAGAATAAAGTCCTGAGTAATATTTATAACTTTGACCACATTCATCACAAACATATCTATTTGTATTTATACCAGGTGGTTCAATTTGTAACGAATTATTAGTAGACTCGTATTCATTATAATATTCTATTTCCATTTAATTATAAATTTAATGCTAATAGAAAATAAAATTCAAATTTTATTCTAATTCATAATGAGTATAAATAACCTCTTCAAATGAATAATAATCATCATTATCAAAATAATGTGATTTAATTAATTTTACAGGATCTTTTAATTCTTCTAGTGGATATTCATAACAATAAATATCATCACAACATTCAAAACTAATTTTAAATAATATATAAAAATATATTTCCTCTAGTGAATAACCTTCTAGGAAAAACATTTCACCATATTCACGACACAAAAATACATATTGTAATTTTTTATCCTTTTTGTTAAATTTAACAGTGTCTAAATAATATTTTTTATAAGTCTCGTAGAATTTTTCTCTACTAGTAGTATCGATCGAACAATTAGATGATTCATTACTCATAATATTATTATTAATATGTTTCTTTATAATTCTATCGTAAAATCAGGATGAAATATTTATATAAAAAAATTAATTTAATGGTTGTCTATAAAAATGATAAACTCTATTCCATAGTTCTCCAGGTAATTCATAATTACTATTATTTATCTGTTGCTTTGTTTCTTCGAATGCAACAAATTGTTCATGTTCATGTAATCTTTCATAAAAGTTGTCATATGCTTGGTCATTTATATGAATTCCTTTGTTCTGTAGAGTATATTTAATATGTTTAAATATATAAGCAGGAATATTCACACTGCGATAATTTGGTTCAAATTGACTAAATTTATTCAATGATGGTTCTAATATATCTTCAATGTAATCACTTTCTAGAACATATTCTATGTAAGGACCATCCATGTTAATTTTTAATAAGTTATTTGTAATTAAATATGGATAGTCTCTATCAAGTATATTATAAATAGTGTCAGAACTATTAAGATGAGTCAGATTTATAACACTACTCCATTTTTGTGTATGTATATTATATCTAATAACAGTATATCCACTAAATGGTAAGCGTGTAGAATGTGCAGAATAAATAGTTATAATTTCCATATACGTATCTGTAAAATTTAACGAGAATTTTGGAATCATAGAATGAAATTCTAGAAAATAGAGATAGCTGCAAATGTTTTTAACTGTTAGTGCTTCGTTATTTATTCTATATATCAACATAGTTGATGCCATTTATACAATATTTTATTATCTATTATATATTGTTTTGATTTCAATTTTTATACATATATTTGGACATTGTCCAAATATATGTATAAAGTTAATCCGCTAGATATAAAAAAAACTTCGTATTTTTTTATATCTGCGAATCAATTTTTCCCATTATCATTAGAAAGTTAATCCGCTACTAATCAATTTTTCCCATTATCATTAGAAAGTTAATCCGCTACTAATCAATTTTTATACATAAATAACCGTAGGTTAGTTATTAGTAAAATTATTAACGCTTATAGCGTTTTCAATTTATATATATACATATATGTGTTATGTGCAATTCATATTAATAATATAAATATATATATAATATAAATGGAAACATATAATGTAATGAATTTAAATCTTGATAGATATATTATTAGGGCTCAAGAAACTGCACGTATTGCAAATATAGCTGCACAAGCAGCGGAACGTGCAGTAATAGAAGTAGAACGCACTACACTAGAAGCAGATAGAACATCGCAAGAAGCAGACCGTGCAGTGCAAGAAGCTGACCGTACTACACTAGAAGCAAATCGTGCAGCACAAGAAGCAGAACGTGCAGCACAAGAAGCAAATCGTGCAGCACAAGAAGCAGATCTTGCAGCGCAAGAAGCTGCCCGTGCTATACAAGAGTCAGAACGTGCATCACAAGAAGCAGACCGTGCAGTGCAAGAAGCTGACCGTGCTACGCTAGAGTCAGAACGTGCATCACAAGAAGCAGAACTTGCAGCACAAGAATTAGAACGTGTATCACAAGCAGAACGTGCATCACAAGAAGCAAGCCCAGTGACTAGAGACACTCCAAATTTAAGATATTTATTTACATATTATGAATTAACTCCATTAATAGATAGTTTTAATAAATCTCATTTTGATGAAATCATTGTTCCAAAAATATTAGAAAGGAAAAAAACACTTAATATAAATCATAATATAAATACAGATAATTATAGAGATATATTTATTACTAGCGATATACATGCAGATTATAGAAAATTAGTTCAAATATTAGTTAATGCTAAATTGATTAGGATTCCAGAAGATATAGATTTATATACTGACAAAATATATGATCCTAGAATTATAACTAACTCTGAATGGATTTTACCAAATTCATTATTTATTATAACTGGTGATTTAGTAGATGGTAAAAGATATGTTCCAGTTGATGATAATATTGGTTCATTTGAATTACTTATACATTTATTTTTGTATAATATAAAAATTAAAGCTGAACAACTAAATTCTGATGTTTTATTTACTATAGGTAATCATGATTTACGTTCTGTTTTAAAACAAATGCATACCTTAGTACAAGATAAAGTAATTATACATAATACTTTAGAAAGATATGTTCATAGAAATGCATATAAATATTTTCAATATAATAGAGAAGCAGTGCTATCTAAATTTTATGATTTATCTCCATATTTATTTTTAAATTTAAATAATAATGAAATAATTGCAGTTCATGGTGGTTTACACAATAATCCAATTTATAAAAACCCTGAAATAAATATTGATGATATAATATCTATTCAAGATTCTATAAATAGAAATGGTTTAGATACAATTGATGCTAGTAAATTCTATTTAGAAGAAGGACCATATTCCTCAATTGCAAATTATAGTTCAACAAGTGGTATTTTATGGACTAGATTTTATGCAGACTCTGCTGATAGACGTTTAGTATGTGAAACAATTAAAAATAATATAAAACAATATAAATTAATAGTTGTTGGACATTGTCCAACTTCTGAAAATAGCAATTTAGGTCGTTTAGAAATTATGTTTTCACCAGAATATGTATCATGTGATTCAGGACATCAAATAGCAACCAAGGGTTGTGTATTAGTTGATGAATGTAGAGATAAATATAATGCACCTGTATTAGCATTTGTAGATATGGGTTTGTCACAAGCATTTAGAAGATTTGGTAATAATCAACATAGAATTGTAGAAATATTACATTTACAAGAAAATATAAGAGAACCTAGAATACCAAACAGAAAATATAATGTTATTTCAAGATTGGAAATTAGACATAATAGAGAACCAATTGATATTAGAGTTTATTAGTTTATAATAAATAAATTGATATATTTATTATAATATTATGAGCATTAATATGAGTATTAATAGCATTTATATTATATCTCCTATTAAAGAAGGCGGGTCGAATAAATATATAAATGATTTACTAAAATTGTTAAAACAAAATAAAAAAAAATATATTATTATTAATAATAAGAAAGAACTTGATACACTATCATCTAATTTTAGTAATAATAATATACTAATTGTTCAAAATTTAATTAATACTAATATTAAATTTATTGATATTGAAAATATTGTTAATAATACACAAATAAATTTAATATTACCAATACATGATTTTTATTTTATTTATTCAAATGAGAATATGAATAATATGAACATTAATATTCACGAAATACCTACTATTAAATCAAATCATAATTTATTAAAAATAGCTAAATATGTTATATTTCCATCACAATTTATGTTAGATAAATTTATAGAAATTGAAGGAAGTAATAACAATTATATATTTATTCCTCATAATGATAATATTAATATTAATAATACATATAATATATATATTCCACCTATTTTAAATAATCAAATAAATATTGGTATTATTACTAATATAAATGAAACTAAAGGGTATTCTTATTATAAAAAATTATGTTATATTAATAAATTATTCCATGAACAGACAAATAAAAAATATGTTATAACATATTATATTTTTGGACATGTAGATAATAATAAGCTACTTAATCATTATATTCATCGTGATGGAATATATAAAGAGGATAATATATATAATAAATTAAATGAAAAAAATATTCACGGATTGATGTTTTTGAATAAATTTCCAGAAACTTATTGTTATGCATTAACAAAAGGAATTAATACTCAATTACCAATATTATATACTGATATTGGTGCTGTTGGAGAACGATTAAGAAATATTAATAATATTAATAATAGATTTCATATTTATAAAGATATTGATTCATTTTATAATTTTATTGATTATATTATTAAAAATAATAATACAGGAGAAAAACCAGAAATAAATATTAATATTAATATAAATCCATTTTATTTAGAATTATTTAATATATAATATATAATATATTGATGATTGTTAGTATTAATAATGTTCTATCAAATGAAGATATTAATTACTTATTAAATATGCCTGAAGTTTTAGATGCAAAGAAAAATATAGATAATAAATTATCAGGTTCAGAATATTTTTCAATTAATTTAACTCAATCAATTAAAGATTTAATTAATCAAAAAATGAGTTTAGATTTATCAAATATTGAATCAATTCCAATGCGCTGGATTAAAGGAGATACATTACCTCATGTTGATAGAGGAACTAGTTCTTTTGAAAAAACATATTTAATGTATTTAACTGATTCAACAGGAGAATTAATAGTTGATAATATAAGTTATCCAATTACTCAAAATACAGCTTATATTTTTAATGAAGGGTTGGAACATAAAACAATCAATACTTGTATTAATACTAGTATTAATAATAATTATGAACCACGTTTATTATTAGGTCCAATGAGTGAAAAAGCATTTGCAGTAGGAGCTATTGTAACTAGAATAGAACAACCAGGTGGAAGTACTATTTATATAAAACAAAATGGTGCAAATATTGAATATAAAACAAAAATAACAGGCTGGGAGCCAATTACTGTATGGCCTGTCTATTTTGAAAACACTGATGAAACCAAAGGATTTATAATAATACGTTTTGAAAATGATATAACATTAACAAGCAATAATCATAATTTTATTTGTGATAGTAATTATATTCAATTTGGCTTAAAAACATTAAAAGATGATGGGACTAGACCTACTATAACTATTAATGGTGTTACTAATTATCCTGGATTAATTATCAATAATAAAATAGGAACTGGATTTAGTTACATTAATATATTTAATTTGAATGTTATATCAGTTGGTTCAACACTAGCAGATTCTGCTGGTTGGATTGGTGGAGAATCATTTGGCAAAAGTTCAACTAATAATTATATTATTAATTGTAGTTCAAATGGTTCTATACCTACTTTTGGAGGTGGTATTGTGGGTGCAGGCGCAGCTAATAATGGAGGATCTTTAACTATAATTGGTTGTTCAAGTAGTGGTAATATTACTGAATGTTCTGGCGGTATAGTTGGTGCAGATAGTGCAAATACAAGTGGAACAATTACAATTGAATCTTGTTGGTCTATAGGTATAATTGTAACTGCTTCTGGTGGTATAATAGCAAATGGTGCTGCAACATTTAATGGCACAGTTAATATAAATAATTGTTATAGCACAGGACCTATAACAGGTGAGAATTCTGGAGGTATTTGTGGTACTTCACCAGCATGTTTTAATGGAACTCTTAATATTAATAATTGTTATAGTACTGGTAATAATATAAGTGGTATTAATTCTGGTGGTATTGTAGGTTTAATTGAAAATCCACTAAGTTTTGGTAATATTTTAATTAATAATTGTTATTCTACTGGAAATGTTAATTCAGATGTAGGTGTTACTGCAGGTGCAATCGTTGGTGCAATTACTAATGAACCAGTTGTTAATATAATTATAACTCATTGTTATGCATCTGGTACTGTATCCGGTGGTTCTGGATTTTTTATTGGAGGTTCTTCTACTACTAATGATATAGCAACTTGTTATTCAGAAGCACGTAATTCTAGTTCGGGATGGAATACATCCCATGCTAATGCTGTTTTAACTGGTGAACCAGTAAATGGATACATTGGAACAACGTGGATTTCTAATACAGGTAATGTATATCCTTATGAATTATTAAATATGGGATATAGTCCTTATAATTTAACAAATATATCTGATACACCTGATCTAATTAGAACTACTGAATTAACTGTAAATAAAGGCGGCTCTTCATCACTAGCATTAAAAGAAAGCTATTATGCGTTACTTAGTATAAATAATGATGATCCAAATTTAGTTCCATCTATTACTATTAATAGTTTAAATGGTGAGATTAGCACTACTTCATCTACACCTGTTAATACATATTCATTAACTATTTATAGTTTAGGTAGTTATAATATTACTCAAATAAGTTTAACAGTAAATGATGGTCCTATACCGTGTTTAACAGAAGACACAACAGTTCTTACACCTAATGGTTATATTAATGTAACTAAATTACGTAAAGGTGATTATGTTATTACTAGTGATAATAGAGAAGTTGAAATTGTTAAAATATTTAAGAGCCATGTTATTGGTAACAATAAAACATATCCAGCTATTATACCTAAAAATAGTATTGCATCTAATTATCCACCAGAAACATTTACTATCTCACAGAATCATTTAATTAAATACAAAAAAAATTGGATATATCCTAAATTACATTTTAAAACAGATAATTCTAAAAATCTAATTAAATATTATCATATAAAATTAGAAAATTATATTACTGACCATTTAGTTATTAATAATGGTGTAGTAGTAGAATCATTAGGAAATCATCCATCAGATATTCTTAACAATGAATATAATATTGAAAGTAAAAGAAGATTAAAAAATAAATACTTATCTAAAATTAAAAATATAACTGTAAAAAATTAAATTAATGTTTTAAGTTTTTTTAATGATTCTTCTATATTTTCAATTAACTCTTTAATTTCAAATGAATTATCTTCTTCATCTTCATAACTTGAATTATTTTGAGTTATTTCATACCAATCTAATGGAATATCATGCAGATTGAATTTATAAATATTTTCACCATATTTATTAGCAATAAATTTATTATTATCAAAATCAATAATATAAGTATAATTTGAACCTGGTTCATTATTAGATGTAAAATATTGAAAAGATTCTGGATATTTTAATAGACTATATATAGAACCAATACTTGTATCACCTTCTTCATTTCCTTTTAATGACACACGTAATAATAATTCTTTACAATATATCATTTTATTTTTATTTACTAAATTATTAATATCATTGACTATTAAATTACCTAAATGTTCAAAATAAGAATCACTGTGATTATAAAAGGTATAATAAATACCTTTATATTTAAAAACAACATAGCCGTGAGTTACCATTATTATAATAGATAATAATCTTTTATAATAATAATATCAATATTTTAACCACAGTTCGCAAATGTAATATAAAACAATCGAATATTATTGTACTAGGGTTAATTATAAATCACTAAATTCTGCCTTTAGATTATCAACTATTACTTGAAATAAATCAGGTCTAATATTGAATTCAGTCAACCATTTATCTACAATATCATTTGTTAAATCTTCATTTAGATTTTCAAATATTCTGTTATAAACACTATTTCTAAATCCATGTTCCTCTTTTAATATATTATAACCATTATTTAAAATATAATAATAGATATTTATAAAATTTACTCCTTTTAATAAACTATTAATATTGTGATTAAAATCTAATAAAAATTTCATATTATTAATAAAATTTTGTTTTTGAGTTAATGGGTTCTTATTAAAATTCCCATCAAAAGAAAATAGATTATATTTATTTATATCATAAATTGCACGATGTGTACAACATTCACAACAGTTCTTATAGATAACTAACAATAATGGATGATTCATAATTATATTATCTATGTTCCTACATCTAACAAAACTATATAAGCTTGAATTACAAAATTTATCATTTTCACAAGTACATTCTTGATTAGTTACATAATTATAAGCAGCTTTCTCAGATAAATTGAATGAACTAGTTAAGAAATCTTCAGGTAAATTATTAGAAATCATATATTCTAATAATTTCATTTGTTTCTTATGTGTAATAGATAATAACAAATCAATATCAATAATATCCATTTCATTTTGTATATCAATATCACTTTCTGTATTAATATCACTTTCTGTTTCACTGACAACACTTGATAAGTCACTATCATCATCTTGATTATCTATTATTTCATGTAATTTTGAAACAGATTTCATGACTTCAAAATATTGATTATCTGTTAGGTGTTCTTTAAAACTATCAATTGTATCAACAATAATATGTAAGTGTTCCATTAACTTTATATTTTAAAATTAAACAAATGTTTAATCAATTTTTTATAATAATTACAAAAAATTGATAAATCTAATAATTAAATTAAATAATTGAATATAAAAATGGGACGTGATTATTTTGGAACAATTAGTGGACGTTTTTGGTTTGCAGTTCAAGATTCAGATGATGCTTCTAATTTTAAAAGTGATATTAATTATTTAGGACCAATAAGAATATATGAATATTTAGAATGTTGCTGTTTTAATGAAGAGTCTGATTCACCATATTGTGTAAACTGTTATTCTAATTACGATGACCATTATGAACATATTGATGAAGAGTTAAAAAAACATTATAATAAAGGTGAATATTTGATTCAAGAAAATAATTTTATTAAATATAATTTTAAAGATGATGAATTATCATTTGTAAGTACACAACTTGAAAAACTTGAAGAAATAATTGGTGATAATATGATAAATGAAATAAAAAAAACTTATACCATTAATAAAGATGAACGAGGGCAGTTTGAATATGATTTTGATTATGATATTTCTAATTGTCATCTTAAAATAAAAGAATTACTAGCGCGGTGGTGTTATGGAAGGCTAATTGAACACTCAATTAAAGAATTAGGTCACTGTATTATTTATTGTGAGATTTAATTTAACATACTACTGTATCATTACAATTAGTGTGCATTTAAAAAATTGAATTATTAATTTATTATACTAATAATATATTTTGTGTATTTGAATGTCTTCTCACTTTGAGAATACAAATAATTCTAATAATTGTTCAATTTGTTTGAACGATTTAGATGAAGGATTAACAACTAACCTTCCATGTAATCATACATTTCATCAAGCATGTTTTCAATTGTGGGCAAATTATAATAACTCATGTCCATATTGTAGATATCAAATTGTTCAAAATATGATTCCACAAGTATTATATGATGAATTAATTGCACCGGATGGCAATATAGAAGGATTAAATGAAACAAATTATCGTCAATTTTATATATTGAATGAAAATACATTTTCAAATCATATTGTTACTCAATATATCAATTCTATAAGAGCTGCTAAAATACTTAAGAATTCCTTACAGATTTTTGAAAACTACAGAATTACAGCAAACTATAATAATATTAATAATAATATAGTTGGTCGATTAATAAAAATTACTCAAATTACATATGCAGGAACTTTTGCATGTCATTTTATTGTTAATGGAATAAATATGGTATTCTTTAATAAATTATTTACATTTGAATTAGTTAATTAACCATATTTATTTAATAATAAAAATTGAAAAATATTTATTATTAATTATTTAATTAATTTTTGATATGTCTTCCATCATACCATATGATGAAAGTATAATTAGTGATACTACAAATTTACCAGTTGAACTTGTTAAACATATTGTCAAAATGGGTGATTTATGTTACATTATAACTAAGGGACCCATGGGTATTGAAGTTCGGCATTTTTATACAAATCAAATAATTAAAACAATTGAAACATTTACATTATTACATATTTCTGTAAGTCCATTAATAAATGGTTGTATTTATGTAGTTGGTTCAAACTCCAGAAGTATTGGCATTTGGAATATTTATAGTTCTGAATTAATAACAGAATTTGAATCATCCTACATACCTGAAGAAGACGATTGGTGTTATACACGATTGTCTAATTCAGGTGAACCAACACATACATTCACTCCAAATAATAATCTATTAATTGCATCTGGATATAAAATCAAAGTATATACATTGGAATCAAATATGTGGGTTAATACTAACACTGTTGAATTACCTAGTTCTGATATTATAATCGCATGTATTACATCTAATTTGACTACAAATTTATTTGCATGCGGAACAATTGGAGGAGATGTGTATATATATAATATTAATGGAGAATTTATTCATGAATTAACAACAAGAGAACCATTAATGAGATCTGACCATCTACCATCAATTACATCTCTTGCATTTAATCAAAATAAATTGGTGATTTCTTCTGTTGGCAGAAATAATCGTTTATTAGATTTATCAACAATGAATTCTATTAAAATAGAAGAACCGGATAGAGAAATGAATGGTTCATATTTTATAATTTATAATTATAAGCTAACTCCGTGTCTTACAAGATTCATAGGAACAATTCATTTTAGGACGTATTTATGGGACGCTGTTACAGGTAGAGTTATTCGAAGATTGGACTTTACTTTGTCTGATTTCTCATTTTCTCCTAATAATAAATATATTTCCTCTTATAATGATTGGAATAGGGATTTTTTAGTTATTGAATATAACAGAATTTAATGAAAATATTGATTTATAATTATTTTATAAAATTAATTAAATATTAAATGGTTCGTCACTATCATGGAACAATTGAAGGTATTTTTTGGAGTTTCCAAGAATCTTATGACCCATCTAATTTTAAACCAGTTGGTTTTATTGTTCCTACTCCATACTATGTATATTATGGGTGTAATTGTATTGTTAATGATATAGCAGAAAAGTATTGCATAAATTGCAATAATAACAATTTAGATGATAATGATAAAGAATATATTAAAGATAATTTATCATTTGAATGTAATAGCATTAAATATTTATTTGACTCAGATGATATTGAATTTATTAATAATAAATTATTTGAATTAGAACTAGAATTAGGAGAATACATTATTAATAATATAAATTTTGAAATTAGTGAAAAAGAATATATTATTAATGATGAATTTATTGATACTTTTGATAAAAATATTAAAAAATTAATAGCACGTTATTGTTTAGGTAAACAAATATTAAATGCTATTAATAATTATAATGAATGTATTGTTATATGTGATTTATAATATTAGTTAAAACATAAATAATATTATGTTATTAATATAATGTTATCAAATAAAATTTTTTATTTAAAAGATAATGAATTCAAATTAGATGATGAATTAAAAGGAATAATTAATTCTAATACAAATATAGTAATAAAAGTAGGTGAAAAAGATGAGATAATATATGAATGGAATATAATTAAAAATTTAAGAAAATATATTCCAAAAGGAATTCCAAAATATATATCTTCTCCTAAAAAATATAATAATAAAATGGCATTATTGTTACCATTTTATGAATATAATTCAATATATAAAGCTATATGGGATAATGAAAATTTAATTGTATTAAAATCATTAATCGTTCAAGTATTTATACATATGTTTCTAAGTTATCATTATTTTGGTTTTATTTATAGAATAAAAGATAATATGTTTTTTAATAAAATATTAATTAATGAAACAAAAGATGAAACTATTAATTATTTATATCAATCTTCAAATGAATCATATAAAAGAATATTAATAGTAGATACAAATGGCTATCACGCAATTATGACTGATTTTGAAAATTCTTATTATGTTCATAAAAAAGATGGTATTAAAGATTATTGGGAAAGCATATATAATTTAATTGAATCTATTAATAATTTATTTATTACTATGCATAATTATAAAATTATTATTAATTTTATAAAAAAACAAATAGAAATTAGAGGAGATTATGATAATAGTATTAAATTATATAATTTATTATTAAATAGTAAATATGAATTATCATTTTTATAAAGGTTCAAATCCAGTAAATGGTGATATCATAAATGGTTTGATATCTTTAGGAGTATAAATAATAGAACCATCTGATAATATAACTTTTCTTGGTTGAAAATTTTCTAATAGTTTACGTGTCCCTTCTGGTGATTGTGGGACAACAACTGGACTTAATTCTAATGGTTCGTATAAAATTGGATCTGATGGTTGAACAACAACTGGACTTAATTCTAATGGTTCGTATAAAATTGGATCTGATGATGGGTGATTAGTTGGTCTTGTAACAACAATAGCTGGATCTAAATGAATTTGATTATTATGTGGTGCATATATTGGAAGTGTAAATACTTGAGATAATAATGAACCTAAAATAAATATTGTTTTATAAATAATATTCATATAATATATATTAGAAAGTATTATAAATAGTTAATAATTACACATTACCTAATTGTTGGTTTAATCAAAATACATATTTATATAAAAAAATATATAATACTATTGATATAATAATATATATTCCAATAGATGATAAAAATATTAAATTAGATATATAAAGATCTTTTTTATAAGATGAATCTAAATCTATATTATTCAAAGTTTTTTTCAAATTAATATAATAACTATAATTTATTAAAAAATTAACAAAAATAATAGTTGTAATAATAGAAAATATACAATTATTACAAATACTTGAACAACAGTTTTTAATATGTATTATAAAACCTGTTAATGATATTAACATAATAAAATATAATACATTAACTGTAATTAAAACATCTAATACATTTGTATAAGTATTTATGTTTTGTTTATCTGTAATATTGAATTTATCAATATAATTATTAATCTGGTTATTTGTTTTATTAATAATTACAATATTATATGCAGTTGCAGATATGTGAAATAAATATAATATAACAAAACATAAAATTAATATATATTTATATTTTTTAGAAATAGTTTGTTGATTTGTTTGAGGAATATTTATAATAATTTGCGGTTGAACATCAATTACTTGTTTTTTAATTGGTGTTCTACATAATGGACATGTATTGGATTTTATTAACCATTCATCAATACATTTTAAATGGAATTCATGATTACATTCTATTTTTTTTTTACCCTTTGTAATATTTTCTAAACAAATAGAACAAGTATTAATAGGACTAGTGGAATTATGTATGATACTACACATAATAGTCATGTAAACAATAATAATAATCATATTAATTATAAAATTATTTTCAATTTTTATAATCTTATAATATTACCTACAGTGATTATTATTAGTCAAATTAATAATGCTTATAGCGTATAGTGTTTTCTATTTTTATTTTCTAAAGTTATTTTTTCAAAATAAAAAAATATATTAAGGAAATTATTGCTATAAAAAATAATATTAATAAAGATACAGATATAATTATCAATGTTTTTGTTGATGGTAATCCAGAATCTTCAACTGGAGGTCCAGCGGGTGTTCCACCAGGTGGCGCAGGTGCAGGCGATGGGACTGGAACTGGTGCAGGTACTGGTGCAGGTGCAGGCACTGGTGCAGGTACTGGTGCTGATGTTATACTTGTTGTTTCAATTGGTATATCTATAGTAACTTGTGTAATAATAGGGTTTTTAACAAGTGCATTAATTTCATCTTGAGTTAATAAAACATCTGGTTCTGATGAAATAGGAGGTAAAGGAGATTCTTTAATTAATAATTGATTATCATATATTTTAGTAAATCCATCTGTTATTAAATCATTTAGATTAAAATAATTTGCGATAGTATTTGTAACAATTATTGGTTCATCTATAATATTATATTGATTAATTTTATTTGATATATACAAGTCATTCTTTTCAACTATAGGTTTAAAATAACATTCTGTTATATTGTCTGGATTTTTAATTGCTATTATAAAATTGTTTGAATATATACATAAATATGCAGTTGAATATTCTTTACAAGGAGCAATACAATTTTGTAATATTCTTAGTTCTCTAAATGAATTTAAATTTAATCCAATATAAGAACCATACATAACATATATTGAGTCATCTGGCTTATTTATAGGCATGTTAACAATACTATCCATATTATTTATAAATGGAAACTGATTAATTAAATTTGTAAATTCTACTGGAATTTGTTCATTCATATTAGTTCTTACAACAGAAGTATATTGAGTTCCACTCGCTCTACCTCCAGCTACAATTTTTAACATAGCAGAACCTGTATCATATATTTCTGCTTTACAATTATAGGTAGTACCATCTGGATTTAATCTATTTGAATAAAATTCTTCTTTTTCAGATTTTACCCAATTAGTGCCATCTCCACCCCATGAATTTCCAACTACATTAGTTGCTGTAAATAAAATATCATCACTTTGAATATGACTTTCATAAAATCCTTTAATTAATGTTTTATTATCTTTTACATAATTTTTAATTTCACGATGGCATTTTAAAGTCGAGATATATGTCCATGTTGGATTAGGATTTGGATTATTTATATCACCATAATTGATAAAAAAACCAGAAACAAATGTTATTTTACCATTTGGATATTTTCTGGTTCTGGGAGTATCTATACTATGATGTATAGTCAATAAACCATGTCTTTCATTTTCACTCATAGGAATATCAACATGTGTATGACAACCAGTGCCTTCATTTGTGAAAAAAGATATTTCGGCATGTTTATTTATTTGTACAACTTCTGGTTTAATATAATAAGTATCTGAAATTTTTGTATCCCATAATGAAGCAATTGTTCTTTGTTTAGTTAAATTTATACCAATATACCCAGTATCAAAAAAAATTGTTTTATAATAAGTTTTCTTATGTTTTAATGTAATAAATTCTTTATAGAATCTATTTACATTTAACAAATTTATATAACCAGTGTGTATAATTGTAGGAATCCATCTTTTTTTTATAATATCAGTTGTTGTGTCTATTTGTATACAATTTTCATAATATAATTTTACATTATTTAAAGTTATTTTATATTTATTATCCGGATTTGATGAAATTATTTTTATATAAAAATAATTTATACCAACCTCATTATTTTCAATAGATGGTATATTAATATTAACATTAATATTGTTTTTTAATGCCATTGTTATTTTATTCTCTCTAATTATATCATTTGCATAAACAATTCCATTATATATATCGTATGTATCGTTATCAATTGTTTCTGTAATATTATTAATATTTATAGTTGCATAACATGATTTACTGTTAGAATCCATAAAATTAATATCCCAATATAATGCAGTTATATTATTTGAATTATCTATAATATTATTAAAATCATTTAATATTTTAATTTTTACACCAGTAAAGGCATTTGTAAATTTAAGATTAATTGGATTTACAAATTTTTCTAATTTATAATTAATTTCACTATATTTTAGTGACATATAATTATTATATAAAAATTATATTTGGATAACTGATAAACCAGATATTAGCGTACATTTTTGTTATGGGAAAAATTGAAAAAGCTTTAATTTACTTATAAATTATTTAATTAAATGTCAAATGGAGAACTTATTATTATTTATTATGATGATAAAAAATCAAAACTAGAAGAATATTATATAATTGATGGAAAGAAAGAAGGTAAATATTCATCATATTATAAATCACAAGATAAATCACATGAAACAATTTTATGTAGTGGTATGTTTGTTAATGATAAAAAAGAAGGTCCATTTAAATATTTTTATGAAAATGGAGATTTAATGATGCTAGTTAATTATAGTAATAATATTAATCACGGTGAATATATAACATATTATCAAAGTGGAACATATAAAGGACCATTAGAAACTATTTGTAATTATATTGATGGGAAAATTGAAGGTGAATATAAAAGCTATTATCAATCTCATGATGGTTATAAAGGCCCTCTAAAATTAATCTGTAATTATAAAAATAATCAAAGAGAAGGTGAATATAAATCTTTTCATATTAATGGTAATATTCATATTAGTTGTTTTTATGTAAATGATAAAATAAATGGAGAATTAATTGAATATGAATATAATGGGGAAATTAAACGTGTTGATACTTATTAATTGTTGTAAAAAAAATATAATTTATTTATTATATATATGGTTAGGCTCGATTAACAATTGTGTTATCTAATCAATTTTTATAATAATAAAATAGTAATATAATTGAAATTATATAAATTATTACTTTTGCTAATTCAATTAAAGTTCTCATGAAATAATAACAATTTGCTCTAGAATCACGAAGTATTATAACATCTTTATTTATTAAATTTTGTTCTTCTGTTGTTTTAAGTGCCATTATTTATAAAATTATATTTAAACAATTTAATAAATCAATTTTTTATAATAAAAATTGATTTATTAATATTTATATCAATAAAAAAAATGTTAATGGAAAACGACTATAATGACAATGACAATTTAATTGTTAATTTACAACAACGCAATGAATATAAAAATTATCCAAATATTAAATTCTGTTTTGGATTATCAATAGTTCTTTGTATTCTAGCTTATATTTTACTTGATGTAAATATGATTGTTAGCTATGAATCATTAGATAATCATAATCAAACATTACCTGTTCAATATAAATATGTTTATGTTTATGATTTATTATACGCTGTATGGTATTTAGCTATTTATATTTATATTGCTTCTAATTATAATAAGAATATTACATGTGTTTATTTTTTAATTCCAATCGTATTTTTAGCAAATATTATTATTCATATTGTATCATATGTTATTATTACAAATGAACTAAAGAAAAATAAAATGACAATGCATGACGGTGTTGAAAATTTTGTATACTATTGTATTTCCGTTATATTCAATTGTATTATGTTATTTTTGTATATAAAATATGTTTCCTATTAGTATGTTTTATTTTATTAGTTCACAAATTATTAATTAGTTTTATATTTTAAGCTTATTTTCAATAATTTGTTTAAATAATGAATCAACATCTTTTCCTTCTTTTCTTTGTGCTTCTAAATATTTAGCATACTTAATTATCTCAGATTTATTTATTGAATTTGATTTAAAACCAAATTTAGCTTTTATTAAATCCATTGCATATTTAATCTCTCCTTCATTTTCATTACCATTTAATTCTCCGGCAATATCACTTAAGCCATAGTAATCTAGAAATTGATAATTTCTAGTTTCTGGTGCTTTTTGTTTCATTAAAGCTATTAAATTAGGTATTTTTTGTTCAAATTTTTCAATTTCTTCTTGTGTTAAATCAGAAAAATCTTTATGTTTCATTTGACGCGTTAGATTTCTCTCACGATTAAGTTTAATAGATTCGTCTATTTTAAGACACATACTATATGCATCAGATACATCTTTTGTTATATTAATTTCAAGTATATTAAATATTGATTTAATATAATACTCATTAATAATAATATTTATTTTATCTATATTTTTAGGTGTATCCATTTTTAATTTTATTAATTTATAAATATTATTAATTTTTTTTTCATCATTTTTATATTTATTTATATAATTAATAGCATCTAAAGCGGTTATATTTACTTGTTTATTTTCAATTGCTAATTCAATCATTTTTTTAAAAAATTCATATTGTTCTTTATTAGCTTCTAAGTCTTTAAATTCTTTTAATACAGTTTCAATAGTTTTATTTACTTCTGGAATTTTTTCTTTAGTATTTGTTTCATTTGTTTTGTTAATAGATTCTATTTGTTTTTTCTTTTCTTTATCAGTTGTGTTTATTTCTTGTGGTTTATTTCTATTAAAAAATGATACATCTAATAATATATACAAATCTCTTTGATAAAAAAAATATTTATCTACTAATTCTTTTAGATTTTTTAAAGTTTGAACTTTATTTTTATTATCTTTACCTCCAAATATTCCTGCTATCAAACTTGCTTCTATGTTATTAAATTGATATTGATATATACGATCAGTTGTTATGAATTTAACGCTATTTAAAAATGTTTCAAACTCAACAACAAATGGATCGGGTTTTGCAGAACCAACTTGAATTAAATAGTCTTGTAAAGCTAAATATTTAGTCTTATATTTTAAATATTTTATATAATA
>JACCDO011329940.1_pt1 | contig 22653 bp, 21 predicted proteins | sample 7446101 | NCBI WGS metagenome assembly JACCDO01 (sample SAMN15323440, study PRJNA562643) | freshwater metagenome | isolation source: river surface water | place: USA:Blue River Watershed | collected 2017-08-16
ATAAAAATCAATTGTTGGGAGGTTTGTTTTCTAAATCAAATATTCCTATAGGAATTGTATTCTTTCTATTCTTCTCCCAAACAATCCATAAAACATTCCCTAAAGGAAACCAAAATGGAATCAAATGGTCCCATAAAAATCAATTGTTGGGAGGTTTGTTTTCTAAATCAAATATTCCTATAGGAATTGTATTCTTTCTATTCTTCTCCCAAACAATCCATAAAACATTCCCTAAAGGAAATCAAAATGAAACCAAATGGCTTCATAAAAATCAATTGTTGGGAGGTTTGTTTCCCTAAATCAAATATTCCTATAGGAATTGTATTCTTTCTATTCTTCTCCCAAACAATCCATAAAACATTCCCTAAAGGAAATCAAAATGGAATCAAATGATCTCATAAAAATCAATTGTAGGGAGGCCATTTCCCTAAATCAAATATTCCTATAGGAAATGTAGTATCCTACGTGATACCACCGATATCCCGATAAATCACTCATTTCCCGACAGCCGAGAGACCACAAGACTGTGAGGACGTGTAACGTCCTCACTGACTGCCAATGGCAGTCGCTCCCAAATTCTTTTGGGGGGCACAATGTGCCCCCCGTAAAGGATTTTCAATAGCGCAATCATTCTCGTTATTCAATAAAACAATATTCATCCACAAAGCAATTCGGAACACAACAGCGTTCCTTTCTGCAGGCCTTGTGAAAAACATTCCATAAAAGGGAATCAAATGGCTTCATGAAAATCAATTGAGGGAGGTTTGTTTTTCACAAAACAAATAATCCTATAGGAATTTGTATTCTTCTGTTCTCTCAATTCATCTAAAAAACATTTCCTAAATGAAACCAAAATGGAAACCAAATGGTTCCATAAAAATCAATTGTAGGGAGGTTTATTTTTCACAAAACAAATATTCCTATAGGAATTTGTATTCTTCTGTTCTCTCAATTCATCTAAAAAACATTCCCTAAATGAAACCAAAATGGAAACCAAATGGTCCCATAAAAATCAATTGTAGGGAGGTTTATTTTTCACAAAACAAATATTCCTATAGGAATAATGTATCCTATGTGATACCACCAATAATGTATCCTATGTGATACCACCAATAATGTATCCTATGTGATACCACCAATAATGTATCCTATGTGATACCACCGATATCCCGATAAATCACTCATTTCCCGACAGCCGAGAGACCAGTCGCTTCCAAATTCTTTTGGGGGGCACGTTGTGCCCCCAGTAAAGGATTTTCAATAGCGAAATCGTTCTCGTTATTCAATAAACCCGTGTTCAATAAACCCGTGTTCAATAAACCCGTGTTCAATAAACCCGTGTTCAATAAACCCGTGTTCAATAAACCCGTGTTCAATAAACCAGTGTTCAATAAACCAGTGTTCAATAAACCAGTGTTCAATAAACCAGTGTTCAATAAACCCGTGTTCAATAAAATAAACCTCCCAAACAAAAACAAAAACAAATATTCCTATTGTCCATCAGTATTCGATGTGTATAAAAAAACTCTCTGACAACCACTATCACCAATACCACCAATACCACCACCAATAAAAAAAAACATATAAACACATAAACATTTATTATTACAAAACAGGACAAAACAGGACAAAACAGGACAAAAATGGTAAAAAATACACAAGGAGGAAATAAATCCAAGAATATTGCTCGTAAACATATTGCCGGAAAAAACGACAAATCCATATTAAGAACAGCCTCTTGTGAATTGGAATGTTATGGTGTCGTCTCTCAAATGAATGGATTCGGTATGTTCTATGTTGTATTGGAAGACGGGAAAACACTCCTAGGCCGTATACGCCGTAATTTCCGTGGTAAATCCAAACGCGACAACAATGTATGTAAAGGTGCTGTCGTATTAGTGGGATTAAGAGAATGGGAAGCACCAAATTATAAAGAAGCGGATTTATTGGAAGTCTATGACGCCAATGAAATCAAACAATTGAAAAAAATACCCAACATCAATGTTCGAGCATTGGAACGTTATATGGAAACATATGGCACTTCCGCTGCTGCCGAATGTGACGACGAAGGTGATATTGATTTTGTCGCGGATGGAGGAGATGATTTTGTCGCCGATATTGTTCCGTCAAATGAACGCGTGGAAGAAGACACCAATGAAAAAATGCCAACCATCGATTTTGATGACATATGAAAAAAAAAAGACTAATTATATGTATGTTACTTATTTTGTATTGTATTGTATTTTTTTTATAATAATACCAATTGGTCATTCTCAATTTTACCTACATGCTTAAATTCCATATTATATACGTTTTGCTCATTATCTATATAATATTCCACTCCATCAATTTGACAACTTTCCAATTCTTTGGATTCGGTTTCTTCACTTTCTTCCGCCATCGGTGTTTCAATGATGGGTTCTTCAACCAACTCAGGAACAACCACCATCACATTCGTTTCATTGTCCACCATCTTCGGTTTCTTGTTATAAGCACGTTTCTTCTTCTCGGCCACTGGTTGTTCTTCAGCAACGACATCGGAGGATGAGGAGGAGGAAGAGGGTTCTTCCGGCTTTGGTCTCTTATTATAAACGCGTTTCTTTTTCTCGGTCACAGGTGGTTGTTCTTCAGCAACAGTCACGGGTGGTTGTTCTTCAGCAACAGTCACGGGTGGTTGTTCTTCAGCAACAGTCACAGGTGGTTGTTCTTCAGCAACAGTCACAGGTGGTTCTCCGGTAGGCTTGGGTTTCTTGTTATAGACACGTTTCTTTTTTTCGGTTGCCATAACAGAATTTGATTGATTAATGATAGTTTGAACAATATCATCACTATTGGGATTGGAATCAACAGATTCAGATTGAGGAGGAGAAGGAGGAGATTGCTGGGATTTCTTCGGGGCACGAGGTTTCTTGGGTTTTTTTTCAACATTCATTTGAATCAGAGAATCAACAATGGCACCGGCGACATTGTTTTCTTTGGCATATGTTTCGTATAGTTCGTCGAAACGTTCAATCAATCTTCCAATGGAATCAGCAGAAGACGTGGTCTCCACCCATTTCAGGAAATTGGACATTTGATTCTTAACAATGGACATTTTTGATTTTTTAAATAGAGTTTGAGAGAGAGAGTTTGAGAGATTACTTGCAAGTTTGATATCTGATATTACAACCATTTGTTGATTCAATGAAACCTTAAAATAAAAAGTATTTCAATTTTTTTATTCTCCTATATATCCCTACCAAATCCCTTTGGATAAACACCGATTTCCCGATAAATTACTCATTTCCCGATATCTCACTCATTTCCCGACAGCCGAGAATTTGTATGTTATATAGAATGTATTATGTTGGGAGGATGGGGGGGGGTATTATATGATGTATATTGGTCTATATGAAGGCATAATGTGTCTATATATAGATTACCGAGTCTCTCAATTCAATTCAATCTCTCAATTCAATTCAATCTCTCAATTCAATTCAATCTCTCAATTCAATTCAATTCAATACCACGTCGTAAACCACGTCGTAAACCACGTCGTAAACCACGTCGTAAACCACCACCACCAAGACGTTCAATTTCAACCAAATTCATACTTTGTCCACTTAATAACAATTCCATCGCATCGTCGTATTTTTGTATCTCCCGATACGGATACAAAGGAATGCTATTTCGGGTCGTTTGATACAAATTACTGTGCGGTATATTAAAACAAGCGCGACCAAAATCAATCATGGCAAATTGGTTTCCATCATTGCGTATGAGAATATTTCCAAAATGCGCGTCATTGTGGACAATGCCATTATCTCTTAACATTTTTCCTAGTTGTTTCATTTGTAAAATGATTTTTATTTGGGGCGTAATGAAGGAGGGATTGGGATTGATGACATTTTTTTTGCTTTTACGCGAATTCGCTTTGAGACTGGGACTGGGAGCTGAAAGACCGGATTGTCGGTTCATGTTCCGTGTTTTTCTTACCTTCTTCGCACTTTTGTCGGCAACATTGGCAACATTGGCATATTTTTGAATATTCATATAATACGGAGCAACCCCGACGGACGACTCGCCGTTGTCTCGAATCTCCAGACGTTCCATAACAATATACGCATACGTGTAGTTCGTTTGGACAAACAACCCATAATCGTGTATTTGGGGAATTTTTACGCGGGCATTATATTTATGTAAGAACGTCTCGTAGGAATACATATGCATGACAAGTTCATGAAGGAACGCCATCACCGGGTCTTGTAACCCAACACCAAATCGATAACATTTCACAAATTGACCGTCGTAATCATTACATATAAACGTTTCGCAATTATACGTGTTTTGTACTGAATTTATATGGGGCAAATGAACCCGGAACATTTCGCTTTTTTTTGGTCCAGCACTCACAAAACAATTGTCGCCATCGGTCGTCGTCATCGTCGTAATTTTGTTTTCAATGTCCACATTTTTCTTTACAATATGACCCAAAAGAACGTCGCGAATCTTGCCAAGATATTGACGGTATGCGTCATCATACGCATTACTTCCCAATGCTAAATACGAAATATAATTTTCTATAAAGCGAGGATCACGAACAAACTCGATATAATCAAAGGTTTGATTTTTTAATTCGTCAATATCCAATGTCAATGTCAACCCAGTCGGTTTTCTTGAACGAGAACGGGACATAATGTGTATTGTTATATATAATATATAATATATAATATATAATATGCTTTATTATATAAATTCTGGTGATAAGTGCGAAGCACGAATCGAAGCGCGAAGCACGAATCGAAGTGCGAACCATTTTTATACAGTCGGAAAAAACATCCAATCCAAATCGTCGCATACTTTTCGCCAAATCATGTCTTGGTCCAATTGTTTCTCGCGGTCTTTCATCATCGGAATGTACGGCAAATACTGGGTCTGGTCCAAGAGAACGCACAATTGATACAACGTATACGTGTAATTAAAGAAATTGTTCCTATCGGGAGGGCAATGGACGGCCCACGGTTTTTGTATCTCAATGAACAAAATACACAACGTGTCGTAGAGTTCCTTGCTCATGACGGGAGGTTTAATGCCAAACAGCGAATTGATATATTGGATGTGTTCAAAATATTTATTCAACCCCAAATTCCGCAAAATGTCGCGCATCTTGTCGTACGTCAACATCGACGTGTCCGTGATTCTCTCTTTCACGATACGGTCATTGATCATTTTGTATATTTCCGGTTTGATTTGCGTCGTTTCTTTCGCCTGAAACTGCGACAAAATCTCCTTGAAATGATTCAGACGAATATAGGCCGTATAGGTCACTTCATTCGGCGGCTCCTTGTTGTTCGGTTTCGAATGGTCGACAATATGCACGACGAACCGACCGCACTCCACATTGTTACAATTCAGCGTCCCGTCTTCCTCCTGACTAATCATTTCGCCCACCCCGCACTCCTCGCAACGATTCGTCGGCATAATGTAATTCGAAATGCTAGTGGCGGCGGCGTCTTGGATGCCGCCATTAATGTTCCGCCAATAACGCTGGTAAAGCAGGCGCGATTGGGCATATCGATCGGCCTGAACCGTGTCGTTCTCCCCCCGTGTTTCCAATCCCGGTTCGGGTTGGACTTTGATTTTGAAAAAAGAATTGACAGAAACGGAGGCAGGTTTCGCCGCGTCCACGTCGTCGGCAATCGAAATCTTCTTTTTGTCTTCAAAATACTGGAAAACATATTTGCTATTGTCCAGGAAATAATTTTTCTTTTGTTTCTTGAGTTCGGCAATTTGTCGCCGAATGGAATCCAGGCGGTCCAGAATGTCGAGCCGCGCGTCGATTTTGTTCTCCGGCAATTTATTGTATCGCGCTTTCAAACCACGTTTTTCCTCTAACAACGCCGGAATGGTGACCGTTTCGGCCACGTGGAATTGCGACAGAATCTCGTTGTGTTTTTGGTCAATCGTATTGGTAAGCGTCGATAATTTGGCAGCCTTTTTTTGGGCGTTGGACATTGTATTTTATTTTTTAATTCTTTTTTTTAATATTAAAAAAAAAAAGGAACATTTTAAACGGTTTGTTAACAAAAATCACATTTTTCCGAGACAAATCCAATCCTCGGGTATCGGCTTGCCATACGTCTGAACAATAGAACTATCGTGATTACACGGAAACAATTCGAACAAATCGCGGCGTTCTAACCAGAGCAGAGCCAGCACGTTCACTTCCCACATCAATGTCCGCCTCTCAATAAGAATCCGAAAACATCGCTCATAAAACACGCCGGCCAGCCTCTCAATGTCTTCCGGCCAACCCACGAACACCCCGCCGGCCATCACCCATTTTACGTGCGTATAAATGTCGAGCGCCCACACGACGGGATTGTCCGGCTTCCATTCGCGGCAACTCGCAAACCGCACACGCCCCTGGCCACGCACCATCCCGTTGTTTGTATCGATGATTTCCGACATGTCGCGACGAAACCGTTCCGTGTCTCCCCGAAACACGTGTGCAATGCCGAAATCAATCCACCCGACGAGAGGCAGACCATTCGTTTCGTGACCAGGATTGTTTCCACATAACAACAATAGTCGAATGGCGATGCGCATCCATTCCAATTTCTGGATTTGAACCAAAAAATAATCCAGCGAATCTTTGCCAGAATTCGTCGTCTCCACCGCAAACGAGGAACATAAAAAACGGTAATTCCAAAAATACATATCCTCTTTTTCAAACAACACCAAATACGACACACGAAACGTCCCACCAACGTCGCCCCAATGTCGAATATACGAAAACGTCTTCCCTCCATAGGAAAAGGTTTCCGCCGAAGAATAATCCATCTCTGGCACCATTCGCTGAGCCACCGATTTCTCCAAGAACAAGACGATGTCCAGGCCCCCCACTTGCAACAAATGTTTCCCTAAATCCACATATTTATCTATGGTCCGGTCATCACGAACGTTGACACCAGTCACAAATCCCGAAACGAAATACATACAAACAAACAACCACCAAAAAATATAAGGAACATTCCAAATCAAGCGTTTAGGTCGTTTTTGTCCGGAAAATACCAATCTCCCGGTGAATCGCGAATTTCCAAATGGACGTCAGAAGCAGACCCATCCACCACATCAAACAAAGGATTGCTCGTGGATTTGTCCATTTTGACGTCTGGTCCGGAAACTGCCCCAGTTCTGGGACAGTTCCCATACAGCGACGAATGGAAGTCCTGCTTCGTTAACCTATCACGACCTGAAAGGTCGGATTGTATCCGTGGATGTCTCTCTGGTTGATCACCTAGGTGATCAACCAGTAAGTCATCGGTTAAAACGAAGCAGGACTGGACATTGACACCCTTGCACAAGTCGCGAATACATTTTTCCATCGCCAAAATACGTCCGAAAATATACGCAACACTTAGTCGAACAGGACGCGCCACAAAAGTGGTATACCGATGCCAACTCGGATGATTTAACCAATACAGACACCACATCATTCTATATGTAAAATAAAAAAATACAATGTATTTATGTGATTTTGGTGAGGGATTTGATTTGCTTAGTAAGTCACCAGTAAAAAAACACTAATTATTTTTTTTTTACCAAATTACAAATTATAAATTATAAATTATAAAAACGTTCTCCCATACAGAGAGAAGCGATCAAAGCACGAACTAATCAGAATCGGAATCGTCCATGTCGGCCCAACTACGACCAACATATTTTTTATAGAAAGCTTGTTCGTTTTCACGGTAAACGTGGCTCGGAACGTCGGATACGTGGCTCGGCACATCGGATACGTGGCTCGGCACATCGGATACGTGGACAACATCCGGTTCGGCAACAGAATGAAACGACACTAAATCATATTCGTATTTTTCTATTTTTTCCGGATGAACGAGAGACAACAAAGAACGATTTGCGAGTCTCTCGTTTTTCGCTTTCAATTCGGGACACAATTTCAACGTATGTCCAGCCACATGGCAATAGGAACATTTGTTCGCCAATAACACTGGGCACGTCGTAACGCCATCCTTCGAACGCAACCAATGGTCCGTGGGCAATCCTACATTGGCGCAATGACGGCAACAAGGCACAGATTTGGGTCTTTTGGTCATCGGCAAAGCAGCGCGATTCGGAGCACAAACCTCATTCTTGGGAGCAGTAACAAACGGAGTAGACACATTATTTATCTTGCGTTTGGAAACAACAGTCACAAAGTCAGTCATTTTTTTTTTTAATAATAAATAGAGTAGAAAAGCAGTAATTAGAAAACAAGAGGAGAATTCAATTAAATCAAGAATAAATGTGGTGATTGAATTGAATAAAAAACGATGGATGAACAGAAACGTAAAAATAAAAAGTATTTCAATTTTGGGACAAAAATACATAAAATATTTTACGTGGCCCCATAAGGATCAATGCCGTTGGTCTCTAGCGCTTTCAACACAATATTCAATTTCACCGGATCAAACCCGACACCCGGTTCAGGGAGGCCATAGATTTTGATATAATATTGAAACAGCGGCGCCAATTCGAATTTCCGGCTCATCGCCAAGGTTCCCGTGTTCAAATCGAACGCCTGTGTCACATTGACGCCACTGATGATTTCCTCCAATACGCCCTGTAAATATGTATTTTCTATCGTCAATTCGACATTCAGGGTATTCAACCCATACGCGTTCATGGCGCCCGTCAAACCTTCCTCCGTGATTTTGAATAGAAGCGCGAGAGGCGGATTGGTTCCGTATTTCGTCTGTGCAATATGGACGACATTAAACAAATGCAAATAATCGGTGAAACTCGTCGGAATGTTTTCGTATGTTTTGGCGGCCAATTGAGAGGTATAAAATTGTTCAATGCGGTGCATGGTTTCCAATTCCAACAGGTCGAGCTCCAATATACCGGAACCTCCCGTAACCACGTCGCAATTTCCACCTCCCGAACCAATGCCCGTATAGTATCCTCCACCACTCACCGGATTAATGATCGATTTGGCCTCATAGGGCACCATCAGATTCGTAAACATGGATTTACTCGACCGTGCAGCAGTAAGGAGCACCATTTGTTGTTAAAAAAAAACAAAATATATATATATAATTATACTAATATTAATATAATATTAATATTAATATTAATATTAATATAATAATTATTATTATATAACAAAGACCGGAATTACCGCTCTAAACAACAACAACCAACAACCAACAACAAACAAATGTCTTCCCCATTTGACAGTTCGAACATTCTTTCGATCTATTTAGAGCCCGTTCTCTTGCCCACAACAAAATCGTATCACAACATATTGACAGTCAGCTGCATGCCTCCCGGACCCTTGGCGGAAATGGTCCAACGCACCACCTTTTCGCGACTCAGCGAATTCGTTGCCTATTCGGACGAAAACCCCAACCATTGTGTCTATTGCATCAAGAGATACCGAACGTCGGACCCCATCAACCAATCGAATGTCCGCAATTATATGTTCGCCGAAGACATACCGAATGTATACGCCTATTTAATCAACCATGGATACCAACTCATGCCCGACATAACAAAACTCACTTTTCAAACGGCGTCTAAATCGCATCCAAACAATAGGAAATTAGTTTGTATGTTTTCTTGTCCTCCTTGAAGAACAAGCGAGAACAAGCGAGAAGAGAGACAAATGCGCTTACTATGCAGGGCGAATATTTTGTCCATACTTATATAATAAATTATTCTATAAGAATGAACACGGAATTACCAAAGAATGAGAACGCAATACAACAAATGGGAGGAAGAACAAAACAAGCACACCTATTGTCGCAAGGAGCATATGGTTGTATTTTCTATCCGGGAATAAAATGCGAAAACGACGCCGACAACAAAAAGGGGTCGCAAGATTTCGTGACGAAAATCCAGAAAAACGAGAGAACCACCATCAACGAATTGGCCGTATCGAACCGCATTAAAAAAATCCGCGGATATGCCCGATTTTTCGCTCCCATCGAAAAACAATGTCCCGTCAAAATGAATTCAAACGCGAACAAGGAAATGAAAAAATGCGACATATTTAGAGAAGAATCGATGGACAACCACCACCCAAACCATGTCTACGTATCCAACAAAATCCGATATGTAGGCAAAAAAAACATGCGACGACATCTATTGGACAAATACGTCTCGCAATACGCCAGTTACGGTTCAAACCCGCATCGTCCTCCCATCCATATGCCAGCGACGGTAAAACAGGCGAAACAGTTTTTCGCCGAACTAGTGCGAACCCACATCTACCTAAACCGCGGCATCGAACAATTGATAAAACACCAGATTGTCCACAACGATATCCGGTATAACAATATGGTATTCGACGACAAATTGGAAGTCCCCATTTTCATCGATTTCGGACTTTCCATCGAAATCGACAAATTGTCTCCCGAAACCTACACGAAACGGTTCTACGTCTTCGACATCTATCCCTATTGGTGCATGGACACACACATTTGCAATTACATATTCCAAATCGTCACCTACCCCAAAGCCAAAACCGAAAAAATACGGCGCGAAGACATTGTTCCTCTCGTCTATTCATTCATCTACAAAGAACAAACAAAGCCCGACCAACAACACTACGACGTAGGAAACGACATCTTCGAATTGGCCATCATCGGCCCCCAAATCGAAAAATTCATCAAAAAATGGACGACGCATCTCTCGCAATACGTCGGGAAAACCTGGTTCGAATTGTATGAAATGGTCATCCAACACTACAACACATGGGACATATATTCAGTCAGCGTAGTATACATGATGACGTTGGACGACTTATACAGACAAAATACGGAATTGTATAATGTTCTCTATAAGTCCTATAACGCGGAACTCACCGAATACATACAGATCATGTCCCAACTCATCTACGAACCGAGCCCCCGACGTCCTTCGCTCACTTCCGTCAACGCTGCATTGAGACAAATCATGAAATCACTGTAAATGAGTTCAATGGATTCTCCCGACACAATCGACGCGTTTTTCGTATTATAGCGACAAGGAAGCGGCGTTGTCCAATCCACCCCGATTCCCCAATACACAATGTGCGGCAACATATGGCCGTATTTTGTATGAATCGACGACGACGACGACGCCATATTCGAAATATACACGACGGTAATGTCCTCGCGTTCCGAGGGTTCTGTGGCAGCCAACGATTCCGTCAACAATCGAAACGTGGCATCCACGCCAGCCGACGCCCCGACGCCGACACCGATATTTTGATATACGGAACATACCATATCCGAAAATTCCGCGGATTCAGGAAAAGAAATCCACGACGGCAAATGACCCACCGTCAAAATGCGCCGAATCGTGGACAAAGCCGCGAGCCCACACGCCAATCCAATAGCAGCATTCATTTTTGCTCCTATGGCCGTATCCAACACAACCAGAATGTTTCGATCCCGAGTCCGATGTTCGCGTCGGTTCCATTTTTGCCGCATATAGTCCATGTCCCGTTTCCACACGGCATTGATTCCAAACGCACGTTTAAACACACGATTCGCTGCATCAAGCCCATACGACGCCCCCGAACCATTCTGTTCGTAAATACGGAAAAGTTCGGCGACAAATTTGCCGTGGTCCGAACAATAATACCGGCGTCTCTCGCGTTTTTCCTCGTCGCCATCGCCGTCGCCGTCGAAAATAGGAATGATATCTTTCCTCGAATATTTCGAAAAAACACCAATGCCCTTCGAACGGGACGACTCCGGATTCGCATCAGGAACCAACGTTTCATACGTCGACAATGCGCGGTTCAACCTAGAACACAATTTCCTATAGGATTTACATTGTTGGGAATAGCTTACAGTGTCCCATCCTCTCTGCTGTGCCCAATCTTCCACCAAAAGAGGAAACATCCATCCATTCTTTTTGTTTTCTCTCGGAATCCATTTGGCCACGTAAGAAATGCGGTCGCCCGTGGTTCCACCACGCAAATCGGCGTCCAATTGAACGTTGATTTGACGAACACAAAAGCGCACGAGAGGGCCAACCACCACACCAAACGTCGAATCGCCACCACTACCACCACCTCGCAAATGGGCATACTCGGCAATACCTACGGCGTCTCTCCATCCTCCACACCCATGAACAAAGGACGAAAAAATGCGCTCAAACGTCGCCGGATAGAGTTCGAACCAAACAAACGCGAGAACATACGAGATTTCGCGTTCGCCTTTTCCTCCGCCAATGTCTCTACACAAAACGGTGATACGTTCCAATAGATTCAAATAGAATTCGCGTCGAGCATCCAATGAAACCAACGAAACCAGACGAAACAATCCACGAAACGAATTTTCTATAGCAAGTTTGTGGTCCCACTCCAACACGGCAGTCGGACGACACAAATGGAACGAAAACGAAACCATCTCTTCTTTGATTCGTTCTTCGAGAGGATATGCTTCGCATAACTCCGGAAAATCGAACAATGCCAACGACATCTTTTTGTTTTTTTTTTATACAAAAAAAAACAGATTAGATCCATACTATCCATTATACCGATGTGTTTATGTCCTCCTCGTTTTTCTTTTTTTATTTGCGAGAGAAGAAGAAACAGAAGAAGGAAGAGGAGGTCGTTCCGTCGCGACAGCGCAAATTCGGACTCGTTTCGTGACGCGTTCGGCAGCAATCGCGTCCTTTGCATTTTTTTTCAAAATGGACTTGGGAGGAACAACAACCCCGGCGGAGTGGTCGCGTTTTTCGAAAAATAGAAAAAGTTGACTGAACGAATGGAACAGGACGGGACTGCATGGCAACACAAGTTCCTTATAAAAATCGAGAGGCGTTAAAAAAGAACAAGAAGAGAATTTATACAAATGTTGAATATCAACCACATCGATATGGAAAACCGCGCCGTGGGCATAGTGCCATTTGCCTTCCGGTCGTCCATTGTTCTTACCCTGTTGAATAAAATGAACGATTTTCTCCGAAGACAAGACAGACGTCGTTTCGGTTTTCTCGAGAGGCGCGACAGACGTGATTTCCTGTTTATGAACAATCTGTCCATTCTCAACGTAACACGCAACAATTGGTATACATTCGAGGGGTTTTACGGAAATATCTCTCGATTGTTCTAAAACCGTCTCTTCTTGTTCTATCCAAGAGAGGTCCAACTCTTCATCCATTGTATCCATTGTTTTTTTTTAATAAAACCACGAGAAAAGAGATATTCAAAAAACAACGAAACGAAACCAAACCCAATAAAAAACAATTTTAAAAAACATAATGCCTATAAATCGATATAAAGAACATTTCCTATAAATAAATGTCTCTAAACCGCATACATAGAAAAAACACGACGTCATATTCCATCCGTTACAATTCTATTGTCGGATGAAGACAACCCGAACTGTATGTTTTTTTTTGTGAAAATAGAACCCATATTTGATAATAATGGAGACAGTATACCCCCCCCCCCACACACTATTCTACCCTACTCAACCCATTTTTTTTTATGAAATATAAAAGCAAATCAAAAAATACTTATATATAAACCGAAAATGTATATAAATGTATATAATTGAAAATACGTAAGATGCGTGTTTAGACGTAAAAGAACAAATTACAAATACCAAATACCAAATACCAAAATGGAAAAAAATATAGCTATATGTATTCCAAGAGTAGACCAGTCGATCACGACGCATTTTATTTTCAAAACATTTTGTAACCTGAAAATCGGGTATATAGAAAATATATATGAGATCCCTTTTTATAATAAAACGGAGAAGCATGTCCAAAACCAAAACAAAAGTGGTGTAATAGGAAATGCGAAGCCGTGGGAAGTATCTTTCCAGTATAAACGTATCATCATACGTATCAAATGGAACGATGAACCGAATGCCGAATATATGTTATCTCGATTTCGAGAAGGAAAATCGGTGAAAATAGTATATGATATGCCTTGGTATTGGATTTGTTTACCAAACCGGCCATACATAAAAAACGTAGAAAGCTACCACCAGGTCTAAAAACAATAAAACAAACGACCGAAAAAACAAAAATATATACAGGTCGTTTAGCTCAGTTGGTTAGAGCATTGGTCTTATGAGCCAAAGGCCCTGGGTTCGAGCCCCAGAATGACCACACACATATTTCGAAATTCGAAATTCATAATTCATAATTGTTCTATTAGGACAATTATGAACTTTAAAAAACAAACAAACTAACAAACAAACAAAAACATAAAAAATTTATCCGGAGGAATGTATTAATTTCCGTATATTGACGTGAAGTCTCGCGACAATTTTTGCATGGGATTCGCGATACGGATTTTTGGAAAAAATCCCCCAACCTTTCATATATTCGGCGCAATCCATTTCGTTCCGTATTAAATCGACAATGTGGTCATAGGTCTCATTATACGTTCGAATGGTGGTCTTCAGTTCTTCTTTCGTCGCCATCAAAACAACCAGCCGATTTTCCTCTTTCTGTTTCGTTTTCAAAAACGAACTCAGCGCTTCTCCCGATTTCCATTTCTTCTCCGCGCGATTCCAACGAGTCACAATGTGTTCTATTTCATTTTTCGTGTCGGTAAGCCGTCGAATGGCGTGCGACCGAAGCGAATGGACCACACGAAACAGTTCGAAAATCGAAACGTCGCTCACAAACGGGAATATGTCCGAAATGAAAAAAGGAATCGGCACGGACACCCGCGTTTTCAATTCTCTCCATTCGCGAGGGTCTTCTTCCATCAACATTTTTTCAATTCGCCCCGTCGAATCATAATTTCCTATAGAATCGGCCAAAACATACGACAAAGAACGCGTCGCATCCAACCGCAAATACGCCGCCACGGAAAACAATACCGTCACCGTCCCATTCACACATACCACCAAAATACGGTCTATCAATATGGACGAAAAAATGGCGACAAACAACGACAACAATATAGCCGACCCCACCAATACGTTGTTTTGCAAGGACACGTAATTTCCGATTTTCAAATACATTTGTTTTTGCGCGCGAAAATAGTGAACCAATACCTCCACTTCCGAAGTCGAAAAGGGTTCCATCGTCTCCTCCACTTCATGGTAGGTAAGTTTCCTATGGCGAATCGCAATCGGTTGGTTTGCCTCTTCATTGTCGGTCAACGACGCGGGAGAAATCGACGAAGACGACAAAATGGGACTATCCGAACGAATATACATTTCTCTAAAGAGTTCGAAAGAACGACTCGTTTGTTCGACGCCATTGGACGACGACTCTGCATTCGACACGGTCGTCGTAGGGTCATATCCAAATTCGGCGATAAGCAATTCGCGAGGTTCCTTTTCTTTTGGCACAAGTGCAACGACTGGTCCGGATTCAATATCTTTTTCTTCCATTACAACAAAATATATGGATAATGCCACAAAAAAAAACAAGGAAATGGGCGAACCCTCTCTCCCCCCCCCCCCAAAAAAAAAAATTGAACGTATTTTTTCGTCCCAAAATACAAATGAATATACTCCTTATAACACAACGTTTTTCAAATTCAAATTCAAACAAAAAACAAAAAACAAAAAAAAACAAAACATGGACAAACCCACCCAGACACCAACGATAACGCGCAAAGAATACCTCGCGAGACTCCGCGAATACAAAAAGGCATTGATACATACCATCGCCACGACGCGATTCAATAACGCGACGTGGGAGCGCAACAAACAATGTCGCCATAGAATGAAAGCCGAGTGTATGTATGCCTGTCCGATTCCGGTATCGAAAAAAATCCCCACGGACGGATGGATGTTTATTCTGGAAATGAACAACGAAACCAACCGAATCGAAGGAATCGGGCTCATCAAAAACCGCGCCATTTGCGGGAAAATAAATCCCCACGACAATATGAATTACAATCGCTATATCTATGTGGGCGGCAAACACATTTCGCGCGACCAAATGAACGGCGAAGAATCGGAAATAATCCGATTGTTGGAAGCTCTCTGTTTCAAAGGATCGAATCATCTGAAACGGGGACAAGGCATCACGGCTTTTCCGCTGAAATTGTTATACAAATGTAGTTCGAATATCAACATCAATGAATATATACGCACCATGTTCAAAACACGAATTTAATTGTCCGTTTGTCCGATTTGTTGTCCGTTTTGTTCCAAAACGGACAGAAGAATACAAGAGACAGAAGAATACAAGAGACAGAAGAATTACAAAACCAAATCCAAAAAATATAAAAAGCTAGTATAAAATCATATTATATTTCCTAGTTTTGTTTGTTTTTTTTTGTATGTATGAGTCAACCACAATATCAAATACAAAAAACGAATATGACGTAAGTCACTATACCGACGAAGAACTATACCGCATTCTCGACATGAATCATCCCACCGACAGAGAATTAGAAGCGAAGCTCATCGGTTTAGTGAATAAATACAATTCCTATGGAACCGAAGAAGGAGACCAAATCGCCCAATTCTATACGGATATTTACCATCGTTTTTTTTCTTCGGACGACGACGACGACGACGACGATACCAAAGAAGGCTATACGAATATGACAAATCCGGCGACAAATGCGTCGAACCCCGGATTAACGTATACGACGACCGGAAACACCATCGCGATAAACACACAAACAACCATAAACCCAAACATTGCTCCTATAACCGTGACAAACGCCACGAACCTCCAGAATTCTCTCGGAAACGCCAACAATACCATCAACATGGGAAACGTGCTCGACACCACCACGCCCTACCGCCAATCCGACACCGTATTGACGAAACCTCTCGATTACGCGAAAGACAAATTGAATCCTCTCTTGAAACAAACCGTCCGCCGCATTCTAAGCATCGACAGCCAATACCGCGACAACAAAGCCACCACCTTTTCCACGGAATTCACCTTCAATTTGTCCGAACCTCTGCGCGACGTCGTGGCGCTGAAACTATATTCGATAGGAATTCCTTACTCGTGGTATACGATTAGTCGAGCCTATGGGGCCAATTTTTTCTACATCAAAGGCAATTCTCCCGGAATCGACGGCGGCGAATTCGACTACAAAATCTCCGTTCCTCCCGGCAATTACGACGCACCGACGCTAGTCAATACCATCAATACTGGAATACAACACGTCATCGACACCTATACGGACATGAGTTTCGGCAACACAAAAGTCATTTATAACGATGGCGTGAATAGCACGACGAGCGGGACGGGTCGCTCGACGATTCAAATCGACATGAAAAAAGTATTCGAAGAATCGAATTTTTTCCTGCATTTCCCCACATGGACGTCGACCATCAACAATCCCAATACAGGCTCCTATCCACAACTGAATTCCATACCATCCTATATGGGATTCAACGAACAAACATACAATTGCACCAGTATCACCTCATCGTTCATTTCCGGACTTTCCACGTCTGCCAACAACACGCAACAGGTATTCTCCTTGACGTCCGACAACAATTCGTTTCAAATCGTCCTCTATACGGGGGGAGACTCTCTGGCCACGTCGACTACGACATACACCCCCATCACCATCACCATACCTCTTCTCACCGGAACAACCTCGGCCAGTTTCACGCGCGCCGACCTAGTGACTCTCCTCGACACCGCGTTAAAATCCAACAGCTACTTAGACGCCAATTACAGCGGATTGTTTTGGCAAGACGTCAGTGGGACGACAAAATCGTTCAATCAAAATTCCTATATGGAAATGCGAGTCAAATTGAACGCGAATAAAATGCCCATGGTGAACAATTTGAAAATGGCGGTGTGTTTCCCGCAAAACTTTTTGAATCAAATTTTCGTGGGGTCCTCTTCTTGTTTCCGGTTTTCGGAAAAATACGGCACACGGACGGATACCAATAACGCGGTTTATTACGTAAACGAACTGAGCGATTTATATTCGGAAGTGCCCATCCTCCAGAGCAATTATTCTATAGCCAGCACAAATACCATCCAATTTGTATGCACCGCGTCGGGCTACGAACAATTGCCCTCACTCAACGATTACGTGATTAATTTAAATTCGGCACAACAATACAACTTGGACGATTATTTGAATTTCATCAATACGACGATTCAAACCACGAGTTCGACCACCTACAACAACGAATTATACGGCTCGGTAGGAACGCGAACGCAAATACGTCAAGATACGTCTTCGAACATATTGTTCGATGTCCACATCAAAAAGACATTCAACACCCTCAATTACGCTATAGTGGCCACAGGCAATCTACTCGACATTTTCAATATGTCGACGAACGGCGCCGACCCCAATAAATTGATTCTATTGGACGACACGTATGGCGTAAGCGGAAACGCACAAGTGACCGCGTGGGACCTCTCGAAAAACAACGTATTTACGAACAAATACGATTTGACCAACATCAGTTTCGACGCCAATTCCACGCTACAAATATATCCCCAAAACAACCCACTTCATCCTCTCAATGTGGGAGGAAACAAACTCGCCCCTCCATTCGTAATCCGTTTCGAGAGCGGAACCACTTTCAATAACATCTCCACGTTGGTTTCCTATTTGAATTCCAAAATAACGGGATTCACCGTCAACGTCCAAAACACGAATGCACCGTCGAAATATAGCACCAAAACCCCTTTTTACAACAGTTCCGTCACTTACGACACAACCAATGGGTATACGCTCAATGTCGTCGTCAATATGGAATTGACGCAGGACGATTACAGGTTGAATCTGACACAAGCCGCCAATATTACCAGCGATTTGTCGTTCAATTCGTCATACAACATCATTGACTATTATAACACAAACAGTTTGGTCAATACGATACAAAACAACATCCCCATTCCAGATTATCTCATCACCATCGACGCCAGTAACAACACCTTCTCTTTTTCCCCCTATTCCACGATAACCGGTCTCCAGACACCGACCAATATGTATCAAGTGACCGTCACCATAACGCCGGGAAATTACAACATCAAAACGCTCCACGACGCCATCAACGCGCAATTGGCGGCCAATCCAATCACGCGCGGCACCACGTTTTCCACATACAAAAAGACGGACAATTTCACCTATACGAAAATACGGATGAACATCAACAAAGTATTTTCCACGCCCGATTTCCGACTCGTCTTCTACGACCCATACAGTTTCGTCACATGCACGAGCGGAACCACCCGATCCATTCAAAACGTAACGTGGGATACCACCATCGGATGGATACTCGGGTTTCGCGAAAACATCATTTACTATCTCGCCGATTACGTAGGATTATCCTATAGCTACGATACGACTCTCCAAATTTATTATTTGACCGGCGCACAATCAAACACGTGCGTCTTGAACAGCGATACCGCCACAAACACGCAACTCTATAATTATTTTTTAATCGTGCTCGACGATTACGTCCAAAACCACCTAAACGATGGTCTCGTGAAAATCACCAACCAAGAGACGAATTTGGCGCCCGAACCACACATCATGGTATGCGACCCCACTACCAACCAAACCGTGGCTCGACCGGCGAATTGGGGTAGCCCGGGAGTAACCTATACGGACAGACAACTCTATGCGTTCAACCAGAAAGTCGAGTCGCAAATGGCGAAAATAAATAGTTATTCGAAAGGCCCCTTCGTGAAAGACATTTTCGGGTTCATTCCTCTCAAACCGGGCAACATTGGGAGCACCTACAGCGAATTCGGTGGAACACTACAAAACCAAGACCGTATGTATTTTGGTCCAGTCAATATACATCGTATGACCATTCGTCTATTGAACGACCGCGGCGATTTAGTGGATTTGAACAACAACGACTGGAATTTTTCTCTCGTTTGCGAACAACTATACCGCAATTCTACCAATACATAATATACTATAAATCCAAATCAACAAACAACTACTTTGAAAAAAAAGAGAGAGAAATGTTTCGAACAGAACAACCACCAATCCTCAATTCTGTCTTGTTCATTTTAGGTAAATGGGGGCCAGTGTGGCTCATTGTCTACGGATTCTATTGCCTATACAACCAGTGGGACCTTCTCCTCACATTCGTCGGGTTCGTCCTATTTAACGACATACTGAATCGCACACTAAAACAACTCATTCGAGAAGAACGACCGCGCCAATGGACCACGGACAAAACACATTTCCTGTATTACGGAATGCCGTCCGGACACGCACAACACGCGTTCTTCGTCGCTGCTTTTTTACTGTTAGCCAATAATCCAAATATATATTTCCTATTGCCCATGTGCGCCGTCATCTTGTTGGAACGCGTATATAGCCGTCAACATACAATCAAACAAGTCTTCGTCGGTTCCATTCTAGGAATTGGTCTCGCTTTTTTGGCGCATCGAACTTTGAACGAAATCCGCAAAATTCAATGAAATTATCCTATTACGGTCCTGAAAGGTCGTGATAGGTTATCGGTCCGATTATAAAAAAGTCGGTCCGATAAAGATTATACACGAAGAATATATAAAAACACACACATGTCGCAAGGTGATTACATTCGCTATAAAAAAGTGGCACAAGAATTGAAAACGCAATCGAAATTGCCTCCCGTGTTCGATTCGGGAAAGTATACGAACTACAAGGAATTTTCCATTGAAAACACCGTCGTCCATGATTTGACGGAATACGACCGAGTCATACCCGTCAACACACGTATCGTATTCGGTATGGAGAGACCGCACGCGACAACGTGCCCTGGATTCGCCGTCTGTAAAGATACGAATCAACGAGGAAACCGGATTTTAGACCCGTATATTCAACTTCAACCGAGAGCATTAGGCAATCTGGACAAAAAGAAAAGAGGGACAATGGTCTTTAGTAATTCTTATTGTAAATGTGTATAATGTCCAGTCCGCGTGTGTTAAAACACACGCGGACCTGTCCATAACTGCTAGTCCGAAACGTCCCAGTTCTGGGACGTTTTCTGGACTAGACAATAAACAAAAAAAAAAGAGGAGGCGTATTCGATTCGACCATACCAAAAATATGGCCAAATCGACTGTTTGAGAAGGAAAAAAAGGTCGAAAGCGTTGGGCTTAATGGTAAGCAAATAATTCGACTATATAATATATAAAAATGATTAGTCCGTATAGAGAAATTATCGGATACACAGGTCCTATTGGTCCTACCGGTCCTACTGGCCCTGACGGAAACATGGGTAATACCGGTCCTACTGGTCCTACCGGGGCCACTGGACCGACTGGTCCTACTGGCGATATGGGTCCCACAGGTCCCACGGGTCTCGTTGGCTTTACCGGTCCTACCGGTCCTACGGGTCCCACTGGCTTTACCGGTCCTACTGGCCCCACCGGATCTACCGGTCCTACGGGTCCCACCGGCTCCACCGGCCCTACGGGACCGACTGGTTCTATTGGCAAAACGGGTCCCACCGGCCCCACCGGCCCCACCGGTTCCATCGGTTCCACGGGCCCCACCGGCCCCACCGGTTCCACGGGGCCCACCGGCCCCACTGGTTCCATGGGTCCCACTGGCCCCACAGGTTCCATGGGTCCCACTGGCCCCACTGGCGCAATGGGATCCACGGGTCCCACCGGTCCCACCGGTTCGACGGGCCCCACGGGTCCCACGGGTTCCATGGGTCATACTGGCCCCACCGGCCCGACTGGTTTAGACGGTTCCACCGGCCCCACGGGTTCCATGGGTCCCACCGGTCCCACAGGTTTAGACGGTTCCACCGGCCCCACGGGTTCCATGGGTCCCACGGGCCCAACAGGTTCTATAGGTTCCACCGGTCCCACGGGCCCCACAGGTTTAGATGGTTCCACCGGTCCCACAGGTCCTACTGGTTTAGAAGGTCCCACAGGTCCAACAGGCTCTATGGGTTCCACGGGTCCCACCGGCCCCACGGGTCCAACAGGCTCAATGGGTTCCACCGGTCCCACTGGCCCCACCGGTCCCACCGGCCCCACCGGTCCTACAGGCTCAACAGGTCCCACGGGTCCCACAGGCCCCACCGGTCCCACTGGTCCCACTGGTCCTACTGGTTCTACCGGTCCTACTGGTCCAACAGGTCCTACTGGTCCCACGGGTCCCACGGGTCCCACGGGTCCCACCGGTCCCACCGGTCCAACAGGTCCCACCGGTCCAACCGGTCCCACCGGTCCCACCGGTTCCACTGGTCCAACTGGTCCTACCGGTCCCACCGGTCCCACGGGTCCAACCGGTCCAACCGGTCCCACGGGTCCCACCGGTCCCACCGGTCCAACCGGTCCCACCGGCCCCACCGGTCCCACCGGTCCCACCGGTCCAACAGGCCCCACTGGCCCTACTGGCCCAACAGGTCCCACCGGTCCCACCGGCCCCACGGGTCCAACAGGTCCAACAGGCCCCACCGGCCCTACAGGTCCCACTGGTCCCACCGGTCCCACAGGTCCTACGGGTCCTACTGGTCCTACTGGTCCTACGGGTCCTACGGGTCCCACAGGCCCCACCGGTCCTACTGGTCCCACAGGCCCAACAGGTCCCACTGGTCCTACGGGTCCTACGGGTCCTACGGGTCCCACTGGTCCTACGGGTCCCACCGGCCCCACCGGCCCCACTGGTCCAACGGGTCCCACTGGTCCAACGGGTCCTACAGGTCCTACGGGTCCAACGGGTCCAACAGGTCCCACGGGTCCCACGGGTCCCACTGGTCCAACAGGTCCCACTGGTCCAACCGGCCCTAC
>JACCDO010769273.1_pt1 | contig 22652 bp, 22 predicted proteins | sample 7446101 | NCBI WGS metagenome assembly JACCDO01 (sample SAMN15323440, study PRJNA562643) | freshwater metagenome | isolation source: river surface water | place: USA:Blue River Watershed | collected 2017-08-16
ATCAAGTTTTATTTATAAACTTCTTAGTGTATAATAATATACGTTTTAATTTAGATAAATAAAATATTTTAGAATAAATAAAATATTTTAGGTAAAATAAAATATTTCACTATAGTATAAAATGTCGTCGGCTTTTGCTTCGTTTAATGCCTACCCAGTCAGCGCTGGAAATGCTATTTATACCCAGTGGTCTTTTAGTTCCAGCTTCATAACAAACTACAAAGCAACAACTAACTTTTTGTATTTATTAGTGACTGACGCTAGTGCTGTTGCTGCTGGTAACTCGATTTCATCTGTTGTAGTTATTCCTTTAAAAGATGCTAGTGGCAATTTGACAACTAGTTACACAGTTACAAGTGAGACACCTGGCATGAGATTTGCTATTCAAAATGGAACAAGATACCAATTTATGGCGCAAGTTGTTTACACTGCTAGTGGTACAATTACATCATCAAATTCTGCTCAATCAGTTGTTATGTGCTCTACTATACCTTCTATTCCCAATTTTGTTTTAACCCCTTTAACCGGTTCATTTTCATTCCAGTTATTGACTGATGCTGGTACAACCCCTCAACCCATAAGTGAATTTGATGGTTATGGTGTTTTACAAGGTGTCTTTGTTACTTATTCAAGTGCAAATCAATTATACTCGACATTTGTTGCTAATGACGCGAGTAATAATCTTTATTCTGAAGCTCAACTTGTTTCATGCCCATTGGATACTTATGAAGTTTCTATTAGTTCTTACAATTACACAAGTAGCAATGGTGTATATTGGGGTGGCAGAAGTGATACATCCCCAAGTCAAATTGTTGTTATTGATGATACTCCCGGACCTGTTGAAGATCTAACTGTTTTTGAGACAATGCGTGACTTAAGCGCCAATGTACAACAAACTTATACCTATGTTTCTAACACTCTTACATGGTCCCAACCTATTTATGGAGCTAGTGCCGAGACAATTACTAGTTATAATATTTACAGAAACTCTAGTTTGATTAATGTATTCACAGATTTGTCTTCAGGAACAATGACTTATGTTGATAGCGATAATACTCTAACTGTTGGTACATTATATACATATGCTGTTGCAGGTGTTAATGAGAATGGAGAGGGTACTTCAGTTGATACAACCATTACTGGTGTTGTTTTCCCTACTATAACTGCTTTTACTGCTGACCCATCGGGATCTCAGCAATTGTATTTACAAGTTAGTCTTGGCGCTAACGGATTCCCTTTGTCAAGTTATTCATATGACTATTCTTACAACACCGCTGGTAGTACTCCTCAGACAATACCTGGACCAAATCCTTATCTACTCGCTGGTCTAACAAATGGATCAACATACTATTTACAAGCAGCGTCTAGTGTTCCTTCTCTAACTGACCCATCATCTGTTTACACTACAGTTATTACTAATACTATTTCAGCAGTGCCTTACAACCCTGTTTTAGACGGCGCTACTGATGTTTCGACAAATCCTTTGGACATTTCAGGTAATCCATCAGGATCTATTCTTTTGTCTTGGACAAATCCCGCTAATCCTATAGGCATTACAGGAACACAAGTATATAATCTTTACAGAAAACTAACTAGTGCTGGTGATTCCACTTATACACTAATAAATAGTAGCACCATTATTCCCTCATCTAGAAGCAGTTACAACGACAGCGCTGTCGTATTGGGAACATCATATACATACAAGATAGTTAACGTGTTAACTTCTGGCACTAAAGTTATTACATCAGATGGCACTGTTTCTACTTCTATTATACCTTTTCTTGCTCCTTCAGCTGTTCAAAACCTTAGTTTGTTTCAACCTACTGTTACCGACATGTCATACTCTTACACAGCACCTTCTGCTATGGGCGGATATCCTTTGAGCGCTTATTACTGCTCTGTTTACAATCTTAGTGATGGTTCTTCTGTTCCTATTGTAGTAAATTACAATAATGGAGCAACATTAAAAGGTTTCCTCAGTACTATAGCTGGTACAACTTTGACACAAGGTAACCAATACAAATTGGTTGTCTCCGCTGCTGTTTCTGGAAACAATGGTACTGGTTCCAATTCCACATTCTATGGTGCAACTGCCAGTGCTATTAACTTTACTGTTCCTTCTGGTATTAACTCACCAGCAGTTTCAAATGCTTCATCTATAACTAATACAATTTACAATGGTATAATGATTGACTGGAGCACAAATTCTGACTACACAACTTTGGACGCTTCAAACGCTACTTTTAATATATACAAGAATGCTAGTCCACTTGCTATAGCTTCAGGAGTTACTGGTACAAATTATTTGGACACAACAGCAGTTGTTGGTACAGATGTTAGATACCAAGTGGTCGCAGTGGTTAATGGTGTTGCTGCTGCATTTTCAGGTGGATTAACACCAACACCATCAGTTGAAATTAGAAGCATACGTCTTCCTAACCAAGTTGCGGGACCTATTACTGCTTATAATATAACAAATACCACTATTGATTTTAGTTGGAATGCTTCCACTAACGGAAGTGGTCTCGCCGCCACTGCTTTGCGTTATTCTTACACATTGACTAATCAAACTACAGGTACAATTGACGCAAGTGGTGTCACAACAACTACATCTGCTAGTATCAGTTCAGGATTAACAGCTAGTGGCAAATACACAATTAGTGTTGAAGCAGGTATTTATACAAATAGCACCTTTTATTTCAACACAGTTAACCCTGCTACAACCAGTGTGTCTCTATACAATTCAGCTCCCAGAGGATCATATTCAGCTATTTACGGTAGTAACACTTACGTTGGAACTTCTTCAGGTGCTTTATTGACTAATATAGTAAATTCCACAGATATTTCAGGATTAACATTTGTATCATATACACAACAAGTTGCTACAGACGTTAGTTTTACCAATGTTATTTCTAATACCTCATCAACCAGTTCTGAATTTTATGTTACAGGTTTGATAAATGGTACAACATATTACTTACGATGCGCTTATATTTACGAAAACTCATTATCAGTTCTTGTTCAAGGTGCTTGGTCACCAATCCAAACAGGTGTTCCTGCTATTAGTCCAAATCAACCCAACGGTTTGGAAGCAAATACAACTGGAGCTAGTAGCAGCATTATTTTATATTGGAATGTTCCTGATCCTAATGCTGGCGTTTCACCAAATACATACAGTGTACAATATGGAACTAATCCTGATGATTTAATAAGTGATCTTAGTTTCAATCCTGTAGCAAGTTACCCTGTAGTAATAGTTAACGGTGTTTATAAATACTCTAAAAACATACAAGGTTTATCTGCGGGAACAGTATATTACTTAAATGTCGTTGCTGCTGTTGCGGGCGCACAAATTGCTGTTTCACAACCATCAGTTACTATTGAGGCTATTCCTTACACTCAACCATCTGCTCCTCAAAATTTAATAGCTGCTGCATCTGCTACAAGTATTGATTTAACTTGGACAACACCTAGCACTACAGGCGGTGCGGGTCAAGGATCAAACGGTCCACTACTTTATTCTGCTCAAATAGCTACAGATGTTAGTTTTACTAATATATTACAGACCATTGATGGTATTTCACTAACAACATGTACATTTGAAAATTTGATTGATGGATCAACATACAATGTTAGAGTTAACGCTTACTTTGATGTCCAATCATCTGGATTTGTTAGTTCTGGACCTTACGAACTCAAAAATGGTGTAACAACTCAAAATCCACCTGTCAATCCTATACTTAACTTCACTGCTGTTAATACTGCGGGAACAGGTACTTCTACTCAAAAGGGTAAATATGTTACTGTTAGTTGGTCTTGGGATACAAATTTCGCTGGTTCGGTTATACTTCAAAGACAAATTTCCGACCCTGATGGCGTATCATTGAATGGTTTTTACACAGTTGCCACTGCTTCCTACTCAGTAGGTGGTAGCGCTTCTAAGACATTTATTGATCAAGGATTAACAGCGGATGCTTCAAATTCATCTGTTAACTTTTTGAACGGTAACAGAATGGTTTACAGACTCCTTTCAACATACAATGGTTACCCTCAACAAACAATTACTACTACTCAAGCATCCTCATATGTTGTTCCATTTTCTGACCCTATAGCAACTGACGCTAGTGGTAACCCTATAAACGCGAGCAATGTTATAACCCCTATTACTCCTGACGGATCAGGTAACTACAGTAGTTTCTATTTCAGAATTAACAAGAACGGCGCTCCTATTAACAGCATAGTAGCGGTAGGTCTCTCATCAGATGAACAAGTTGTTCCTGTTATTACTCAATCAAATCCTGATATTGTCTATAATAATCCCCAAACAAATGCAGTAGTAGTAACCGGTGTTAGTAATATAGGTGGTATTGCCAAGAATCAATACTCCAATTATATGCTAACATACACTATTGGTGGTGTACCTGCTCAAGTGAGTAATACACTTGGAGTTGAGTCGAACGCTGCTGGAGCGTTAGTTGTAAAACAACCAGTTAACGGTAAGTTTGGTAATTAAATCGTATAACTAAACAATTTTATATGGATAAAACTATGGTTATAAAAAATGGTGTAATTTTGTAATAAATATTAAATTTAATAAAATTTTATATTTATTTTAGTCAGTATCAACAAACATCAGTTTACGATGAGTTCTCTCACCAGTATTATTTAATAATTTATGTCCTTCTAATCCTTGCGCTTGTCCTTCTAATCCTTGCACTTTTTCTTCTAATTCTTGAACTTTTCCTTCTAATCCTTGTATATATTCCTTTAATTCTTCATTTTCCTTTTCTAATGAAACAATTTCATTTCGCTTATTATCTAATTCAATTTCATGTTTATTTTTTAAAAATGTAATTTGATTTTGTAAAGTAGCGTTATTATTTTGCAAAGTAATATTATTATTTTTTAAAGTATTAATAGTACTATTAATAGTATTAGCAACTTCGGTTTTAGAATGTTTTTGAGAAGTTAAACTCTTGCCTAAATCGTTCATATAATTATTTATATAAATTAATTATTTAATATAACCCAATTAATTTATATAAAATTATACAGAACTTTGAACATCTTTGAAAATATCAGATTCTTTTATAAAAGTGTTCCATTTTGCGGTTATTATTAGTATAACTCCAAATAAAAATAGCAACACTTTTGTTTCGTGATCAATCATAAAAATTCTATTGGTTCTAGGATAAAATAAAAATATTAATAAAAGCGACATCAATATTATAAAGATAAATTCAACACGTTCCTTCCAAAACAAAATATTCTTGTCCATTTTGGAATTATCTTCACCTTTTTGTTTTAAATACAAATGAGTTACCGCTAAAATTATAAATATAAATTTGATAAAAAATATAAGGAATATATACATTGAATATTTATCCATTATTTATATATTTAATGATTAAAATATATAAACAAAACCAAAAACTATAATCATACAATATAATATATAATATGGGTAATAAAATAACACAACCATCAGCATCATCAATACAACAAACACCAGAAACAGCAATTGTTTATCTTGCAACACATGGTAATTACAATGTGCCTACTTATAAAAATGAATTTGGTCAAGATATAGAAATAGATCCAGTCGGTCTTGTATCACGTTTTAAAATTCCTGACAATATGACTGTTCTGAAATATAATTTAGTTCCAATTGGTATTTGTAACTATGTTGGATTAGGTAATACTCCAGAAGAAATACATCATAGTATTATGCAATATTTACAACCAGATTCATTAATGGCTAGATATGGTTTCAATTATTTTTTGGGAAAAGACCCAGAATTAGAGCAGTTCTTGAGAAATAGTGGAGTTTTTGAAGAGTTAGAAAAATGTAGGACATTCAGTGATGTTCCAGTATATTTATATAGTATTCTAAAGCATATTGCAACAGTAAATGGACACAATGAAAACACAATTTTGGATGAAAGTATACAAGATTTAAATGATAATAAAAATGTTATACGTGGTGATAATGTAATAATGGAAATAATTAATGAAAGTATACAACCTATATTAGATAAAATCAAAAAAGATATAGTAAAAGATATAATTGATTACAAAATAAAATTAGAAGAATTGCGCAGGACAGATCCTGAACTTAGTCGCTTAGATAATTTAGTGAGTACTTCGCGTATGCAAAAACATGATCCAAAATTCAAAGATGCTTTAAAAAAATTTAACAATAGGGAAGATGTCCAATATATAAAGACTAATATAGATAATTCAAATGATTATATACGCCATGTAGACGACTTATCAAAAACAAAAAACTGGAATATTAGTATTCCAAATGGGAGAGACAGACTCTTATTTGAAAAAATTTACACAGTAGAAACAACTGAAAATCCCAATGGAATAGACTGGAATATTACTCTTTTTGATCCTAAAATAGGAACAACAGAAAGCCTTTTTACTGGTTTAAAACCAATAAACAGAATTCTAAACACGGATCGTTCAATGAATTTATCTGAGGTTATTGAATATTTGGGTAGGATTGGTGTAAAAAATGTAATATTAATTGACGAAACTTGTAGTGTATTCCACTCTTTAGATGAAAATAGTGAAACGGAAATACCAACCCCACATGATGTAAGGAGATGGACAAATATATTTAAAAAATTAAATCAAACTGGTGCAGTATTTTATGGTGGTAAAAAGAATAAAAAACGCAATAATACAATGAAGAATAAAAGAAATAAAAAGAATAAACTATTAAACAAAATAATAAAAATCTAATAATATATAAAATGGTATGCGCTATTTCGTGTATGATATCAACAATGTTTATTGTTGGTATGATTTATTTTTACAATATGACAAACAAGAGTGAAATTGTAAAACATTATAAAAGTTCGCTACCAAGCGATTTACAAAAAAGGTATGATAGTATTTCTGAAGAACGAAGAAGAATAAGTATATATGGTTATATTTTGGGTTTAATTCTTTCTCTCTTTGTTGTATTTTATAATATAAAAATTAAGGGGCAAAAAGTGCAAACATTTTCGCTGGTATGTATTGTAATGGCAACATGTTTTGTAACAAATTATTTTTATTATATGTTGTCACCAAAATCGGATTGGATGTTGAATCATGTTAGCAATCAACAACAAACGCGCGCTTGGTTATTAATGTATAGAGAGATGTCTTATAATTATCACGCAGGATTGGTTTTGGGAATAGTGGCGGTAGGTGTTTTAGCGTTTGCGTTTAGATGTTAAAACGTAGTGACTGATAAAACGAAGTGACTGATAAAACGAAGTGACTGATAAAACGAAGTGACTGATAAAACGAAGTGACTGATAAAAACGTAGTGACTGATAAAACGTAGTGACTGATAAAACGTAGTGACCTAAATCCATGTATAAGGATTAAAATTGTATTGTTTTTCGACGCCCAAGTGCATTAGTCCATGGGATCCAACGGCAATAGATAAACTGGTTAATAGCATTATTTTCTGATAATAACCCAAATGTGAAATTGATTTGTAATGTTTAACCAATAATATAATTATGAATAACAATATTAAACCGGTAATTAGCAACGCATTAAATGAAGGTGCTATTAAATAGTAAGCAAGCATTTATATATTACAATTACATTATAAAAAAATAATTTAAATGTTTGACTGTATATTTTATATATAATATACAAATGGCGATAAGAAGAATCCAAAAAGAATTACAAGAATTGATTAAAGATACACCGGCAAATTGTTCAGCAGGACCGGAATCAGATAGTGATATATTTAGATGGAGAGCAACAATTATAGGACCAACTGAAACTCCTTATGAAAATGGTATATTTAATTTAGTCATTTCATTTCCACCGGACTATCCATTTAAACCACCACATATAACATTTGAAACCAAAGTTTATCATCCAAATATTAACGCAAATGGGTCAATTTGTTTGGACATATTAAAAACACAATGGAGTCCAGCGTTAAGTATAACTAAAGTATTGTTGTCGGTTTGTTCACTTTTATCGGATCCAAATCCTGACGATCCTCTTGTTCCAGAAATAGCGAACCTTTATAAAACAAATCGCGAAGAGTTTAATAGAAGGGCAAAGGAATGTACTATACAATACGCGAATTAATATATTTTACAAAAAACTATTTAAAGACAAATTGGATATATAATATGTCTTAGGACAAAAATAGTATCTCACAGCAAAATTTACATTTCTTCTAAATTTGTAAATGATACTAGTAAAAATATAATGCTCATATAGCTCAGTTGGTTAGAGCATTGGTCTTATGAGCCAAAGGTCTCAGGTTCGAACCCTGGTTTGAGCATTTATTAAGGATACAGCAGAAAAAATTAAAAAACAAAAAATAGGTAAGTATCCATTACAGCAAAATTAAAACTTAAATTTTATCATAACAAAACGACAACTTTTGGGGTGAAGGTGGGGTAGTATTATATGTTTCCATACAGCAATTTTCAATCATTAAACGATTATTAAATGAGTATTTTTATTATAAAATAATTAAATTATTGAATTAATTATAAACGCCTTTTATTTATAAAATGGACATTAATTTAAATAATAATTATTTAAAAATTACAAAGGAAACAGCAAACAAGCGGTCTTATAGTGTAGTTGGTTAGCACCTGGGACTTTGAATCCCGTAACCTGAGTTCGAATCTCAGTAAGACCAAATTACTGCTCTGTTAGCTCAGTAGGTAGAGCATACGGCTGTTAACCGTGAGGTCAAAGGTTCAATCCCTTTACAGAGCGAATTTTAATATATGTATTTTAAAATACTTATATTATGTAAAATTAACTTTATTTAACTTAACAAAAAAAATTGAAATGAAATATGTTAAATAATTAAAAGTATATTAAAAAGAAATGGAATCGCAAATTAATTTGACTCAAAACTATGATGGAGTACAAGAAGGTGATAGATTGATAAGTCTATTTCACGAATTAATTGAATCAGAAGAATGTCAACGTTTAAAATACCAGTGTTTAATTGACCCAGTAACCAAAATTATTCAAAACGAAACTGCTTTGGCAAAAATGTGTAAACGAAATACATTAGATTTTGATAGTGTTTATAAGCAACATTTTATCCAAAAGAGAAATACATTTGAACTTGTAGAAGACCCTTACACGAGTATGTGTATGGAATTTGTGATGCGAAAATGGCATTAAATATAAAAATTATAAAAATATCTAAAAAAATAAATCCATAATCAACTTTGGTTTATAAACTTTTTTTTCATATTCATAATCAATAGAATCCAACTCATCATAATATAAAATAAGTATTTAAGAATAATATTTTTTTCAAAAACAACTTAAAGACAAAATTCAATAACTAATTGGTAACAACTTATAAACAAAATATGAGTCATATAGTTTACCAAATAAAGGCAACTTGTCCGAGCGGTCAAGGAGACAGACTTGAAATCTGTTGCGAAAAATCGCGCGTAGGTTCAAATCCTGCAGTTGTCGTTTGTATTATTTTATTTAATAAATAGAATAATATTTTATAAAAAATTGAAATAATAATAACTTAAATAGTTTAAGATATACAGTTTACAGAATGACCAGTTTTAATACCGCTACTAAATATTTTACTAAGGGTTTCATAACCATTGAGCAAGAATCAACACTTCCAACCAATTGTTTGCCATTTGAAAATGCCAAATTTGGGTTACTTAATTTACAAGCAATTGCTTGTGAACCATCAGAAATAACACATGAATTAGTGTTAACTATTGACCATTCCGGTTCAATGGATACAGATTCTAAAATAGTACAAGCAATTTATACTTTAAAAAATATAGTTGGTTATCTTGAAGAACACCCTAATATTAAAGCAAATGTTACTATATTTAAATTTGACAGTATATTTACTAAGGTTCTTGATAGAACAAATATTACAGAAGAAAATTATAAATCAATTGAGAAAACTATCGAGAAAATAAGATCGCGTGGTGGGACAAATATTGAACTAGCGTTAAAAGAGACAACTAAATATATTAATACACTAAAAACATTGTATCCAACTCATCAAATTAGTCATATATTTCTGACAGATGGTGAAGTCACAGAAGGTGAAGATAATACAGATATTTTAAAACAACTCGTAGATAAGGATATTTATAATTATTTTATAGGTTATGGTAAAGATCACGATGCGAAACTACTAGGAATACTTAGTAATTTTCAAAAAAGTTCTTATCATTATATTGATGCAATCGAAAAAGCGGGTCTAGTTTTTGGAGAAATTTTACATGGTATTACTCACAAATTATTATACGACTGTGAAATAGTAGTCGAAAATGGAGTAATATATAACTACAATTCTAATTTATACTCAGATAGACTTTATATTGGTGATATTGTTGGCGAGTCAAATAAAGTTTACCATTTGTTTACTGACAATCCGAGTAGTTGTTATGTTCATTTAAAGACCAAAGAAGATACTACTTCTAATGAACCAATAGAAATACATATATTCCAAGAAACAATTCATGATTTGAGTTTTGTAAATTACGTATATAGACATAGAACGCTGACACTTCTTGGCGAAGTAAAAGAATGTCAAGAAAAGTATGACAACAATAAAAATAAAAGAATAGGTGATGAAGGATATTTTAGTTATGATAATATTAGTAATTGTAAAATAAAAATGCAAAAATTATTTAGTGAAATGTTGAAATATATGGAAGACAATAATGATAAACAAAATAAATTTATTAAAATGTTATGTGATGATATTCATATTTCGATGAAAACATTAGGAACACAATATGGAAGGATGTGTATTAATTCAAGACAAACATCGCAAGGAACTCAAAGGATTTACACGGTAAATACTACGCCAATTGACCGTGACAAACGCGCAGCAAATAGAAATACTCGTTCTTTTGGATATGATTCAGATGATGATTTTCAAAAAACACCATCACATTTGGTTGTAGATACAGATATCTATGAGGTTTCTAATAATTGTATGGAGGACTCACCATATTTAACACAGACTGCTAAAACTGTAATGCATTCTATTAGTTATGTTTCTTCAAGTGATAGCGAAAAGGATGATAAAAATGATAGTGACGATTCATTAACGACTTCCCCATAAATATTTCCACACACTACTAGCACCAGGTTTAACACCTTTAATATCTAAATTATAAGAACACGAATAATCTGCTGAAGAATTAAGCGCTTTACATGGATCACAAGGTCCATTTACAAATTTAAAACCAGGTATTTCGCTTTCCAAATTATTATAATCCACACTACTTTTTTTACTTGTTTGCTCGCCAAAAATGCCACCCTTACCAGTATATTCCGTTTTTTCTAAATAAGCGTTACCATTATCGTCTATATTACATTTGATTACTGGATTTAATTTTTTTATTAACCCAGATTTGTAACCAAAGTTACCAAATCCACTAGGTAAATCTTGCTTATCATTTTTTGGTCCACCATTTATTTCTACACCGGATATTAAAAAATCACCCTCTTTGGTTTCCATAGATAACAATTGTAAAATAGCGTTTTGGTTATAAATTTTCCTCGCATAATTAACAGAGTCACCGGAATATGTTCTTATAAATGTATTACGATTAACAGCGTCAGTATACAAGTCAATCACTTCTTGAGACCAAGGCCACATACCATTTTTTAAGAAATAATCCATTTCAATTGGTCTCACTTGTTTTTTTATGATTTCCATATCAAAAACAATTTTGGGGTTTATTGTATGCTGTATTTTTAAAAAGACTCGCTCTTTTAATTTAGATAATTCTGATGATAATTCAAAACCTTCATTTTTCGCTCGTATTATATCTACAAAACGTGTGAATATTATTAAAATTAATCCTAGCATTAATCCATATCTATAATTATTTACGCCTATAAGAATCACAGATAACACCAATATAATTCTTCCTAAAAATGTGTCAAAGAGAGAAACGAAAAAGGAAGGAATCAAATATATGACCAACCATATAACTATTAGTATTGTAAGTAAACCTAATAACATAGTTTTATTTTCATCATTTACAAAATCTTTTATTTTTTTTAACATATTCATAATAAATAACTATAAAATAATATAGTTATTTATCTACTTATTTATCCTACTGAACTTAGATTCTAACGCCCAGTGGAACCAAATCCTCCACCGCCCCGCGCGGTTTCTTCACCAAGTTCTTCTATTGTGTCCACAATTTGGACTAAAATGGGAACTAAACCAGGTGCGCAAATTTGTACATACCTATCAAATTTTTTACCCCAAAAATCTGCTTCAATATTAGAATCATTGTCAATTGTGTCAATTGTTTCAATATTTACAACATCAAACATCCCAGTTAAATGACCTCGATAACCAGCATCTATAATTCCTACAGAATTTGCCAAACGTAATTGGGTTTTAGATAATGATGACCTAGGGTACATATAATAACCAGTATTAAAACACTTGCCTCTATCTGTGACCATTTGTGCCGAACAAGATACCTTAAAATCGAGTTTATTAACTGGACTTCTATCTTGCCAACCAGGACCAAAAAAACGAGTACTATTTCCATATTGATCTAATTCATCATCTTCATTACCAGGAGCATACAAATCAAACCCGGCATCAATATGCTCAGGTGTTAGATGTATAATTTTGTTATTATGACTACTTGCTGCATTGATATATGTATATTTTAGATTTTCATCATCAGAATCGACAAACATTTTTAAAACCATTACTCTTTCATATGTTTCAAGTAAAATATTAATGATACTAACAAAATTGGTATTTATATTATTATTTAAAAAATGTGACATTATACTTTATAATAATATAAACAATCAAATGTTTATATTCTTTTATTAAATTTATTAAATTTCTTCTTCGATCAAATCCAACACTTTTAATCTATTATAAAAAACACGGCGACTCATGTTTAATTTTCTCTCTTCTATTTTCATTTCATATAATAATTTATCAATCTTTTCTTCTATGTTTGCCGCACCTTGCTCCTTTGCTTTAGATAACAAATTATTTAATTTTTTAATCTCATCACGGACTTTTGTAATATTTTCATAAAATAACGCAAATTGTTCACGCATATCACTAACAATTTCATCGTAACTTTTACTAGGCATTTCATCAAATGTCATAATCTCCTCTATTTTGGCGCTATCAATATCCTTATGTTTACCATCCCAATCTTTTAAATAAAATAAGACTTCACCTTTATTAAAATCAAGTAAAAATATATGACCATATATGTCATCCTTTTCGTTTAATATATATCCCGCCTCTAAAATATTAATATAACTACTTTGGCAATAACGTAATAAAGAAGACCAATTAACATCTTTATTATCACTGTCAAAATCTGCGAAACATTTACATTGTTCTATTTGTTCAACCTTAGGTTTATTTTTCGCCACAATGATTTTTTCAAATGCTTTTTGTAAATCCTCTTTGGTTTTAAAATGTTTCATTAATACATAAATCTCTCTAACCAGAATTTGCCAAAGTAAATCGGCGTCATCATTTACAGGCATTAAACGTTTTTTTTTACCGATTATATATCCAAACGCACCTTTGGTTACCATTATTATTATTAAATATAAAATCTAATAATAATTTTATATAGTTTTCATTTTAAAGTTTTAATTATATATTTTGTTTATTGATTTATGAGAGGTGTTGTTTGAGGAAGTTCAGTAGTATTTGGTTGTGAGGTTGGTTCCCAATACCAAGCAGGAGGTGTCAGATAAACATTCGATGTTCCACAAGCATTACCAACACTGCTCATACGTATACCACCAGTTTTAATACCAGTACCCGTTTGAACCGCAAAAGGAAATGGTTTTTGAGGACCAACCGGATTATTACAACCGCGTGTAAGATACAAATTATATTGACCATATGAAACGGGTTGGTAAAGTGTTTTGGTATAAGGAGCGTTGCGCGCCATATCATTAAACTTGAAACGAGCAGTTGATCTTCCAGGAGTACATAATGTAGGACCACAACTAACTTTATGTCCTTCATATGTTCCAATATTATTGACTTTCAAATTACAAGTATTTGCCGCAGCCAAATTTTGAACATACAATCCTTGACTAGCGGAATCGGTTTGATTTCCAGTATAATTAGGTTGAACCCAATAGTTAGGATACTGACCATTATTAATCCATTTATAACGTTTCTCCAACATGCCTTTAGTAGACAAAACTGAGGGTTTAACATAAATATATTGTGTGCCCATAGTGTTAACCTCGCTAGAGTTAAGAACGGGTTGGACAACTGCTTGTTTACTTCCAGCATTAGGAACCGCACCACTATATTCACCTACTAATGTAGCCGATGGATACTTTCCATAAGTACCACCAAATCCAATAGGTTGTGTGCCTCTATAAGGTGTTCCAGATTTAGACATACCATATGTTTTGCCGACATATCCCACATTTCGATGACCACCATTTATGGAGAACCCTACTGGACCATATGTTTGAAGCGCTTCTTGTAAAGCTACTGTGGCGTGACCAAATGGACCCTGTGGTAACCAAACACCTCCAGGAGCGCTACCAGAGCGTTTTGAACCATATTGGATTACCGATTTTCTTTTAAAAGCAGTTAATGACATATATAACATATTATAAGATAATTAAATCAAGTCAAAATATTCAATTCAAACAAAAATAAAAAATTAGATAAATAATAAACAACGATTCTTGGGTTCTTCAACTAAACTTCTCTCTAAGAAACAATAAAACTTAGAATTTTTAACTAATAGTGCATTCAATAGTCGTTTCAAATTATTTTGTCGTATTTTGTCTTCCTCATTCCAATCAATTAAATCATATTCTCCTAATAATCCATGTAATATTAAAAACCCCAAACTAAAATATGATACCTTATAATGAACAAATGATGGTATTTCTTTTATATGAATTAATTCAGGTGCGAAAAAAAAATCATCATGAGTAAAAGGAAATGATATTAATAATTTTTCCTCCTCGTTTATATCTAATAAAAAATCGTCGCACAAATAAATAAATTTGGTTTTATCCACTACAATTAAATTTTTTGGAGAAAACCCTAAAAAGGTCTTTGAAAAATGCGTAATTAAATAATTGAGTTGTATTACTAAATTATGCGTCATTCTTAAAACTAAATTGTATGATAATCTCTTTGTTTTATTTTCTCTCTCGAGTTCTTTTTGGAAATCCAAAAATGTTTTAACACTCGACGCTTTAAATGATAATGTCTTGTATTTCTCGGTAGTTGTCGCACCTAATATAATTTTTGTTTTTAATATCGACTTTATCAAACCTTCATTATACGAGTCAAAAAAAATTGTAAAAGATGTCTTGTCTTTTTCACCTTGCGCTATTTTGAAATTATCACTTTTAATTGTTATATTCATTTTTATAATATTAATATAATAATAATTGTCTTGTTTTTAAAACAAAATAAGAGAAAAATAAAAATAAAAATAAAAAAGGTAATTAACCTTTTAAATTTATTTAATTAATTTTAAAATACAAAATATACAAAATATACAAAATATACAATAATAAACATTTACACATTATTTAATATATTTAGTTCCTTTAACCACGCGAGTTCATTACTAACACATATTTTCTCATCCATTAACATATTATATTCGTGTTCCAACCTACCTGCTTTCTCCATATACACGCCAAGTTGCTCCTTTAATCTTCTGTTTTCGTCAACTATATAATCCATTTCAATCATTGCCGCGTCTTTTTCGCTATAACATATTTCACTTGAAATGCTGCGACACAATTCCATAAATTTTGCATCTTTTGAATTCTCTTCCTTTTCAGGTGTCTTGAAAAGATTCGCAAAATCCTGATTGGTCATCTGAATGTTGTCTTGAATACTCTCGGTATAATTGAGAGCATCTAAGTTCACACAATGTTTTCTATCGGATGACTTCACTTTAGCACCCTTGTTTTCGAGGACAATCCAGTACCAAGGTTCGTCGTAGACAATGCGCGCTTCCATATTAGGATCCAAAACGCGATCTTGAAAATTACGAGCAGCAACATTGTCGCACCAATAATTGAAATGAATGTAAACCGAGTTAAAATCTTCGCCACCAGCACTTCTCTTGCGAACAATGTCAACGCGTTTAACGTTGCCGATTCTGAGATTCTCGAATGTGTCAGCAATCCTCTTCTTATTAATATTAGCGAAAACGTGAGGAATGTAGAGACTGATGTTAGCGAAGTTTGACGACATTCTCCTGAAATAAATTAGTTTGTAAAAGCTTTAGCAAATGATAATATTTATTAATTTAATACTTTTTGTCTTAACTCGAAAAAGCATTTCATTTTTTTTCAAAAAGTTAAAAAAATAAACAAACTAAAATTTTATTTTTTACAAAATCTAAACAAATGAATCAATTTCCAATACTATTTCAGATGGCAACAGAATTTGTTGATGTGTAATATCATTAAGTGTTTCTACTTTTACAACCCAATCTAGAGGCGTGCTTAATATACCACATTTATTATATTGTTTTTCTTGTTCACATTCAACATTATTAACGAGTAGCGTATTATTATTAATTTGAATAAAATTTGCTCTAAGTAGTCGTATGTCCGATTTTTTACCACAATTTCCAATATAAAATAAATACCGTTGACCATGGTTTACGTGTTTAAATAATTCTGTCATTATACCTTGCTTTTGTAAATAATAAAATTTATATTTTTAAATCATTTTTATTTTCAGTATTTTGAAAAAAAAAGTTTTCTGAAAAAAATTGAAATGCTTTTTTCATAAAATGTGAAAAGTATTAGATTATTAACTTATCACTGTTTTAAACTTATAAACCTGTAAACTTTTAAAAATCCAATATGAGCGCCACTGTTGTCAATGAATGCCCTATTTGCATGGATCCTATTGAGAGCATTACTAGGAACTGTGTTTCTACTGAATGCGGGCATTGTTTTCATACAAACTGTTTGATGACAAGCGTCGCTCATAATGGATTTGGATGCCCCTATTGCCGCACACAGATGGCCAACGAAGTTGCTGATGAAGAAAGCGACTATGGTGATGATGAACAGGAGATTTATGAACCATATGATGATTTTGTGCTAAGAGGACTGCGATTCTTCAATAATAATATAAATGGCGAAGAACATGACGAAGAAGATTTAAATCAAGAAGATATAGACAATTTAGACGATGACGAAGACGAAGACGAAGACGCTACACAAACACCACCCCCAGTTTCATATGTAGCTCAAAAACTGGCAGAACAAGGTGTCACAATGGAAACACTGTTGAAAGCAGTGCTTTGCTCGGTAAATAATTATGAGCGCGATTTTCAGGATTTTGAGCGCGTCGAAAACGAAATATTCGGAAGGGTAAGTACTATTTTGAACAATTATAATCCTGTATAAATGTGTATTTTGAATTTTAACTTTATATTTAATTAACTTAATAAATGAATAAAGGGATTTAAACCCTTTTTTTATTTTATTATTAATTAATAAATGAATTATCAAAACCAAGCAGCGAAAACAGTTACATTATTTAGTCAACCATTTTTAGACACATATAACCAATGCTATAAAAATATAGTTACAATCAACTTAATGCCTCAAGGACCATTAGGACAATTTGTAAGAAGAGTTCAATTCCCACCTCTAAGCACATTTAAACAACCTGGACCTTGCAGTCGCATAAATAATTGCGGTCTTGCTTTAACAACATTAAACGGATTCTATAATAATAATTACAATTGTTGTAATCAAAATTGTTCTAATTTAATGGTAGTTGATGAAGTGCCTGCTTTAATGTCTTATTTATTGTCAAATGGGTATACTATTAATACAAGTATTACCAAAATGTTAAACACAAGCGATATCCGTTTTGAAACCGAAAATGCGAATAAATTAATATGTATTATAACATATAACGGATAGTTAACCTTTTAAAAATATAAATCTTTTGCAAAAAAATTGATTTAATAATTATTGATATATATAATTTATATAACAATAATAAAATGTCAGATCAAGAAATCAATTTTGAAATATTAAACTTACCGATACCATGTGTAATTAAAACCTATTCCAAAGAGAAACAACAAGACATCTTTAATTATCTCCAGGAAATGGACGACCATAATAGAAAGGGTTACTTGATAGCACAAGACCATCTTGGCACTTCTTTTAATATATACAAAAGCAACGGATATAAAGAATGGTTACAAAAAAAAACAAAAAAATAACTACATAGAAAAGCGAACACGTTTAGATTTTCCTTTACTTTTTACAAACGATTTTTTTGTTTTATTATATCCTCCTTTTAAAATCCCAGTCTGATAACTAATAGGATCGGAAAATTCAGCAATTGAATCGTTTATTCTACCGCCAATTTGTTCCTTTTCATTTGTTAATTTTTGTAATCCTCCTCTTTGCATAGTTGGTGTAAAATTTGTCATAGCATTACTTGCAGCAGCAGAAGCGTTAGTCATAACATTATTTGCTCTAGTAGAAGCGTTCATTATAGCATTATTTGCTCTAGCAGAAGCATTAGTCATAGCATTATTTGCTGTAGAAGTAGCAACTGTCAAAGGATTACTAAGTTTAGGAATATTTAAATTTTGTCCTGTTAACCTTTCAATTCTTTGTTTTTTCGCTTCCAAATCATCAAGTTTACTATCAATATTTTTGCTTGTTTTATCTACAACTTCAGATATAGTTTCAACTGCTTGCGTAGTTGCTTCAACCACATCTCCAATTGCTTTTGAACCATCATTCACCATTTTTCCTGCTTCAATAACAGCGCCGTAAAAAGGAACAGCAGCCATGGCATCAGTTCCCACTTTAATCAATCCTGCTGAAACCCCAGCAGCAGCTTTTGAACCTGCTTCGTTCAACTGATCCATCGCTTCATTGATAGGTTCATCCATCGCTTCTACAGTTATTTTGGTGTAATCCGCAATATTATCTGCCGCAACTTCTACCGCTTTTTTGAAAGCAGGTGTGCTCGCTACTTTATTAAAATTATCAAGTAATAGTGTTCCAGTCTCAGCAAGATCTGCTGCTGCTGCTGATACACTTTCTTTTGTCTCAGGACTTTTCAATACATTATTTACATTATTTATTGCGTTAGAAACAACACCTGACGCTTTATTTACACCATCTTGTACCATATCATTACCGCTAATGTCTCTTTTATCATCTAGTATTTTTTTTAGACCTGCCGCGCGTAGACCTTTTTCTTCGATAAAGTTAAAAGCACTACTAGCGAAACTCGAAATTTTATCACCTAAAATATTAAATACGCCTTCAGTTTGTTTAAAAGTAGCGCCATTATTTGTATTCACGCCATTATTTACAGGAGCAGACCCCCCATAATATTTTCTAGTTTTTTTATGTCTTTTATTTCTTTTATTTTTAGTTTTATACATTTTATATTATACCAAGAAGTTTATATTTAGTTTTATACTTTATTCAATTATTCAATTATTCTTTTTCATTTTCTCTTCTTGTAATCTCTTAAAATCAGCGAAAGTCATTCCATATTTCTTATCTATAACTTTCCTATCGACCTTTTTCAAAAAGTTAAAGTTCGATAATTTACCTTCATATGAGTAACGATTTGCGTTTTCTTTTAATAAGACCTTTTCATTATTGTTTTCAGTATTTTTCATTTGATTATTTGGAATACTGTTTTTCGGAGGTGCCGCCATATTTACGTGACCAGTACCTGCTTCTTTATTATAACTTTTAAACTTGGCAAAAACATTCTTTTTAGGAGCAGGTTCTACAATAGCAATATTACTCTGGTTTTTCTTTTGTTCCTCTAATCTTTTTTCTTCTTCTAATTTCTTTTCTTCCTCCTCTTTCTGCTTCTCATCAAGTTTTCTCTCATAGTTCTTTAATTCTTCTTCCATATCAAAATAAATAGGTCTACAATTAAATGTTTTCACATATTTTCGACTAACTGGTTCTAAATATCTATAAGGAATTGTATTGTCACTATAAAACTCGAATGATCCACGTTTATTATTATATAACATTAATACATTTCCTAATGGCGTCTTCTCCATTACGAAACTGTTTTTTAACTTATCGAGACGTTCATCAATTACGAATTGTCTGGCTTTCAAACGCAAATTATCAATATTCGTTTCATTATTTGATTCTAATTCCATCAATACATTTTCAAGCGCCAATTTTTCTTCTGTCATACTTTTTATTGCGTCTTTATTTAAAGAATCTTCCGAAGAAGTTTCATCATAAGAGTTACTTTCAGAATATTTTACATTAAAAAAATCATCACCACTTTTTTGTATTTCAATTTCCCTTTCAATAGACCAAATTTGATCTTTAATATCAATAACCTTCTTTTTATGTTCTTCCTGCGCCAATAATAAGAATTCGTCAAACTTATTACCCTCCAATTCTTTCTCTTTTTCATCAAAAATAAACTCATTATTCATTTTTCGAATAGCATCCAAAAACTTGTCTTCATATTTGGGTTCTTCTTTTTTACAAGGCACTTCATCATTTTTATCTTGTTCTGTTATAACTTGTTCCACAATAATTTCTTGTGAAGACATTAATGCGCTAAATAATTTGAAAAAATTAGAATCATTGTACATTTTTGTTAAAATTGGATACATATTTTCTCGTGCGTAATATGATAAAAAAAATATAGTTAACAATGAACATATAGACTCTGGATTTAATCCTAACATTATAGTATTTATGTATTATTTAAATATTTTTAAGCGTTTTATCTATTAACTTATTAACTTTTGTTTCCTTTCCTCAAATAATTCATCTATTTCTTTTGCTAAATCCGGTAATTTTATTAATTCATAGTTCTTTTCTTCGGCGTCAGGATGTAACCTTACTAAATATAAATCGGTGACAGTTTTGCCGTATTTTCGTTCCAATATCCTTTTATAGGTATTTAATTGCAAAGCGTAATGCCAAAAGTTGGAATCCGGCATATGACATATTAACTTATTTATAGCAAACTTGTTAAAATTATTTATGCGGGTTATTTCTTTAGAGCGTTTCCAATCATAAATTGATAATGTGCCATCAGGATTTTCATATACCATATCAATAGAACCGGAAATTTTAAGTTCTTCATCATATATTGTCCATTCTGTGCGATATGGTTTTAATTCAGGATGGTCCTTTGTAAAATTTATAAAATAATCCCATTCGATTGCTTTTTCTTCATTTGAATCGAGCAATGATAAATAATTATTGTATAAATCGATGTGTTTATACTCAAAAGTAATATCTAGGTTCGGATTATTCATAAAACATTCAATTTGGAAATGTAAATCGGTGCCGGCGCCGGAAACGGCAGAACTATTGTTTGACCATTGTTTCTTTATTTCTTCGGCAGTTAGACCCCAATATTTGTGACCTTCTTTCCAGTTCTTTCCCTTCATCATATTTTGAATTATTAAATTGGCGTTGAAAACTGGAAAATGTGAATGATTCCATGTAGTTACAGATGTATATTTGTTTTCTGGGTCATTAGTAATTACATATTTATGGTCTTCTTCAAAGAATTGTATATATTGATCACGGTCGTGACAATTTCTAGTTGAGAGTACTGGGTGTAAAGTTTGCTTCATGATAATTACGTGTATATACTTCTAATTATTATGTTATATTTTTAATCAATTTTATTATTTATTTTTTACAAAGTGAAAAGAAAATCTTTTAAGTTTATTTTTTATGTTAGATTTTGATTATATATTAATTTTATATTTAAGCTATACGTGTCATAGTAACGTAGACCTGTTGTACAGTAAAACTATTTCCTCCCCAACCACCTACAATATATAAAGTTGGATAACTACTACCATCAACTTGAATTACTGTTGATAGATTAATATAAGTATTACCAGTAATATTGGCAAAACTATCATTTACTCTACTGTAATTAATAGTATTTGAAGTGCTTGATAAAGATATACGAAACCAAGAATCACTTCCTACAGAAGTATAATCAAAATCAGCAATAATATTTACAATCCAGACACCATTATTAGGTGAAAAACTGGTAATAGTACCAGGATTTGTTGATCCGGGTGTAAAGTATTCGGGTGTAAAATTGGGTCCAAATAATGTAAAACTTTCTTGTCCTCCTATCACATTTGTCGATGCTCCAGGTGTATTTCCTGGATAGTTTGGTCTTAAGACATTAGAAAATCGTATACTTCCATTAACATCTAATGTATATTGAGGTCCTGTTAGTCCAATACCCACATTATTTGTAATCGTAGTTGGATATAAATCGTTTCCAGATTGACTCCAATAAGGTGTTCCTTGAGGACCAGTCTCTCCTTGTAACCCTGTAATACCAAAGGGACCAGTATCTCCTTGTAATCCTGTAGCACCTTGTAACCCTGTAGCACCTTGTAACCCTGTAGCACCTTGTAACCCTGTAATACCAAAAGGACCAGTATATCCTTGTAACCCTGTAATACCAAAAGGACCAGTATCTCCTTTTATACCTGTAGGACCTTGTAACCCTGTAATACCAAAAGGACCAGTATATCCTTGTAACCCTGTAATACCAAAAGGACCAGTATCTCCTTTTATACCTGTAGGACCTTGTAACCCTGTAA
>JACCDO010655570.1_pt1 | contig 22646 bp, 20 predicted proteins | sample 7446101 | NCBI WGS metagenome assembly JACCDO01 (sample SAMN15323440, study PRJNA562643) | freshwater metagenome | isolation source: river surface water | place: USA:Blue River Watershed | collected 2017-08-16
TATTAAAATAAATTAATATACCATTATCAATTGAATTCTTATTAATTGGTTTATCATTTTCAAATAATTCTAATAGATGTTTATACATAAAATATACAGAATTAGGATTGGAGAAATCATATCTAGTTATATTAGTACTAGTATTATTATGATATAAATGGGTTGAATATTGATTAAAATATTTATCTATTTTAAAATCCATATACATATTATCACCAATAACATCAATAAATGCATCTGGTATAATAATATTAACTAATTCAATAACCTGAACTATTAATCTGACTATAATTAAGAGTATATAATTATCAATTATTGGCTTACAACTAATAAAAATCTGTTTAATTATTCTATATTTATCAGTTTCATTTAAATATACACTATAAATAATAAATGCATCAATAAATGATTGCATTATATAAATATTATTAATATCTGTTCCTTCTTTTGTATTAACTATATTTGAATTCCAATATATTTTTTGTAGATTATCGTCAGATCTTATTTTTTCAAAAACATTTGATAATTCAATATGAAAATTATTATTATGTTTAAAATGGTTAATCATAAAACGATTAAAATTAAATATATCATTATCAAACATAGTATTTATGAATGAATAATCTTCTTCAATTATATCAGCTTTAAAATATAAATGATTAAAGTATTTATATATTCTACTTAATGTGGATGTTTCATACATTCTAGTAGGTTGTGATAAGTTTGGATTTTGCATATATATTTCTTTAGGCGGAACTATCATATTACGAATTGGCGGTTGTGAACCAATTGTCATTCCAGGAGCTTGCATTGGAGACATTAATAAAGAACTAGGTAATTTTGTAGGTAATGGTATTGGTTCATATGATGTGGTTTGCATTGCTTGTACTGTTTTTATTAATTCTAATAAGTCTGCTGAATTAGGATCAGTACTTAATCTATTTTGATTAATTTCATCTAAATTATCTTCAGTTATTATTGCTTTATAATTTGCAAAGTTGTTATAGTTTACTATACTATTAGGTAATATTATACGAACTTCACTATCTATAAAATCAGGTTTATATAAAATATTTTTTAATATTTCGCCTTCCTCAAATAATGCATAATTGAATGTTAAAAAAATATAAAATTTAGAAATCCATTCAACTTCATCATAATTAAAATCAAGTCTAAATTTACAATATGCTAATAAATCAAGAAATATAATATTATTAAATGTAAAATTAAAATTTTTTATTCTATCTTCCCAAATATCTTTATGATAATAAAATTCCCATACAATTGCTAATAAAACTAATTCACAATAAGATCTATGAATATCCTTAAAATTAGTATTTTTAACATATTGTAAAATTGTATCATTAATTCTATTTAAATTATTACTTTTATTAATATTGTTTCTAATATTATCCAACATTTCATTTAAATTATTTAATGGTATTACTGATATTTTTATATTTTCGGTTTTAATATTATTAGCATTATCAATTATATATTCAAATGGAAAAGATTTAAGTTTCTTATTTTTTATAAAATTCATTAAACTCAATTCTGATTTTACTATGCCATCTTTTATTAAATTATTAATTATTTTTGAAGTATTACTTGTCTGTTCTATATAACACTGTTCTAGATAATATGAATCATATTCATTTAATTGCATAGATAAACTTTCATAACACTCTCTTGAAAATTCTGCATATGAGTATAAAATCAATGTATTATTAGTTTTATTATTATAATAAATTAAATAATATATCATTGATAATAATAATGATTTAAACATACATGTTCCTGCTGATTGAGAAGTAAAAAATAATGTTTTATCAAAATACATATCAAAATTATTTAATGCTTTTCTTATATAATTTTCTAAATAAATATTATAATTATAATATTCAATTATATCATTTTTTTGTTGTTTGAATGTATTATAAAAAATTTGACTATTATTATTAAAATAATTATAATCCTTGAAAATTTCATTATATTGTGCTTTACTATAATCTAATCCTATGCTTCTTAAATTTTTTTTAAATGAATTAAATGTTAATATTTTGTTTAAATATTTGAAAGTATATTCACTATTATTTTTAATAGTTCTAAATAATTTTACATAATAATCATAAATATTATTATAATTTTCATCATAAAATAATTTCATATATTTTCTATCAAAATCAATTTGATAATTTAATACTCTATCAATATAATCACTCATAACTACCATTACATAATTTATTGGCAACTCAATATCACTTGGGTCTGCTTTTCTAAAAAAAAGAAATGGTTTAAGGAATTTAATAAATGCAGGTATCATATCTTCAGTTAAATATATAAATTTTTCAAATAATCTATGATATAATTTATCATGATAAGCTTTTTTAACATCAATACCTAAACCAGTATTAATATGAACTACTTTTATTAATCCTTCTGGTAATTTTTTAAATAACAAACATGTTGCATGAAATACAGAACCGAGGTTCAGAATAAAAGTATCATTTGTATTAGTTATTTTTAAAAATTCTAATAAATACATTAAGCTATCAATAGCAAAATAATATTCACTATTATAAACAATAGGCCCAGAGATTTGAGTTAATTGAATACTATTTCTTAAACTAACTGCTGCTTCATAAAATAAATTATTATCAGAACCATAATCTTTATTCAATATATTACTATCATCATAAATATTAAATATAGATAATTTAACTTTGGTTTTATTATATGCAACAGGGTTATAAATAACAATAGTATTTAAAAAATATTGTATTATACCCTTAAAGTTTGTAAATTTCATAGAGTTATACATATTTCTATAAAATGGTTCTAAATATAATATTAAAGATATAAGTTCATCATCTGTTGTTGGTGGATTAGTATAATAACCATTTGTATCTAATAGTCCAGAAATAGCATCAACTGGATAATTTATTATTTCATTTGTAGCCGCCAATGTTGGAAGCGGTGGAGGCGGAGGAGTTGATGGTGATGATGACATCAAATTACTCATAATTATAATATATTATATTATATATTATATTAATGACATACATAAATAAAGATATTTTAAGAGAATTATTTAATACATCATTATATTTAGATGTAGTTCAAATTGATGTTAGAAGATCTGAAAGAATATCAACTATGGATAAAATAGATTATAATCTAAGTCCCAAAAGTTTAGATTTATTATCACATTTTTCACCTGATACTCAAAAAAGATTAGCTAGAGATTTTTATTTGGATGATATGGCTTTACAAAATTATATAGGTAGAGAAGAAACTGATGATCCAAGTTATATTTATTTTAATGCTAGTGGCGTAGGTTCATATTTAGAATTATGGGTTTGTGTTAATATAATTTGTCCTGGTTGCGGACATAAATTATATAAATATGCTAATCCTAATATGCCTGTTGTTGATGTTAGATGTATTAATCCTAGCCACAAATATGGACCTATTTATTATCAAATAAAAGCTACACAAAAAGGTGTAGTTCATGCAGGTTATAAATATTTTAGTTATGACGATAACTATGTTTCAGCAGGATCAATTAAATATGGTTATAATAGTCATGTTATTAAAGCAGATGATTATGAATCAAGAGATTTATTAGTTGGATATATTTGTATTGAATATATTTATACAGACCCAACATTTAATAAAATAATAATAGACATGAATAAATCTTTTATATTAATACCTGATTTACAATTTCAACCAAATATTTATCAAAAAGATTTGACTTTTTATCATTATTTATCAACCGAACCAACTATTGTTGGTTTTAATAATACTATGGTTAGAAAATTTAGATTGTCAGAATTATATGAACCATTTGGAATTGTTCCATTAAGTAATTATTATGATGTAGTTAAAGTATATAATGAAGAACCTCCAACTATGGCTTTATTTCAGTAGGAATATTATTAGTATTCTTTTACGACTAATGATACACATGCACCATTACTTAATGCTCCGCCGTTTCCACTTCCTATTGTTATTTTAATACTGATTATATCTAACTCACCTAAGGCAACAGTTCCATTTACTTTTACTTTATATGATGTAGCACCATTAGGAATAGTTGCTATTAATGGTGAAGCTACATCATTAATAAATAAAGTAGCAGTATAACTAGTATTTGCCGATAATTCTCTAATGTTAAATGCTAAAGCATCAGTGGTACAATTGAAAGGAACAACTAATGTATTTCTTAAAAATGTATTTGATGAATTACCTAATCCAATAAAGTCATTATTACCAACTGATTCGCTTGTGGCAAATGAAAAGATAGATGTATTACCGGCAGGACCCATTGGACCAGTTTCACCTATTGGACCAGCTGGACCCATATCTCCTTCAGGACCCATTGGTCCGCGTTCACCTTGAGGACCTTGAGAACCGGTTAATCCCTGTGGGCCTTCATCGCCTGTATCACCTTTGGGACCACGTTCACCCATTAATCCTTGTGGACCAGCTGGACCTTCTGGACCACGTTCTCCGCGAGGACCAACTTCTCCTTGTTGTCCTCTCTCACCCTGTTCTCCTTGTTCTCCTTGTGGTCCCATCGGTCCTTCTTCTCCTTGTGGACCCATAGGACCAGAAGGACCCATTGGACCTATTGGACCAAGATCACCTTTTGGACCCGCTGGCCCCATAGGACCAGTATCGCCTTTACATCCCTTATCTCCCTTATCTCCTTTTGAGCCAACATCTCCTTTATCTCCTTTAGGTCCCTTATCTCCTTTATCTCCAGGTGCTCCACAATCTCCTTTCTCTCCCTTACAGCCTTTTTCGCCTTTATCACCTTTATCACCTTTGGGACCACAATCTCCATGTAATCCCTTTGGACCCATTGAACCATTCTCTCCTTTATCACCTTTTGGTCCTGCATCGCCTTTATCACCTTTTTCTCCTTTGTCTCCCTTCTCTCCTCTTTCACCCTTATCTCCTTTATCTCCTTTGCTCCCTTTATCTCCCTTATCTCCCTTGTCTCCCTTTTCTCCTCTTTCTCCTCTTATTCCTTGGTCTCCTTTATCCCCTTTATCTCCACAATCACCTTTATCCCCCTTATCGCCTTTATCTCCCTTATCACCTCTATCACCTTGGTCCCCAGTTAAACCAATTTCTCCTCTATCTCCTTTTTCTCCTTTTTCTCCTTGTTCTCCTTTATCTCCTTTTTCTCCTCTATCACCTTTATTACCCATATCACCCTTGCTACCTGTATCACCTTTGCAGCCTCTATCACCTTTTTCACCACGTTCACCTGTATCACCTTTATCACCTTTGTCGCCTTTGTCTCCTTTAACATAAAATATTTTTACTTTGCATTTATTGCATTTACAATCTTTATTTTTAGTACAAGGGTTCTTACAATCTATTTCCGATTCTGATGAGGATGATGAACTAGATTGATATTTGTATGATTTTTTTTTATTATGATGATTATCATTATGATGACTATCATCATCTGATGATGAATCATAATTTTTCTTATGAGAGTGTTTTTTATGAGATGATTTTTTACAACGATCCATAATATATATTTATTTGATAAATATTATATATTTATTTTAAAATAAATATATAATATTGAGACCATCTTATATAATATAAATAAATTGGTGGGATATGTAAGGCTTTTATATTTTATTTATAACTAATGACGCACATGCACCATTACTTAAAGAACCATTATCAAAACTAACTTTAATACTAATTAAATCAAATTTATTAATATTTATGTTTCCAACTTGGGAAGCATTAAATGATACAGAACCATCTGTTATTGTTGCAATTAATGATGTATCAACATTATTAATACATAATATAGCACTATATGAATTATTTGTTGATAGTTCTCTAATACTAAATACCAATTCAGTTGCCGTGCAATTATATGGAACAACTATTGTATTTCTTTGAAATGAATTAGAAGAATTTCCAAGACCAATAAATGAATTATTACTAACTGATTCACTTGTTGCAAATGTTAATATATTAATAGTTGGAGTACTTGGTCCAGGTGGTCCAGGATATCCTTGTGGTCCAGGAGGTCCAGATAATCCAGGTAAACCTTGTTGTCCTGGTGGTCCTGGTGGTCCTGGTGGTCCTGGTGGTCCTGGTGGTCCTGGTGGTCCTGGTGGTCCTGGTGGTCCTGGTGGTCCAATATAATCAGAATCTGATTCGGTATCACTATTACTATTACTAGAATTACTTGAACTATTAGATCTCGAACTGCTTGTTCTACATGATGATGAAGAAGAATTATTTCTATGTCTTCTATCAAATTTATTAACAAATCTTTCTGAACCGCGTCTTGTATCTGTAGACATTATATAATAATATATATATTTTAAAATTATTATATATTTATATTTAAATTATTAGTTTAAAAATTTTAATAGTAAATGAAGAAAAAAAGCATTTAATATTAAATATATAAAATAAAAATTATATTATATATTAATATAATGTATAAATTTATAACAGTTGCACGTAATATAATGAGTGATACTTATCCTATACCAATGTATATTTATCAAAATGAGGAAAACAATAAATATTACATAAGTAGAATGTATCCAAATAAATCAAAATTTCAAGGAGAAAGCATAACAAATGATACTAAATTTTTTTCTATTGAATATCCTCAAGAAATATCAGATGATGATATTAAAAAAGGAACTACCACATATTGGAAAATGACATGGACCTTCAAATTATAAATTAAGATGTTAAATCTATAAAATCATCTTGATTATTATTACTTTCTTCATCTAGAAAACTATAATAATCATTAAATGTTTCAAGATCAAAATTATCACAATTCATTTGAACTTGTTCTACTACTATTAATTCTGGTTCAGTTTTAATAATATCTAATTTTTCTTTAGCCATATTGAAAGCAATGTTTGTTATATTTTCTGAAACATTACTTTCTACTTGACGTTTAATCAGAAGCTGTTGTTCTAGGGTTGCTTTGGGACGTTTGACTAATTCTTTGTAAATAATTCTATTAACAACATTATGAACGCTATTACTTATTTCACTAATTAATAGAGATGAAATTGCACTAATCTGTCCTTCTTCCTCTGGTTCAATATTATGCCTCTTAATTTGTTTCATCCAAACACTATTTAAATCATCAAATGAATATTTATCCATAATATTATCTAATATTACCTATAATAATTTTTTTTCAATTTTTGATTAAAAAATTATATAATGTATTATAATGTATGATTATATCATTATAGGTGGTGGAATTGCTGGTTTATACGCGAATTATCTTTTAACAAATAAAAATAAAAGTGGTATATTATTAGAAAGAAATGAAAATTTTGGTGGTCGAGCATACGAGATGGACTTTCATGGAACTTTAATTAAATTAGGAGCTGGTATTATGGCAGATCATAATATTCATTTATTAGCTTTATTAAAAGAATTAAATATTAAAATAAATTCATTCAAAAGTAATACCTCTACTGATTTTACAGGGTATCATAAAGATTACAACATGGGAGATATTATATGTCAAATTAAAAATACATTTGAAGAAAATAAAAGAACAATTAAAAATAAAGGTTATAATATGAAAGAATTTTTAATAAAATATTTTGGCTCAAAATTTGCAAATGAATTTATATTAAATTGCGAATATCATGATTTTTTAAAATCAGATGTTGAATATTTTATTAAATATTATGACATTAATGATATGAGCCACGAACCTTACACTGTTTTAATTATAAATTGGATTGATTTAATTAAAAAATTAATTAAAAAGAATTGTTATAATAATACAGAAGTATTAAGTGTCTATAAAGAAGATAGTATTTTTATAGTTAAAACTAAAGATAATACTTATCAATGTAAAAAAATAATATTTGCAACTTCATTAAAACCATTAGTTAAATTATCTAAAAATATTATAAATATTAATTATAACAATTATATCGGGACTGTTCCATTTGTTAGAATATATTGTTACTTTAATAAAGGATATATTGATAATTTATCCCATTATACTATTGTTGATAATAAATTACAAAAGATAATTAAAATTAATGATAAAATACTCATGGCTTCTTATAGTGATAATTCTAATGCATTATATTGGAAAAAGATAAAACAACAAAGTAAAGAAAAACAAATAAGCGTTGTAAGTAAATACTTAGAACAATTAAATGTTAAAGGAAAAATTAATGACATTGTTATAGCATTTTGGGACGAAGGAGTTCATTATTATAAACCGTCAAAAGACATTCATAAAACTATAAAGAAATTAGCTGAACCTGCTAAAAATATTTATGTTGTTGGAGAAATAGTATCATATAAACAAGGATGGGTAGAAGGATCTATACAAAGTGTAAATTATTTAATTTAATTTTTATTTATAAAGAAATTATCAAACACAACTATCTTAGTATTATTTATTCAGCATGATGGGAAGCATCGCTGCTCGCCTTCTTGAGGAAATCAGCACGACCCTCGAGGTGGGCGAAGAAGCAGTCTTGGTTGCGACACCGGAGAGGCTTGCCATTAGGACCCTTCTTCCAGGGGCGGTCCCACTTGCAGAAGAACTTGGGAAGCTTGGCACCCTTCTTGATAAAGTTCCCAAGCTTGTGATGGTTCTTCGGACACAGATGGGGCTTCTTGCTGTTGGGACAGTTGAAGTTGGCAGGACATTCATCATTCAGACGGAGTTGAAACGGAGCAAACTCAACGTCATCGTCTTCCTCGTCTTCATCCTTGGCTTGTGCTTTCTCTGCCTTCTTATGATAATTATGATGAGGCTTCGCATCAGGCTTCTTATGCTGCTTGACATCCTCGGTCGCAGGAATAGCAACTGCGGCTGCAGCTCGCGCACCAGTGCCAGGAATGGAGATAAAGGCAGAAGGAGTAGGGACCGCCTGTTGATGCACCCAATTAGGATATTCTGTCGGCATAGCCTGCATAGCCGGCATCGACATAGCCGGCATTGGCATTGCCGGCATTGCCGACATTACTGAGGCCATATGCTGCATCGGATGCTGCATCATAAATGGAAATGCTGGCGGAGCTTGCGAAATGCGAAGCTGGGACTGCATCATCTCGAGCATTCGTTGCTGATTGGCAATGACATCTCGCATAGCTTCAACCATTTGCTTTTGTTCGCTGCTGTTATCGTCGAGATGGCATGTAGGCGGAGGACCTTCGCGAATGGATGCTTGGCGTTCAGCAACAACTTCAGGAACAATGTTAGATACAGCAGCAGGTGCAGGCTCTTCGGTAGGTGTGGCAGCTTGAGGCGGCGTAGTCGGAGCATCAACGCTATCTGCCTTTTTAGCCACACGCTTCCATTTGCTCTCATCAGATGGGTTCCGAATAGTTTGCGGGGAACCAGGAGCAGGAGTGTTGTGAGCCGGAGCTGCTGCAGGCTGAACCGCAATAGGAACAGCAATAGGGGCCGTCTGAGCCGTCTGAGCCGTCTGGGCCGTCTCAACAGCTGCCGACGCACTATCACTAACAGTTGGCTTAGAGCCGTAAAAAGAATTAATATCAGAATGCTTACCAGCTTTACCCTTACCCTTCTTATTATTATCACTCATGACATTATTAGCCATACAATATATAATAATAGGTAATTTAATAAAAAAAATTTCAATTTTTCTAAAATTAATATTGATAAGAACATTATTAATATTAATTATTTATTTTTATGAATAAAGAAATTATCAAAAACAATTATCAAACACTCAATTTATTGGGCGGCAGAGTTATACCGAGCAGCAAATACTGCAGGGTCAGAGAGATCATCATTGTCATCTTCCTCCTCATCAGTAGTCGCCTCAGATGATGATGAAGATGCCGCAAATGTAGCGCGCTTTTCAGTCCATTCATCATCATCAGTCTTGTCCTCCAAATCTTGGAGAGCAGCGGCTACTGCCATTGCATCCTCAAGGCTCAACTGCATTGTAGTTCCCTGAGAAGAAGTAGCAATGACAGCCGTCACTGACTTGCCAGCATCATTGCTGTTCTTGAGCTTGGATGCAACAGAGCTGTATGACATTTCATTGTTGCTATCGCTAGCAAAAAACTCCTTCTTTTTCTTCTCGATGAACTCGGCGCGATGTTCGAGATGGATCTTGGTGCAGCGACCATCACCGCAGCGGATGAACGGCGGACGTTCATAAGGGCAAAGAACATCTTCAGTCAGCTCTGTTCCGCGAAGAATGACATCGCCTTTGCCATCGTGATTGAGAGCACATGCAAAAGGACGGTCTCGCTTGACACAGCCCTTGCCATAAGGACACTGCTTTTCCTTTCGCATGTCATCCTGAGCGTAATGAACTGGCTTGGTATGAGACATTTGTTCCGCAATTGCAGCTGCATCATCTGCGTTCTTCTTCTGTTCTTCCATAACACGAGTGAATGATACGCCCTCGCGCTTTGTGTTGGCCCACGTCTTGGGAGGTCCAGATGAAGCAGATGCTGACTGAGATGGTTGAACCGTTTCACCAATTGGATTGAATGGAACAAATTTGCGACCTTTGCCCTTTGGCTTTGTTTCTTGAGGAACAGGAGATGGTGTAGCGGCAACACGCTTCGGAGGCGTCATTGCCAAGATAACACCTGCATTCTCCAAAGGAGATGCTTCCATAACCGGCATCGGCTTGGTGAGCGTGTATGTATTGTTGGAATAGTCAGGGTAAATCCACACACGCTTTTTGGTTGTAAGGTCCAAGCCTGCCTTTTCCAGCTTTGCCAACTCTTCCTTATGGTATGCATCCAAATGACGCACAATTGACCCAAACTCCTCACAGATGTGAAAGCCACACCCACTAGGGCACTCAAACGCCTTCATCTTGCGATGAGCCAATAGCTCTTCAGGCGTGTTAAAGCCAATACCACCATCTCCACTAACACTCTTATCCTTGCACTCCTGACAATAACACAAAAACCCGACCGTCTCTCGTGTAGTCCGGCTCTTCATCACACTAGCTCCACTCATTACCCACAACGCCTCAATCTTACTATCCTTATTATTAGCCATGGTGTTAATAGACGCCATAAAATAGTATATAATGGTATAAATACTGTTATTTTTTCAATTTTTTTATAATCTATGATTGGCAAAATCAGTTACAACTTGAGACATAAAATAGATACCATTCCAATACATTAAGCTTAGAATCACAATACCAGCATTTATTTGAATATTAGTTAATTCATTATAATGCTGCATTATCATCATTATACTCATACAAGTATTCATAATACATCCTGGAGCTCTAATCCATAAATTTAAAAATGTATTTATTCTTTTTTCAATATATCTGTGAAGCATATTATTTCTATTAAAAAATAACATTGTATAATCAATTAAACCTGGTAAACCTGTTGTATAAAATAAACCATGAGGTATAATGTGATTTTGTGGAATAATTTCACATAATGGCAATACAATTCCTATCATTAATATATGATGCATCCAATCATCTCTTCTTAAATGTTTGTAATACCATAATGAATGATATAAATGGAGACTATAAATAACTACTTTTGCTATATATAATTGTCCTAATTGTTCTGTATTTAATAAATCAAATGTATTATAACTTAATAACATACTACTAAATGTATTATATACAACAATACTATTACATATCATATGATTAAAATAATATCTACCTTCAATTCTAAATTTTTTTAAAATATAATCAGTTCCAATAAAAAAACCAATCCCAAAACAAATTGATTTAATCATTATAATTAATATATAATTATAATAATTATTTATATAAATTAATGCGTCTAATCTAGATTTACATCAAATATATAATATTCATCATTTTTAACACTAACATATAATATCCCATCTAAATATTCATTTTTAAAATTTTCATTAACTTTTTCTACTATTTTAATATCAGGTATATAATTATTTAAATCAACTCTTAAAATATATTCTTCTTCAGTTTCATCATGTTCTTCAGTTTCGTCATGTTCTTCAGTTTCGTCATGTTCTTCAGTTTCATCATGTTCTTCAGTTTCATCATGTTCTGAAGTATTTTGATTTTCGGATGTATTTTGATTTTCGGATGTATTTTGATTTTCTGGTGAATCAGGTTCTTCTGATTCATCTTGATTTTCTGTCTCGTTAGGTTTTATTGTTTCTTCTTGTTTTTCTGTTTCTTGTTCTTCTGTTTCTTCTTGTTGTTCTTCTTCACTTGATTGTTTATCAAGATTTGCATTTAATTCTTCAAATGAATTATCACTTGCTTCAGAATTATCATTAAAACTAATTAAATCTTTAACAAAATCCTGTAAATCAATCGTGTCAATATATTTTTCAAAAATATTTATTTTATCTAAATAGTCTTCAGAAACATATACTGTCATATTATCATTATCCATATAATTTTCATCTAAATTATCTATTTCTAGTTTTTCAAATTTATAGTCATTTGATAAATCATCTACTAATTTTTTAAACATTATAAATGATATATTATCAAAATTATGACTTACTGAAAAACCATATTTACCCTTATAACAATCTTTCTTTAATTCTTCAATATTAATATTATTTCCAACAACATTTAATCTCCAATCAGGATATAATAATGTAATATATTGTTCCATATTATTAAATAATACTTTATTTTCATTTCTACAATATTCTAAATGAGCGAACGAAGTGTCAATAGGTGTGTTATATGTTGTAAAAAATCTCATTAATGTAATATTATCTATTAATAAAAATGGCTTATAAGTATTATTATCAGTTTCTGTTCTATTTTCAAACATATTATTTAATTTATTATTACTATTATTAATTAATGTATGAGCCTCGAATACATAATCTATTTCGTAATTTTTACATACATCTTTTATTTGGTTATAACGATTATGATAATCATCTGAACTAAATAATTCTGTGATTGAATCATTATCAATGAAATTAAAAAATAAAATTTTATTTTCATCACATATATTTTCCATAAATTTTAATAGATTGACATCCGTAGTATAGGTAAATACACTAATATTTTCTTTATTAAATATATTCATAGCCACTGCTAACAATGCCATTGATTGATAATCACCAGTACAACAAATTAATACTTTCTTTGAAATATCCAATTCATTTTTATTAATTTCATTCATAAATTCTTTGTAAAGAATATTTTCTTTATCAATATTATTTGTAATTTCAAAAGATTGTTCTTTTTCTTTATCTTGATAATCATTATATATAAATGGATCTGAATTTTCATCAAAATGTTTTGCAAGTTCTATTACCTTTTTAACTGAATAAAAGATTGTTCCAAAATATATTGCTAAAACAAGGAACATTATTTAAAGTATATTATATAAAATTTAGAACTCTTTATATAATATTTTTAAATTAAATTTATAAATTAAAATTATAATTATTAATTTTATCAATATAATTATTTTCATAATTACTCATAACTATAACATAAGTGTTTTGAATAGTTTTATTTTTGAATAAATAAAAATTATGATCCATATATGTAAAATCATCTTTTGAAATCATTCTTAATCCCTTAAAATATTTACTAGCTCTTATAATATTCATTATTTCAAAATCATCATATTTAATAATATTGTTATTATTCTCCATATTATTTTCTAACATTATCTGTTTACCTTCATTATCCCAAATTGGAATTGTTATTATAAAAGCTAATTTTTCTGTTGTTTTATCCATATTATTAATAATTTTATATATTCCATTAGAAATAACATCATATTGATAAGGAGGATTAAAAGAATATACTCCTCTTATTGGTTCTATATTAAAGAAATTACCAATTGAACCAAAATATTGTTCCACATCATAATATATAGAACAAAAATTATTAAGTGATGTATTAATAGCTGATGCAAAACACTCAACTGATAAATTAAAATCTTCTATCATTTTATTATAAATAGATGGAATAACTGCTAATTGATTATTATTAGAACTTAATAATTGATATCTGAATAATATAATCCAAATAAGAGTATCTATATGATTATCTTGATTAAAATCTTGATTATCATTTTGATTATTATATCTATTTTTCATTTCATTATACTGCTCTACTGGTATCATAATATTATTAATTATATTTGAAAGCTTATTACAAATATTAAAATTAACATTACTAATATTAAAATTATAAAATAATATCTTCTTATTATTTCTATCATAAGATGTTTCATTTTTATAAATTGTTAAATTATTATCTTTAGATATATATTTAGATAATTTATCTAAAATACCTTCATAGCATTTATGTAAATCATTAATAATATTATTTATTTTTTCATCTAAATCAACTATTACATCTAAAGAACAATAATCTATTAAAATTCTTTTAATTATTTCATCATTATTCTTATAATTTGAAGGGAAAAATTCATCGAAAGAAAAATCACAATTTTGATATAAAGTAAAAAACCAACTAGCCAGTAAATTTGTAATTGTTCTTGTATAATTTTTTTTATGAGAAAATACTTTTTCATTTAGATTTATTAGACATGATTTTGTAAATTGTTTTAATAAATAGCAATATAATTCACCTCTAAATAATTCTTTATCTATATTTATTTCTTTATCATAATCAGCTTTATAATATAATTCAAATTTTGAGTTTTCAATATGTTTCATTATAAATAATAATGGGTCTATTCTCTAAATATTCTTTATAATCAATATTATAATAATGGATATTCATATTTATTTATTAAGTTATAATGAAGAATTATTATTACCTCATACTCTTAATCATTATAGAAGTAGATTACCTAATTGTAATATAACAATATATGATAATATGAGTTCAGATAAATCAGAGTTTATAGCAAAAAATAATAATTGTAATGTAATTAAATTTAATACAAATGGAGAAGATAATGAATTAATAAAAAGGAAAATTATAAATAATTGTTGGAAAAGTATAAAAAAAGGTTGGATTATTATTGCAGATATGGATGAATGGCTTGATATAACAATGAATGATTTAATTGATGAATTTAATAAAGGAACATCTATATTATCAGTTAAAGGTTGTGATATGATTGGTGAAAGTAATAGTGTTTTATTAGATGATATTGATTTAAATTCTATAAATAAATACATTATTAATTCACATTTATCAAAAAATATATGTTTTTTAAGAGAAAAAATAACAAATATGCATTATACAGCAGGTCATCATAAATGTAGTCCAATCTCTAAATACCCAGTAATATATAGTGATAAAATATATAATGTAAAACATATGAATTATTTAGGTTTACCATATATAACGAATAAAATTATTAATCGTTATAAAAGAAATCAATCAATGCAAAAAATTAAATTAAACGTGCATTATACTGATGATATTAATAAAATAACAAATCAATATAATACATTATTATCAATCTCAAAAATTTATAACACCTTTTAATATTCAAATACCGATTACAATTTTCTATTAATTTATATATTATATGATAAAAATATTAGTTTTAGGAGATAGTCATGCCGAAATTTTTAATTATTGTAATAAAAAACAACAAAATATAAATTTTGAAGTTGTTATAGTTGGAGGTGCTACAGCACAAGGTTCTGTAAACCCAAATAGCACTACAAATGCTTTAAGTATATTTAAACAAAAATTAAATAATATTAAACATGATAATTTTAAATATATAATTATAAATTTAGGTGAGGTGGATTGTGGGTTTGTTATATGGTATCGTAAAAATAAATACAATATTGGTATTGAAGACCAATTAAAAATTACAACTGATAATTTATTTAATTTTATAAATTTAGAAATACTACCTCACTTTGAATCCTCAAAAATTATAATAAACGGAAGTGTATTGCCTACTATTAAAGATAATACAGATAAAAAATATTTAAAAGGAGCAAGAAGTGAAATCAATGTATCACAAATAGATAGGACTGAATTGACAATAAAATATAATAACATATTAAAAAATTATTCTTTGATAAATGGATATAATTATATGGATATAACTAATTATATTTTAGATAATGAAACTAAAGTTGTTAATACAATATTTTTAAATAAAAATATATTTGACCATCATCTTGATAATGAAAATACATATAACTTATGGCTATGTGAATTATATAAAATAATCGGCATTTGAAATGTTAACCGTGGTTCATAATATCATCTTATATTCAAAAATAAATATTAATATTTATTTTTGAATGGAAATATGGTTAAAAGGTGTAATAGAATTATTGCACCAATTCTTTAATAATTAGATTTTTAATATTTAATGTCTTTAAGAAATCACCTGTTTTAATAACAAAATTTCCCTGAATATTAATAGCTTTAGTGTCTTCTTTTCCTTCGTAAATGATTTTCTTAATTGCACCACCGCAACCAAACTTTTTCTTTAATTTTTCAAGGATGTTTTTTTCTTCATTTTCATCACATCCAACTACATATGTATTATAATGTCTACCATTCTTTTCACAGAATACAACTACCTTGTCATCCTTAAAAATATCATTATTCTTCTGTTCTGTTAGAAACAAATCCATATTATATTATTATTATTATTATTTTATATTAGTTTTTCAATTTTTATTTACTAAAAATAAAAAATGATAATAATAACCTTCTGTTGTTAACGGCTATAAAAAAATTAATGAATTAGATACAATTCTTTAACAGTTGAAATAATCGCATTTATATTATCACTAAAATCATAACAAAACTTTTGATTAAAAATAATTTCTGGGATTTTGGTATGATCTGGAACAATAATCTGAGACAAAGAAGTATCTTTTTTTTTAATAACTTTTAGATATTTATTATTAATAATATCTTCATTTTTAGCATAAAATACATGACGAATTTTAATAACTTTAGTTTTACGACAAACTTTATACAGAATAAGGATTATATCCAATCCATTATTTTGCCTATTAACATAATCATTATAATTTCCATGATTAAAAACAAGGTCCTTCGGTAGCTTAGCAGAACTCATGCACTTTGACTTGATTTCATACTTGGCACAACACATCGAACAGATGATGTCAAGTGAAGGGGCGTGAGTTCCTAGAGGTTTGAGAGATTTATAATTGCACCGAGGGCAATAAATCTCATCCGCTACGAACTGCTCCATATACATTCCTACAATCTTTCTCATAAAAGGGGCTAGTCGTTGTTCTAGAGGACACTCCCTCGAGTTATGAGACTTATTACAATATTCACAGGGGATACATACATATGCCATACTTATAGATACTTTTAATTGATATTATATAAAAATTTCAATTTTTATATCATGTGTTTTTAACACAAATCAATATATAAAAATTGAACTATAATAATAATAATATAAATATATTATTATTATGAGCCTTAATATCAATGGGAAAATAACTGATAATTTCTATCGTTATAAGATGGATAGAATTAAAATATCTCAAACTGGCAGAGGTGGTAATTGCCATACTATTTTGGAGAATTTAGATAAAATTTCTAATCAAATTAATACTGCTCCAGAATTATTATTGCAATATATTGGAATGATAATTGGATGTAATACCAACCAAAAAATATTAAAAGAAGATGGATATATTCTTAAAGGACATTATAGTGCTGATAAAATACAAGAAATTATTTATCAATTTATTAGTTTTGCAACATTATGTCAGAAATGCACTATACCAGAATTATCTCCAAAAATAGTAAAAGAAAATAAAAACTCATCATTAATTATGATGTGTTCTGCATGCGGGCAAAGCTATGAATTGAAAGGAAATAATAAAAATAATGATAAATTAGTTGATAATATAATTAAATATTATTCAACTAATGAATTTGTTGCAAATAAAGGAACAATGGTTGTAGGTCAAACAAATAATTTCAATCCATTTTTTTAATATAAATTGCTAAGATTTTAAATTCTTTTTCTTGCTCCTTAGTATAATATTTATAGTAAATATTACATCCTTCTTCAATTGTTTTAATATTTGGTAATGTACGTTTAAGTCCTTCTAGAGTTAAATAATCTTTAAACGTATCATATTTTACTATTTTTTTAATTTTAGCTTTAAAACTATCATTATTATTAACAAATTTAACAATTTCTCCTTTTTGTAATGTACTAAAAACACCTTTATTTAATCTTCCTTCTATTTTCTTTTCCTTATTTTTAATATATGAAAACCATGGTTCAGATACATTGATTTCTTTCATAATTTTTTATATTATTATATCTAATAAAATAAAAAATCAATATTTATAAATAATTTATGCGACCATTTCGGCCTTTATAGAAGGATGAGAAATATAATCTTCTAATATAAAATCTTTATAAGATGAATTTTCAACATCTTCTAATGATTTATATTCTGGTATAATTAATTTAGGAAATTTATATGGTTTGCGTTTTAATTGTTCTTGAACTTGATTTATATGACATTCATAAATATGACAATCACCTAAGCTAATATGAACTTTATCAGGTTGCATATTACATAATTTCGCAACAATATATAATAATAAAGAAGTTGATGCTATATTAAATGGTAATCCTAAAAATAAATCTGCACTACGCTGATACATTTTAATTGATAATTTATTATTAGACGCAGTCTTATTAACATAAAACTGGATTATTAATGAATGACAAGGATATAATACTCCTTGGTCTACCATTGAAGGATTAAAATCAGTCATTATCAGACGACGACTATTTGGGTCTCTTTTTAATGTTTCTATTATATTTTTAAATTGGTCTATATAATTATTATTATTATTATTATATTCTTTGCCAAAAAATCTCCATTGATAACCATACATTGGACCCATCATTCCCTCATTATAATTTAATCCTAAATTATCTAAAAATTCTCTTGTTGTATTTCCTTTCCAAATATTAATTCCTTGTTCCATTAATTTTCTTGTATCAGTTTCTCCTCTTATAAAAAATAATAATTCTTCAATAATGCCTTTAGTAAACATTTTTTTTGTAGTCAATAATGGAAAACATTCAGAAACATCAAAAGATAATTCTTTACCAAATAATGATATAACAGAACCATTTCTAGTTTGTCTTTTATTTCCATTCAAAAGAACATCATTTAATAATTTTAAATATTGATATTCAGCTGTATCTTTTACTTTACATATATTTAATTTAAAATTATCTAATAAATTAGAAGAAATAATTTCATGCTCTGGTAATTCAAACTTAACATCACAATCATAATTACCAATTATCTTACTATGATATATTAAATTTAAATCAGGATGATTAATTGCTGAATTATATAAAACAGAACCGCCAATAACCCATACTCTTGATGCATCTTTTCCAACTAATGAATAAGCACAATTTAATGCTTCATTAAAATTTGAAACATAATATATATTTTCATTATTATTATTTTGTATAATTTTAGATGTAATAATTATATTTATTCTATTTTTTAAATAACCATTTTTTAAACTCATCATTGTGTTATATCCCATAATTACGACTTTATTTATTCCACATATTGAAGATGTTAATGATTTAAATAATTCTACATCTTTTGGAACATTCCATGGAATACTATTATCTTTACCCAATCCATGTTTTTCATCTGTTGCTAAAATAATATTAAACATTAATAATTATATTATTATAATTATTAATATTGTTTTAACATATTTTACATTTTGGTAATCATAACCTATTATAATAAATTTATAAATTAATTATATGGAACTGCCTATTAAGTACAAATAATATTAATAAACCTAAAATAATTGCCAAAATCCATGTTAATGTTGATGATTCAAAAAATGAATTTTCAAATTTTTCTACTTTATTAGAAAAATTATCTGTAGATTTTTGAAAAACTGGATTTAATCTATTATTATTTCCAAATAATGATCTTGCATTAAAACCCGATTGTTCTGTTTTAAATAATAATGGAACTTCAGCTGTTGGTGCTTCAGCTGTTGGTGCTTCAGCTGTTGGTGTTTCAGCTGTTGGTTCTTCAGCTGTTGGTTCTTCAGCTGTTGGTTCTTCAGCTGTTGGTTCTTCAGCTGTTGGTTCTTCAGCTGTTGGTTCTTCAGTTAATGGTACTTCAGTTAATGGTACTACAGTTAATGGTACTTCATCTGATGGTTCTTCAGCTGGTGATGCTTCAGCTGGTGATGCTTCAGCTGGTGGTACTTCAGCTGGTGATGCTTCAGCTGGTGGTGCTTCAACTTGTGGTTCTTCAGCTGGTGGTACTTCAGCTGGTGGTACTTCAGCTGGTGGTACTTCAGCTGGTGGTACTTCAGCTGCTTTTTCATCATCAGTAATAATTTTAATTCTATCTTCTAATTTTAATCGTGATTCTACTAAATCTTTAAGTATTTTTTCGCTTTCCTTAATTTTATTTTCAGTTTCTATTCTATTATTTTCTTCTTGTGCTCTTAATAAAGCATCATTTTTATCTTGAAATACTAATGCTAATAATTCATCATTTTGTTTAAATTTAGTATCCATTTGTTTTTTCATATTTTGAATTTGACTTTCCATTAATGCTTTTATTTCTGCGCGAATTTCATCTTCTGCTTCAGATTTAATTTTAGCAAATAATATTAATTGTTTCTCCTCGTCTGCTTTATCATCTGCAATTCTACGTTGTTCTTCTTCTGATGCAATTCTATTTCTTATTTCATTTAATATTATTTCCATATCTTGAATTGATGTATCTTCTTTTATTGATGTATCTACTTTATCTCCAATATAGTTTTTCATTATAATTTCTTTGACAAGTTTATCAGATTCCATTAATTTATCTCTATTCATTTCATTCATTTGTCTATTATTTCTTTTTCTAGTATTTAAGTTATAACTGTATTCTGAGTCGCCTTTTAATATATCAGATATAATATTATTTAATTCACTTTTAGCAGGGAATTTAACTCCAGTATCTTCTTCATTATCATCTGATACAAAAATTACAGCTTTATTAACACTATTTTTTGACATATATATAAATATAGAATTTAAATTCTATATTTATAGAATATAATTATAAAGATGGAAAATCATTCATATTAAAATTTTTATTATATTTATCTGGAGGTGGTAATCGTGGATTAAATTTTCTAATTTCAACTTTCTTAATATTATTCCACGCAAAAAAATTTGTTTTAGATTTTTTAATTTCATTTTTCACTTCATTCTTAACTTCATTCTTAACTTCATTCTTTTTTTCTTGTTTATCTTCAAATAAATCATCACATGTTTTTTTATTTATTGTTAATTTAGTTAATTCATACATATCATATTCTTCATCGTCACTTCCAGCAATATCATTATCACTAATAGGAAAATCTCTAGATGGTTGAATTAATTCAACATTGTTATCAACCTCGCTACTATCTTCATCATCAGACCAATCTTTATTCATTATATTATAATATATATATTCTTTATAACCTTTGGTTAAAATCTATATTCATCTCCATCCTTAACTCTAGCCCATTCAAATCTACTTATTAATGCTTTATTAAATAATTTATCTTCTGGAATATTATATTTCTTTATAAATGAAAAAATAATTCTTGGATCTATATAATTGTTCTTTGATGTTCCCAAAGAAACATTTTTCATTTTAACTTTTGTTTCTTTTTTCATTTTTAATGTTATAATTTTAGCTTCAATTAATTTAATTTTTTCTTTATCCTTTGTTTTTTGTTTACGTTTTTTATATTTTTTTATAGCTTCTTCTATTTGACTAACTGATTTTTCAATATCAGTTGATATATTCTTTTGATGATTGCATAGCAGAGCTACTGCTGTATTTGCTTGATTAAATATACTCATCAGATAATTTATTCTTTCACTTTCTGGCATTTTCTCTAAAATATTTGGATTAACTTTATCTAATTCTTTTTGAAATAATATTGATGCATTATATGTTCTCCATACTTTTGCTGTTAAACCTTCCATTAAATTATCAAGATAATTATTCAAAGATGATGATGATATTTTATCAAATAAATCTTCTTTCTTATTTTTATTATTTATAAATTGTTTTAAATTATTATAACATACTTCATCTACTTTAACTTTTCTACAATATCTAACAGAATCCTTACCTAAGAAATCTAATTTTATTATAGAATCTTCTAGAATTAATATATGTTCTACTCTTAAAGATGTTACACCAACAGTATCAGCTTGTTCTTTTGTATCCTTTGATCCGCCTACTCTTAATGCTAAATTATCTATAAAATATAAAGCAGTTGCTAATTGTTTCTTTACTATATCATCTCCTTTCATATCTTCATAATAACTAGCCCTAATTTGATTAACCTTTTTCTTTAATTTTCTTGCTAAATCAAACTTCTCCATATCACTTTTTGATTTAAATATAGATTCCATTGAGGTGAAAACATATTTATTTTTTCCACTTATATTATCAGTCCAGGTTGCTAACCATACAACTTCATTATTATGAATAACTTTTCCCCAATGTCCTTTAGTATTTGGAGTTGGGATTGGTGCATCTTTGCTTAAATTAATAATTACATCTTCTGGATTAATTCTAGTTTTAATTCTACCAAGCTTAGGATGTTCTCCACGTCCTAAAAATA
>JACCDO010340978.1_pt1 | contig 22645 bp, 15 predicted proteins | sample 7446101 | NCBI WGS metagenome assembly JACCDO01 (sample SAMN15323440, study PRJNA562643) | freshwater metagenome | isolation source: river surface water | place: USA:Blue River Watershed | collected 2017-08-16
ATAGTAAAGGCAAGTCTAAGAAGAGTAGTTCAACAGATATAGCGGTAGTCAAGAGCAAAGATGTCAAGGATAATTGTAATAGTAACAATCAGAAGAGTTTGGTGACGTCTAAAGCAAAACCAATAGTCAATTCATTTTTTACACCTAAAAGTATACCAGTTGTTGAACAAATAGACCCTATAGTAATTGATAGTGCTACTATCAGTAATTCTGTTGACACTATTGCAGAAAGATTTGAATTAGATATGATAAAGAAACGACAAGAGGATAAAGCATTTGCAAATAAAGGTAATGGGATAAACCCATTTTTTGCTAAAGTTCAGACTTCCATGGACAATAATAAAACAAAAAATCTAGCCTCTAGTAGCAGCAATAGTAGCAAAGGTGTCGATATGGATATTGGTATCGAAGACAAATTGTTGTTATTTCCATGCATTCCTCATGTTGGTCTACCCGCCACGAAGTCACCCCACATCGTTAGTCTCCCACAGTTTAGGTCCAGGACAAATAATGAAAATATCAGTAATGTGATAGTAGATCTAACAAGCGATTATTCGCTCGTGTCTTGCGATGAAAATAATAGACGTGAAGAAATAGTTATTGAATCACCACATGATTTTCGGTGTATTTGGTCACGAGTGATGGCAGGTATGAGTCAGGGAATCCCATATAATATTGATGCAACCCTTGTGGAGAAGATAAACTCAAGCATACCTCGCGATTTTGGTGACATCATACCTATTTCGACACTGAAGCACTCGAATCCCGTTCGATCCGTGAGAAATTGGTTAGAAATATGGGCTGGTAAACGGAAGAAAAATAGAAAAAATAAGAATAAAAGTCGTAAAAGTCGTCGAAATCGCGACGAAGAATCATACGATGAAGAGAGCGACGACGGCAGTGAGCTCTCGAACCTGATGATATTACACGGTCCATGTGGAAGTGGTAAGACCACAACAGTTCACATGTGTTCAAAAGAGTTAGGTCTAAATATAATAGAAATAAATGTTGGGATGATGCGCAGCCAAAGCCACATCAAGAAGTACTTCACCGAAGCTTCGCAGTCTGAAAGTGTTGTGAATAGCAGTAATATAGCTGCAAATACTAGTTTAAACTTGATTTTAATTGATGATGCCGACATCGTGTTTGATGAGGATGTGGGCATGTATCAAGGTATAGCTGCGCTGGTGCGCTCGTCCAAGTGTCCCATAATACTGACCATGACCTCGCCACCAATATTCCAGCAATATTTCAAGCAGTTTAACCCACTAATGGTAGCATTTAGCAAGCCTAACGAGACTGGAATCGTCCAGAAATATCAACCAAATCAAATTGATCGCAACTTATATAGCTTGGCGTGCGCCGTAGATGGTGATATAAGGTCCATACTCACCTCGTACCACGTCACCTTCCCCTCCTTGTCGACCGCGGGGTCACAATCAAGTATTGGGAATGCCGGCAGCGCAGTACCAGAAAAAAATTATATCTTAGATTGGCTTCACCAGCATAATGTTGCTATAGGTTTGCTGGACTCGGTGGAAAGGGTGTTCACGGCTGCTGACAAGGCAATGGCTCGGTCATCGCACAAATCCCTGGCAATTCCACTGATTTATGGTGTAGTTCCGCGACAAGGTTACCTTGCTGGTGGTTACATAGTTGCAGTAACAGGAAGAAATTTTATGCAAGATAATAGCACAATATCAGTGGACATAACTGGCGCGTCCCTCGGTAATCACTGCTCTACTCGGCTTCTTGGCGAGAATATTCGTGTTCAAAGTGACACTTCATTGCTGCTGTTGATGCCCGCCTTACCCGCGTATGGAACCTATTTGATTGAAGTGTCGATCAGTTGTGAACAGGGATACGGTGTTCGAAGTAGTATGACGGGCGCATGTTGCAGCTGGTTTGAGATCATAAATCCTAGCAAGGCTACTAAAAAGGTTGCTGTTGCTCGCGCATCATTCCAATCTGCGAGTCCGAGATTGAACTTCTTTGTCAAGCAATCCAATGCGCATTCTAGTAGTGATGATGACGTGCAGTTCGTGGAGACTGCATTACCACCGGTAGGGCGAAAACGGTTGAGTAATCGCAGTCAAAAAGATGAAGATGCAACAGAAAACGAGATATTTAACGAGTCAACTACTGCAACAAAACGACGCCGTCGCAACGTGGTGAATAGTGATGACGACGAAGAGGAGGATCCCGACGTCAAGGATAGTGCAAAGGCAAGTAACTTTGATGTTGATGCATGTCTCAACGAGCAGTTCGACCAAGTAATCCGTTCTTTGATTGCCGAGTTAAAATCCCACAAATATATCGATCCGTTTTTGTCCCCTGTTCTACCGGAGGACGCACCTGACTACGAGGATTTTATTGCCAAGCCCATGGATCTGTCGACGATAGAGCAGACGCATGAAGAAGCGTTATACAGCGTGGATAATGACAAGAACCAAAACCTCGTGTCTCTGAAGGGTTTTGTCGACGATGTCACCCTGATATTTAATAATTGTTACACGTATAATGACAGCGACTCCCGCCTAGTCAAGCATTGTAAAAAGCTGCAGGTATTTTTTGAGACATTGTTATATCAGAAACTACAGTCGATCGTCGAAGCTCAGCCGTTACTGCAGGAGCATGTCACCTTCAAGCGTCACCTAGTAGTCATTTCCTCGCCGTTATATCGCGAGAAAATATCAATAAAAAAGGAAATTTATGACGCCATTGCAGACAATGAGAGTCCACCGTGTCAAGAGGAGGACGACGAGGACTGCGACCAACCCGCGGTTGTTGTGATGGAAGAGGTGCCAGTCGTCGAAACTCTTCCAACGGCAATATCGGATGAAGAAATGACTGCACTGTTAGCTCAAGCGAATGAAAGACGTAACAATGCTTCGTCTTCTACGACTAATTGCGTCGGCAACGAATGCTGCAATGAGGACAGCGCGGACACGTACTTACATGCTTGCTTCGACCAAGACATCGATTCGATGAATAACTTGGCGTCACTTTTAGATTACTATAGTGTTTCCGACTGTTTCTATAGCATATACAACGACTACTATGAGTATGGTGTCAATGAGGGGAACACAAGCAATGTAATACCCAGGAACTATTGCGATGTCGACGACCACCACCCAATGTACAGCGAAGATTTGCTGCATGCATCAATATTATTGTCTAAGATGAGCACCAACGTCTTCCGATCTGGTATAAGAGTAGCTGAAGTTGTGACGGACGCGATAAGTGAACCAGCGGCGCAATTCCGCAATCGAAGAGTGATTTTAGACGATTGCGAGACTACTAATGACGCGAAATGTGATAAAATGGAGGTAGTACAGAAGAGCAAAGTTATATGCATCGACGAGGACGAAGATGCAGAGTTTGATGATGATTATGACGATGACGACATTGAAGATGATGTAATGTCAGTCGTTGAAGGAGAAAATGATACGACGACAGATGCAGCTGTTGTTATTCCTTGGCATGAAGATGGCGCTTATTTACCATCGCCATACTTGAGATATATGTATCGGAAAAAGCTGATGACGTCATTTATCCATGAATATCTGAATAACATAAACCATTTGACTACATACAGCAACCTAATACTGCCTCGAAGCACGTTGCTGTGCGGAAAATCTAGCATCAGTGATACTGTCGCACTTGAATACATACCATATTTAGGGCAAATTCTTCACTCTGATCGAATAAACACGGTCCTTTATCCTCCAACATCACGATCCGGCAGTAGGAAATCAACTGGTTCTTCGAAGATGAAGTACAGTTACATGTCCTCAGTTATCAACAAATATTGCAGAGAAAATTATTCATTACATGATAATGATTTAGACTATATGTTGGATCTAGGTTTCATGGATAGTCAGCAAAGTCAATTCGACAAGTTAACTCAAGTAGCTACACCTTGGTAAAAGGAAATTATTTTGTGACTGCTGTAAGAATTGTAAAAAATATTACACATTAAATACACTTGTTATATATGTTTCTATTATATGGCTTCATCTGCTTGTCCTAAGAAAGTATCGTTTATTGTACCGACAACTCTTATGGTTCCAGCTTCTAAAATTGTTCCTAACACTCTCAATCGTACTATTGTACCTTCTCTAATTTCTGAAGTTTCATCATTTGTTATCCAACAGTCACCAGTTGCATGATTAAATTTCATATCTTCTGGCATTTGTAAATGCGAAATAAATATCTGACAAGGTCCAGCAGTACACATAATACCTTGTTCGGATGTTGACATAACACATATTGCATCTAAAACTTCATTTTTAAATGGTCTGAATAAGATGGCACTATATAATGCCATGACGGATACAGCTCCAGTATCATTATCTATTAGTTGTGGATGTATGTCATCGTCATCAATACTTATAACGCATATAACATAACCAAGTCTGCGAACAATTAAAAATTACATAAGGAATAAAGAAAATTATGATTTATTATATCCTCCTACCTTCCCAAACATGTTCCCTCCAATTCTTCAATTACTCTCCTCTTTACACTCTCCTTAAGATTGGGTCCCAGGTATGATGCCCCGAGAAGGATATCTCGACGAAGCTTCTTGATGTAGAACATGTCGTAATAAAAAGTAATTTATCATGTCCAAGCTTTGAATTATAATAACCCTAGGATGGGATTAGAGAGAGAAAGAACACACATTCACCATAGTAGAAGTGTGTTGGAACTATAGTAACCATGATTAATTATGAAAAACTTATAGAATATACAATAAATATCTTTTAAACTAAATAAAAAAAAATAAGTTAATTTAAAAAACAGTATTGCTCAATCTAATTAATTCTCCATCATTTATTAACCCCCTAATGCACGATCTTATGCTTTAAACAATTAAATTAACGACAATTAGCATTTACTGTTTAACCCTAGATGGACTTGATATGCACACCATCGAGTGAGATCGCTTTTTTTTTAAATTAAATCGTAAAGGAATGAGTTCATTTCAAAAGAACAATAAACAAAATGATGGCGATTCATCTGATGATGAACTACCACCACCATTAAACGAAGAAGAAGAGGTTAAAGTAGCTGAACCACAAGAGGATACTACTTTAGCAAATAGTGATGTTGTAACAAAACATCAAGAGGCAGCCAAGATAACCAATGGTGCCTTAGCTTTAGTTACAAGCTTGTGTGTAAATGGCGCTAGAATTATTGATATTTGCGCAGCTGGTGATAAATTTATTACTGATAAATGTGCACTTATTTACAATAAGAAGAAGGATGGTAAAGCAATTGATAAAGGTATTGCTTTCCCAGTGTGTGTGTCAGTCAATGAATGTGTTTGTCATTGCTCTCCTTTAGCATCTGACGATTCGGTAAGTATAATTAGAATAATATTTTATTTAATATTTGGAATTGAGTGTTACGATGTTAGTGATGTAGATCGCTTGTTAGATTTTTGTTTAACAATCGCTGAACTATTATGACCTGAATGTCACCTCAATATGTAAACTTCGTTTACTGCATTATAATTTCCATACAGAGAATTATTGTTGTATTTCTATTGGGAATGTTTATCTAGATCCTCTATTCTTATGGTCAATGAGATATAACTCCCTTTGTGTCGCAGCACATTACTTTTATTATTATTTTTTCAACTTACTTACACTCTTATTTATTATAGTATGCACCATTAAAAGATGGCGATATGGTAAAAATTGATTTGGGGACTCATATTGATGGATATATTGCATTGAGTGCACATACTCTTGTTGTTGGTCATGTACCAAATCCATCTGCACCAATAACTGGTCCAAGAGCCAATGTTATTCATGCTGCATGGACTGCAGCTAATGTAGCAGCTAAACTTATTCGTCCAGGTAATACAAATGCACAAGTTACAGAGGCAATCAAAAAAATTACCGAGGCATATGGTGTTAAAGCAATTGTAGGTGGCATTATCCATCAAATGAAACGTTATGTAATTGAGGTAACTACAAAACAAGCTATTTTACGCGATGACATCCCTGATCATAAAGTTGATGCCTGCACATTCGAGCCTTTTGAAGTATATGCACTTGATATTGCCATGTCATCTGGTAAAGGTATGCCAAGAGATATGTCTGCACGTACCACTGTATATCGCCGTAAAGTAGATGTTAAATATGGTTTACGTAATAAGGCTTCTCGTGCATTCTTTAATGATGTCAATAAAGTAGCACCAACCATGCCATTCTCATTACGTATGTTCAGTGATGAAAAAAGTGCAAAATTAGGAGTACGTGAATGTGTATCACATGATTTATTAGCCCCATATCCAGTTGTATATGAGCATGATGGTGACGTTGTTGCTCATGTTAAGTTCACTGTCTTATTGTTGGCATCCGGCAACTCTATCATTACTGGTTTACCAGTACCTGAAGGATTTGCATGCCCTGATGTTACATTACCAGAAGATATTCAAACAATTTTAGCACAGGAAGATAAAAAGGCAGCAAAAAAGAAGGCAGCAAAAGCAGCCGCAGCAGGAGGAGCAGGAAAGTAAAGAGTGGATTATTCCTAGATAGATAGGGTATTTTTTATGTATGCATTATAGTTAGCACATTCTTCGCAGTTATTTTTATCCACTTCCCGGACCCATTTTTAGAAATCCCTTGCAATGCTTGCATAGGTAGTAATAATGCACCATGAAAGTGTTTGATGCCTTCAAAACTTTCTTAGCACTCTACTCTAGTGTAGTAGAGAAAAAACCTTTCTTAACGAATGCAGTCACAGGATTCTTTATAGCTAGTGCTGGAGATATTCTCTGCCAACAGCAGAACTACAATTCATCAATGTTACCACTAGACACGACATTTAAACCATCGTTTTCAGAGGTATATGATGCAAAGAGGACTCTTCGAATGGGGGCTATCAGAGGTCTTATTGTTACTCCGTTTGTATTGAAATGGTATCCCACACTGCTAAAACTCTCTCCAGGGAAATCATTACAACGCGTTGTGAGTAGAATATTTATTGATCAATGCATTGGATCGCCGATTGTTATTACTTTAGTTTTCGTAACTAATTTATGCTTGTTTCAGCAGCAAAGTCTACATAATTTATTCGTTAAATTGAAAAGTGAAGGACGACTATCGTGGATAAGAGGTTTGCAATATTGGCCTCTAGTGCACTTAATTACTTTCGGCCTGGTGCCACTAAAGCACCAGACTCTCTTTGCTCATTTTATGTCAATATACTGGATGTATATTCTTAGTTTCTATTCCAATACGAATAAAACGACTGTCAAGTCTGTATAATTTCAGAGCTGTGTCCCAAAATGTGAAGATTGTAAACATTAATTACATTATATAATATTACTTGGCATTTTATTTCAATTTGTTCTACTAGTTTTCAAATGTTTGTGCGGTTATGTCAGAAGTTGTACTATCGATAGATGATTTTCTTAGATATTTATTCTCTGAAAATGATGAATTTGGAGAAATGCTTTTATTCGAACTGAGATATTGAGGATGATTGTACTCAATAATCAATCTGTCAACAACGCTCATGGAACCAACACTGCTGTCGTCGTTAATATATGATGTATATTCATTTAATTTATAGTTGATTAAGTCATCCATAGGCGAGCCTGGCTCCCACGGTCTTCGTTTACTACGAATTTTTTCTTTTAAAGTTGCTTGATCCAAGGTATTATTAGCCGATTTTAATGAAGGAGATGATTGATTCACCAGCGCCGACAGAGAAGGGCCACTGATGCGTTCGTTGACTAATGATTCTTTGAGTTTACCTATATTAACTTGTCGTACTTTTATTACCTCTGGAATGTGTACATGTTCATCAACTAGTTTCTCATTTTTTGTCTCAATGATCAATGGTTCATCTAATAATTTTACATGTTTCGTTGTTTTAGTTGGTGAAGGCTCCTCCACGCTTACTAATTCATCAACTTCACAATATTTCTCCTCAATTTCACTTACATTACGAGTAATATAATTACCATTACTATCTAGTTTTGGTGTAAATAGATTGGCAATCCATTCCCCTTCATACTCGATAATCATGCGATCTGTTCTACCAACATTCAGAGCTAGCTCGTTTTTTTGTTTTAATTGCGCTTTACTTAGTTTAGCTCCATTTAATTTACGTTGTATTATTACCTTGTTATTACTTAAATCTGAATTATTTTCTTTCAATTTTGCTAGATTAGTTTCATCAACTGATTCAAAATTGTATCCACAGTAAGTTAAAAATTTAATAACTAAATTTAATAAACATATTAATATATTTGAATCATGTTCAGCTTCCTCCTCTTCCTCATCATCATCATCATCATCATCATCATCGTCTTCATCATGTCCTTCACTTTGCTTTATCTTGGAGTCTTTATTACAACAATATGCATATATAAATAATATTGGAATTGCAATTGGGCATAAAACGCACCTTAACCACATCGCTAATGGGTCCAATTCCCCTTTATTATCACCATCATCAAAATTTTGATTATCCTCTGCACGATTTGTGGGTCTAAACTCTATATCATTAAAAATTTAAATTAATCAATTGGAATGAGATATGAGCAAGTAAATAATTAAGTATTCATCTATTGATTTTGTACCTGTTTTATACTTCAGAACTCCAACATCGCGACCAGACTTCGCTCTAGAGAGTGCAGCTTTGCTACTTAGTGCTAACTTCGACGAACTACGAATCATAAGATAAGTGTGTATCAGTATACACCTGTCTCCACTATGCCTGCACTTTACAAATTATTTCACACGGTATAAATCACCTTGATGACTCAACGAATCTGTGCATGCACGTTTTTTGTCTTACCAAAAGAGCGAGAGCCCTCCATAGTTCCGCATAGAATACATTAATAGTAGAGACGTTATGTGCAATTAAAAATATGAATATATTACTTTCATCATGATACTATAGAATTAAACGGTTTATACCCCTATATATTGTTACTAAATTAGTGATTTAATTTAAGTGGAGTATTATTATTCGCTGGGGTGTAGACTAATCTATTTGTTATCCTCAAAAATAAATAAGCGCATATTTACTCATATTCATATACACATCAACTATAATTAATATTCGAGTACGCAATCTAGGAAATTGAACTTCAACTTGCAGATGAGAAAATTAGTCAAAAAAAATAAAGCTAAAAAGATATGTTGACACGAATTGTTCGCCCAGCCCCAGCGCTTGTGAGAAGCACCAACCGATGCTTTAGCCTTGAGTTCCGTAAAGTAAACGATGATTATCTTGTTGATCCTCTTGATGAAAGTAAGTTTAATTCAATTTTTTCTATTTTCACAAGAATTGTGTAAATATTTACGCTCTTAGCTTCACTCTGATACGATAGTTGTAGATGAGATAGCATAGGAATACATATACCTAATTTATACTTCATTAGCACATACAAACATAAACCTATATTTTTAAATTTACTTACATATATATATTTCTTTTCCCAGCTGCCCGTTCTGCATTAGCAAAGTCTTGTTATGTAAGCATTAATTGGAAAATCAGTGAAAATGCTAGAGTATTTGATGCAATTGCACGTATGGCTGCAAATAAAATTGGTGCTTTAGCAGTTACTTCTGGAGATAATGAAACTGGCGATGTAATTGGTGTCATTAGTGAGCGTGATTACTTAAATAAAGTCGGATTATTAGGTCGTAAAAGTAAAGAAACACAAGTTAAAGAGATTTGCACCATGGGTAAAGCTAATTTAGTATCCGTTACCTTAGACAATCCTATTGATAAATGTATGAAGAAGATGATTAATCATAATGTTCGTCATTTACTTGTACGACAAAAGGATACCGGCAAAATGGTCGGTATGATATCTGTTAAAGATATCGTAAAATGCACAATTGCTAAACACGATGCTCAACTTAACAAATTGCACTCACATTTGGTCGAAGCAACTGTCATGAAAGGACTATAAATTTTTTTTGTGTGTTTAACTATTAATATGATGCTAATGTAATACTTATTATTATACAAAAAAATATTTTAGAATGTCTTTAAGTAATTGATGAATTGAAAGAAAACTATAAACGATTTCCTGTAGGTATTTTTATATTATATTTATATGTTATCTTATTTTGGAGTAAGATCGACACTTGGGAAACATTCTGCAAAGGTATTTTTAGAATGCTTTGATTCGGCGTGCTGTTTAATTTCTGTGTTTGTCTTCGTCATTCTGATTTCAATGCCACAAATAGAACACCTAGCATTCTTTTCTTCAGGTTTAACTCTTGCGGGAAGTCTGCCTGATGCATCACCGATACCTAATTCGCGATTCTTAGCATACTGCTGATTCTTTAACATTTTCCCTGAAGCTGGCATCTTATATATATATGTATTGATTGAATCTGTTACGGCGAGGTAGTTTCCTTTTTTTATCGCCGTCAACAAAAACGTAATGGCTGATGGGGGCCGGGCCGATTTTCGTTTCCTCGTCGAAGAAATTTGAGTATATTTATAGAAATGAGCCAGTTAAATGCATAATTTGGTATCAAAATGGGGCATTTATCGCACACGTGCGTGAATTAGCAGTAGAAAGGTTAAGAAACAGGATTAAAATTGAAAAAATATAATTAACTATGAACATATATATATCACTGTCTCATTAATTCTATAATTCTATCGAACTATTTTTTCCACTAGTACCACTGTCAAATTGGGATCTATGGCTTTCTCTATAAATATTATCCATAACATTAGAATTATTAGAGTTCACGCCAGTGATACTTCCACCAACAGATCCGTTACTTGATTTTTGTGATCCAAATAGCCAGTCTCTAGTACCAGAAGGATTATTTACAAATACCTCAGTACTTCTCTCACTGGGACGAATGTAATCAATTTCAGATTCTATTAATACTACACTACTGACTAGACTATCTCTTAATTCAGGGGTTGTAACCAAATATGAAGATATCAAAATTGCCCATTTTTTTCTAACAACAACATTTTGATAAAAAAATATTATACTCAAAAGAAATCCTTGTAAACATGGCAATATACTACCACTAATATTGGTCGATTCTTGTACGGAAGAATCTTGACTATACTTGTAATCACAAATGTACGATGGTATCCAACAAATTATAAATACGATTGGATAAAATATTAATTTTTTTAATGAATTTGAAACTATATTACTTGTGTGGGGCATACTTCTTAATTTAATAAATAAATCAGCCATAAGCACTGTCATAACAATAATAGCTAGTAAAATCCATAAATAAAACGAAGCTAGTGACCAGAATGTAACAGCCCATGATGGTGAGTCATCGGTTTTTGATATAAAGCACCAAGTATTTCCATTATCGTGACCATATGTTGTATTTATAAGTGGTAATAAAGCTGCCAATACTGGAAATCCCCAACAAAATACATGAAATATTCTCATTTCAGAATTACTTATCATTTTACCACTTGTTATAACCAACCATAATTGATATGTTACCACTACACACCAAAGAATAGATGCTAAGAAGTTCATATTTGTTACTATTCCTTGAAATGTGCACGCTTCTGCCGTATGTGTTACCCCCATAACCGAGCCAATAGATGCAATCATATCATTAAATGACATATAAAATACTAACTCTACATACCTTAAACGCCGTAAATCTTGGAATACAACATAAGATAAACAAACAAGAAATGAACCGCATAAACTTAATGACGAAGGTATCGTCATTGATAAATTTATTTGAGTATCATCATCAAAGGCACTCATGATATTATTGAGCTACACTATTTACTTAAACCCTCTATCAAGCCTTAACAAACTGTCTAGAGACCTTAGCCAACTTCACCTTTGTAAAGTTTGTTTTTTTGTCAAGTTTGTTCGTCAAACTTTACTTTTGTATTTTTTTTGTTCAAAACGAAGATATTTATTGAGGAACTGCATAGGAGAGGAACTGCCAGGTGACTTGTAGTCGCAATGCAGTCCAAGATCAATTAGCGGCGCAATAACTCAGTGAGTGGGATATAGTGAGTGAAGTGATACAAATCGTACATAATTACATATATTCCTAACTAGCTATAGCTCATTATTTAAATTACTTTTTGCTAGATCAGGAAAGACTTTCGTTACTTTATTGATTAAGTAACGGCCATATGTACCAACAAAATCGCTTGGATCCTGTTTATCCCAACGATTAATTTTTTCTCTATTTTTTACTGCTAGATTTTTATCATCATCATTCAAGAAGTTAAACACTGGTTTCATCTCTGAATAAAAATTTGGATCAAAAAAATATGGGAAAGAAAGTCTATTCATAGTACTATTCACTCGCTTTTGAACTCGATGCAATGTTGCACGGAGCAAACCACCTGTTTGTCGTTCTAATGCATCACCTAAATTAATTACGAAAGTATTTGGCACTACAGGAACATTGATCCAACCGTCTTCACTGCGAGAAGATGACAATTTGATTTGTAGTCCATCCGATTCTTGTCGTAATATCGTCAAGTAACCATAATCAGTGTGTGCACCGACACCGTAACTATCCTTTATTCTATTGTCATCATTGCTATGTGGTGGATAGTTAAAAATTCGAAATAATATTGTAGGATCCTGAAATGAAAAATATTCACTCAACTGTTCTTCTTCGATATTTAAATTTAATGAGACTATTATTGCTTGTATTAACGCATGACCAATACTTTCCATTTCATTCATGTAGTTGTCGATCAAAAATTTCATATCATATGATTGATTGTTATGCATAAATTTTGGATAGACATTATATCCATGCAATAATTCAGAACTATTGGTCTCATCTTGCTTGCCAAAGTATATCCCTTCTTTATTATCAGCTAATCCTGACGTAAATTCGTCACCAACAGCAAAATAGCCCCTCCATGCTTTCCCATTATGTCTCATGTGTATTTTATCTTTATCCTCAGCACTTACATGATCAAAAAACATATGGGAATTATGGTCTAATTCATGATATAATGATGTATTAAATAAAGAAGAAGTTATGTAAAAAAATCCAAAATGTCTACAGGCATGTCCTATTTGATGAATAACTAAATTATTTTTCAATTTAATGATGTCGTCTGATTGTTTAATTTTTAATAATTCTGTAATATCGATTATAGGCAGAACCGCACTTTCTTCTGTTACTTCTTGTGGTGGTACTACTGCGAATGCTGTTGTTGTATTAATGAAGTCATTACTTGAATGTTTCAAGAAGTTGAAGTAGACATGAAGAGATAGTACTGCCAACACTTCTAAACTAACGAAAGCTTTTATATAACCCTTCATTTATACCACCTCACAAGAATAATGCGGGATTATTCGCACGCTATCCCAGAGATCGCCGTGATTTTTCTTTTTGAATGCTCAAAAAATAGTAATTTTTTCACTAGGAGTTCCGGAATTTAAATACATACAACAGATACAGAATTAGCACGTCATTTTACTCAACTTGCCCAACTTGCCGGTGACGGTGTCGTAGCTGTAACCAGAATTACTCATTTTTGACATAGCAGTTGCGAAGGCATTTACAAAAGCCGTATTACTGCGTACGTAAGTGTCTATGGTCTCTAAAGTGGACGATTCTCTTGTACATAAGGACGATGAACTACTTGTTGGTCTCAATGTGGGACTTTTAGAAGGCTTTGTAGTTGGTTTCATTGTCGGATAAGTGGTTGTAGGACCACCACAAAAATTCTTAAGTGATTTGTCTGAATTTTCGATAGACCACGCTAACGACATGTCAATGTTCAACATAACTTGAAACTTTCTCCTTTCAATATAATCTTGAAGATGACTGTTTGAAACTGCATTATCTAAATCCCAGCGTGAATTTACTAGTGTAATATAATATTTGTTATCTAATATATGGGGCGTGCCATCAAATGCGTTACTCAGATAAGACGAAGTATTCAATTGATTGTTGACTATACCAAATCCTGATTGACTAGGACTGACATGACCAACGCTATGAGCTCCAAGTAACGTGATAACTTCTACTGAAGATAAGTTCATATGACTTGCAAAAAAACTATTAGTATCTACTACACGTGAAACTGTTGCAGATGGAAGTCTCCCTTTACCACCGTCACATTCTAAATTGTCTTTTCGGCCGTAATAAAAAGGTACAGTGACTACAGCTGAACCTAATAAGGCTGATTTTTCAACTACTAATTTTGCTAATAATACCCAAAAGTCAGCGCGTGATATACCAGTTGAACAGTGTCTTTGCCACATTGGTTCGATAACAGTTGAAGTTAATTTTGATGATTCAATCAAACCAATATTATCTTGCGATCGAGATAAACAACCATCAGGTCCATACCGATCAGAGCTATCAAATACTAATACCTCTGCAGCATCGTGGAAAGCTAAGCGAATTACACTTCCAAAAAATTTTGATTTTTGCATTAATGAAAATGTATTTAAGATTGAATCAAGGTCATTTTCAATGCTACTAACGACATCACAAATTGTCAGATCATTTAAAGTTCCTGATACCGTATTTGCACATACTGCAGACGGTAAATACGTGACATCACTAGGCATCGCCGTTGGTTGCGGTGTAGGTCGAAACATTGGTCGAGCAGTAGGCATAGGCGCAGGTACACGTGTAGGTCGAGGTGATGGTTTGCGAACTGGTGGTTTTTTGGCTTCAATCGATAATTGTCTTAAATAGTTTTCATGATTGTCAATATTAACTAATTCATCTGAAGTGGTATACAGTCCTAAATCACTCAATATATCATGAAATGGACATTTTCCCGCAGTTACCAGTAATATTGAGACGAAAATAAGAGGTAACAATAACCTCATCATCTTGTCAGAGGATCCTTGAAGTTGTTAAGTTGTTGTTGTTGTTGTTGTTGTTGATGTGTTGTTGAATTATTTCTAAAATTTCTAAATTTTTCGCTAGAGTCGAGTCGGCCCATCCGTTGGATGACGTACCAAATTAGGTTCTACTAAAATCCTGATGACAAGGTATGCAGCAATTACTATGAATTACTATGAATACATTGCAACCCTCATTAGTCATATCACTCTATCACTATATTATTTTCCGTTGTAAATTATTTAACTATAATTACTGGTAAATAATAAATAATAAAACAAGGTTACTCTTTTCTTCTCCAGATGAAGCAGGAGATGGATCTCTAAAGAAATCTTCCACGGGCCGACGTTAGTTCCCTTGGTATTTTGACCCAGGACCTTTGTCGGAACCCAGGAACTTTCGGTCCAAAAAAGAGTTTCGAACTACCAGGAAAGCGTACCAGGAAAGCACACCAGGAAACATCCCAGTAAGTAAGGAATATTACATATATTTGATCGACTGTCGCCTGTGTAATTATACTGAGTACGAATTATAATGTATCCAATATCCCACTAGAGTAACTGTACATGGTTCATTGAACAAGAAAATGAGGTATATGCAGCTGATAATAATTGCGCTCTCTCTAGTTGCTGTTTATCTCGTAACATTTGTAGTATTTCATGGTAGTTCTGACGATGGCAATGACAATAGCCTGAAAATTGATCGCTCAAATGCTTTAAGAGGAGTAATAAACAAAAACAAATCGGTTGGTACTGTAGTTGAAACTTTAGTTGAAACTAAAAATGTGACATCTCTTAATGTTACGAGGGATATAGTGCATGATTTTTATGAGACCAAGATTAATTATGAAGGTTTGTTAGGGTCTTCATCAAATTCATCAAACAACTTTCGTATGATTTTTAACTATAAATATGATCACTATAAATTATTTGGTAGTAATAAAAGACGTGGTAAAATTGATTTGATATTAGGAATGGCTACTGATCTAGATCCATCCAATTTTGCTATTTTTGCTAAATCATTTCGCGAATTTAACAACGATGCTGCTGTAATAGTATTTATGAATTATCCTATAGTAACAAAAAATCTGCATATAGCAAAAGTTAATAATATAACATTGATAGAGTTCAAACTAGGAGATGTATATCCGGTATATCTTCAGAAGTACCACCCATCTACATTGCGCTGGATACTCAAGTATCACTTATTATTCAACGAAAAGTTGTCGTTACTTAGTATAATTAATCGTGTTATATTGATTGATATCCGTGATTCAATGTTCCAATCAAATCCCTTTACAGCTCTTAATATATCTGATAACGTATTACATGTTGTTGGTGAAGAAACAAGATTGCCAATCGGGGATTGCTCGTGGAATCGCGGATGGATATTAGACTGTTTTGGTGAAGAAATGTTACAGTCGCTGAGTATGAATCCTATCATATGCTCGGGTGTTACACTTGGTTCTGTAAATGTTGTATCTGATTATTTATACCAAATGAATAATGTTTTGGTTGGCAAAAGATATGGTCGTTTTCCTTCTTGTGAACGTAATGGTGTCGATCAAGGTGTCCATAATGTGTTAGTATATGCCAACATGTTGCAAGTTCCAGTGAAAGTTAATTATGAGCAGGATCTTTTAGTGTCGCACATGCAATCGTCAATAAATTCGAATGTACTTGACTTCACTGACAATGTAATCAATCTTTTCATGGGACTTCCCATCTCAATAGTGCATCAGTACGACAGATGGTACAAGCTGCAAATGTATGTAGCAACAAAGTACATTGATTGGATGAATATAAGCAACAGCACTGAGGTTTGGAATGACTCGAATATGTGTCATAAGAACTATGTTTTCATCCCTAATCGGGATATGTTCTTCGGTCAATGTGACGCGGGATCTTATCGGGCTTTTACAATTGCAACATGCTGTGAAAGATGTTATAATTATAAGAAGTTAACGAATGTCGCATGCACTGGGTTTGCTCATTCAGACGGTGTCTGTTATTTCAAAAAATGTGGCAATGATTACGTTGAAGAATATTATAAAGACTATCAAAAATTAACGGCATATATTCGAGCGGGTGTCGCGAATCAGGAGTACAATGACTTGAGATTGAAATTGATGTTTAGTGAACAAAAAATTAATGATTTTGGGGCGTTGTCAATTGTAGATAGTGGGATGTTGAGGTTGAATACGGTCTAAGAGTCCGTTGGGTGATAGTTCATGGTTCTAGTATATGGTTTCTTAAAATTTACATGGTTATTCAAATTTGTATATAATAAATAGAAGAGATAAGTATGCTTCTTTGTTATAGTAAGGCATTAACATATGAAAATTATTTATAATCTAAGTATATTGGGATGAACGCTTACTCCATTCCTCCGCTGACTCCGAATATTGGTTTTATTTGTTCAAAAATGACTAATTGTAAGCAAGTTGTAGGAGCAAAACGTGCCCAAATTGGAATAAAACCTGCATATAATGCTTGTGGGCCCCCTTTGCCAACAATCTTTAAGAAACAATCTACAAATCCGGAATATATTTTAGCATCTGGTGGTTGATTCATCAATTTGGTACGAATCATATCAAATGGTGCTACTGTGGTAGCCATGAAGAATCCTGCACCAAATGCAGCACAAAATTGGGTTGGTAATCCATTAGGTATAACGCCAGATTGGACAATCATTAATTTTATTTGATCATAACAAGCCATTTTAGTTCCATTTAAAACCATTGCTCTCATTACATTTGCTTCTAGACCACGATAGAATCCTCCCATACCTTGTTGTTTATATAGTTCACTGGCTGCTTTGCCCATTGATGGTGGTTCTTTACCTTCTGCTGTCATCATTCTTGTTTTCAATACATCAAATGGGTTACCAACGATAGAACCAATTGCACCAGCTGCAGAACCAGCAGAAAATTTTAAGAAAAAATGTGATTTTGCGGTAACACCCATTGCGTGTTTAATTGGTCCATATAGACCAAGACGTAAAGATGTATATGATGCTTCTCTTAACCAAGCAGCACCAATTCCCTTCCAGAATGCTGTTATACCTTCTTCAGCTGCAATAACCTTTACTGTACCACTTATACCTAATGCTTTGTAATTTCTACCACCGTCACCAGAGACTTGAAGTCTTGTCTTAACAACATCAATAGGATGAATCCCTATTTAATAACAAGGAAAAAACATATGAGAAAATTATCAGAATATTTTTAACGAGATTATTTTTCAGTTAATCTTAAAAAAATTTGGTATAATGAAAAGACTTACCAGTGACTGTAATGACTGCTGACGAGCCAGCTGCTCCAACACTCTTCAATAAATCTAGAGCCATTTTCTGTTAGTTTTTGTGTACCAAATTGGTGACCAGTGCCCCTCCACGATGCGTCAGCACAGGAGAGCTCCGGTACCGGGTTTTACGGTAGCGCTTTCCGGCCCAAAGTCTTCACTCCAATTACAAATAGTAGTAGTAACGCCTATGAGTAATACGGAGTCTCCATGAATCATTGCATTAGAAGAGCGAATTGTAAAAGCGCCTCGTAATCCCTAAGGTAAATAAATACAAAAAAAACAAAATATTACAGTGTATTTTCATATGTTCACTATATATGTAGAAAAATGGTCGTGGATATTCCCTTTACACTGTCATAAGAGTGGATTTTGAGGACTGAAACATTTACTATTCTACTAATAAGTAATGTGAAATAGGGGAAAATAGTGTAGGTGAGTATGAGAAACAAAGTAATGTTGATGTATGCCCTCTTAGTTCATAAAACACCATTATTAAAGGTGATTACTCATAGGTGTGATTGCAGAGTTTATATAGGCTGAAAGTTGATAGGTATTAATTGGCAATTAAATAAGACAATACTTCGCAGTACTGAAAAATTCAAATTTCAATAACCTCGTCCATATCTTTAGCCGTGGAGAAATGTAAATAATTATAGCAAATTGTGTAAATTACGAACCTGTTCAGTTGTTATTTTTTTCATACTCATAAACCATAAATCCTAAGGAGGTGGGTAGTATCACGGAGAGAAACACACCTTGAGGTAATCTAAAGGTAATATTAAATTTGCTTGTGGTCTGTATTGGGGCAATAATTGTTGAAACATATTCACACACAAGTCCAGCAACGGCACCACTTATCATAGAGTTCACAATAGGTGTGGTATCACTAGTTACAGGAGAATATTTTGATAATTCTAGCATACACACTTCATATGATAGAAACAATGATGAGGTGGTAATTGTATGGAATCCCAAATAACCTCGGATTGAAACATTTGGCAGTTTCTTGATGATGTTAAAATTATTATTACGATTTTTATATATATTAGATACGTTTTCAGCTATTAAATCCCAACTATAACTTAGTACTCCGTTTGTTACACCACCTAATCCTCCGGCAATTATTACCGAAGGAATAAATGTTGTAGTAAAATTATTAAATTTCAGTACATGATCATACATCATGAACACTGATGTATAACAAACAGATGATTTTAAAAATCCATTTAATATTGCTGCTACACGATATTTCAAAGATATTTCTCCTTGTTTCATAGTTTTAACTTGATATTTAAATTCTAATAAATCACTTACTTTGTCAGCTGTTTTTATAAGTGCTTTATTTGATTTAGTTATCAATTTTAAATTTGTGATAACACTACGAAGAGATCTAACCATACCACCTAGTTGGGAAGAGCCATCATCATTTGAATCAGATTCATTCGTTTTGATAGTACTCGTATCATTTACTGGCATTCTCTATTGTGATGGAATGTTATCACCACACTGCAGTAATTAATAGTTAAGTTATACTCCGATTGATACTATTGATGTCATCATGTAAATTACCACAACATCAATTCATTCCTATATATTACAAACAACCTCACACGTTACAAACGATAAGACTGATTTGGAGTTCCTGCAGGACTATTGTATCAGATGCATGGAACAGAACAAAACTGTGGAACGGGACTCGTGTGCACTGTGACAGACACTCTTCTTCATATCCACATTTTTAAAGTTCCGGTATTTTAGTTCCTTTCCAGAAACATTTTAAAATAGAAGACTCTCGTGTGTGGCGAGTATTGCTTTCATATTCTTTTATTTACAAAGGTTGTCGTTCTTTAAACCAAATGAGAGTCACCATTTTACTGTTCAGGGTCAGAAAAAGGACTCTGGATTCCATGGGATTCCAGGGATTAGGAAAAAATTCTAAAAATTAAAACCAAAGAAACGTGAAATTTTCCAAATTGTCCAAGTTTCAGTGTTGTTTGTTAGCTGCTTAATTTGGGGCGATATTCCAAGTTGTCTAAGTTTCCTTGTTCTTTATTAGCTGTTTAATTTGGAGCAATTAACATATCCTGCATTATGCGGGAGATATAAATTAGGAGACATCTTAGGTCGTGGCGGATTTGCAATTGTTGTACAGGGAGTACCAATCATAAATAATACAATATTCAATACAATCAGTGAGAACAATGATTTGGCAATTAAAATTGTTAGTAAATTGAATTTTGATGAAAAGTTAAAGGCTGAACTTACAATTTTACAATTAATAAATCATCCAAATATTGTTAAATTGTATGAAACATTGGAAGATGATGACAATTATTATATTGTGTTAGAGTTGCTTCGTGGCGGTGAACTTTTTGCTCGTATTAGTAAAATGAAATATAATGAAAGCAGTGCTAAAGCATTAATCGTTACTATTCTTGATATTCTAGTATACTTACATACCAACTCTATCATTCATCGTGATATTAAAGCAGAAAACTTGTTGTTTGATTCTTATGATAATTTGAAATTGATTGATTTTGGAACTGCATGTATATGTAATAACAATGAAATGATTACGGACGAAACACAGTGCTGCACTTTAGAGTACTCAGCACCTGAAATTATCGAGGGAAAACCTTATAATTCTGCAATTGACATGTGGGCTGTTGGCGTATTGTGCTATGTATTATTGGTTGGTTATTTTCCGTTTGATGACATGAATAAAATGAAACTTATGAAAAAAATCAAGAAAGGAGTGGTTGTGTTTGATTCCGACTATTGGAAAGATATCAGTGAAAATGCCAAAGATTTCATCAGTCAGCTGTTGATGGTTGATCCTAATTCACGCATGAAATCTTCGGAGGCACTGCGTCATCCTTGGTTTACCGCTAGCGCATCTGATGATGTTCTCCTTAATGATTCTAAGAATAGATTAAAGACATTGCGTATAAGACGCAAATTCCGCGCGACAATTTCTGCCATTATAGCGGTCCAAAGAATAACTAGATTGTCTTTAAGTAGAAGGGGGAGTCGGAATAGTGATGCTCCTGTAAGTAGTGCTATTGATGGCATTGATGGTGGCAATGGGGTCAGTAACTGTGAGCTTGATAGTATTACAGTATTCAATTGTTAATATGTACAAAATGTTCTCTATTTCTATTTCTATCCCTTAAACTTCATCCATTTTCACACTTTCCGTTGTATTCTTCTCATTTCCATCATTATTTTCTACTACAACTTCCATCTCGGTTACATGGGCTTCAATTTTAGGTTTCTTTTTCAAAAAGTTTTTCAGATACGTCGTTGGTAGCACCGTCTCATCACTATTTCCACTTATATCCCAATTGATACTTGAGTTAGAAATATGGTAATTATTATACTTGTTTATTGCTCGTTTGGAGTATATGTTGGTGTCATTGGGATCGATGCCGCACGCTATCATTACTTGCGACTCTATTAACTCATTGATAATATTAAACTCGGTGCTTTTTAACAGATATTCATGCATTTGTTCAATTTTTGCTTGTTTATCTTTCATTTTTTTACGTTTACTTAACGATGTACTTGTTAGTTTATTGCGGGTTCCACGGAATATTACGTCTGCTGAGTCATCTAATTTTTTTATAATAAGTTTATTGTTACCACAACACACCAACATATCTTCACAACTTTTTTCTTCTTTTTCTCTCTTGCGAAGTATATCACCAGTAAGAACTTTACGTGGTGGTACAAAGAATTTAGCAAAATTAAGATTTCTAGAGCCAATATCAGTCATGTTCAGGCCGTTCTCGTCATCTCCAGGTTGTTGAACGGCGGCTTTCGGTTTTTTATAATTCAATAGTAACTCTAACTGTGACTTGTATGCCTCTATTTGATGCAATGAAGGAGGTAGTGTGCGAAGGAATGCACGGTTATATGCCAGGAAGTTCTTATGGTTCAATTCATTGATCGTGTTGTTTTTAGTGCCAACTGTCGGCTGGAATGTTACTAAGACATTCTCGTTAATTGATTCACTTGATTTGCATAATTTTACTACTGAAGTTGATGATAACTGTTTATCGGACTCTGTTACTGCAGAATCATTCTCGTTGTCGGTAGCTGTCAATGGGATAATGATGTTATCTAATTCATCCTCAGCCTCGGGATGATAACGTACGCGGTCCATGAGGATGAATCCTACCGGATACATTGGTCCACCAAATTCAGATTTAATTTTTTGTGTATATGCTAATGCTTGAACTCCGTCTATTCCGACTATGTAAAATTTATTACTATTCCTTACACTCGACTTGAACTCGATTCCGTCGTAGCTCGGTGTTATTGCGATTGACTGAACTCCATTCCCTCGATATGGTAATTGGAATGACTGTGAAAGTAACTTGTTATCGAAATCTAACGACTCGGGACTATAAGGGGAATTTGTGTAGTTCACTAAGTCGTGCTCGCTCACGAACACTACGCGACCAGCGAACAAACCTGAAACTGACGACTGAATGTACA
>JACCDO010675691.1_pt1 | contig 22644 bp, 16 predicted proteins | sample 7446101 | NCBI WGS metagenome assembly JACCDO01 (sample SAMN15323440, study PRJNA562643) | freshwater metagenome | isolation source: river surface water | place: USA:Blue River Watershed | collected 2017-08-16
AAAGTAATTAGTAATACTATATTGTAATTTTTTATCAGCATTTACATCTTGATAAGAATATGTGGTAGAATATGGATATCTTAAATTATATTCATAAAAAACTTGTAAATCTTTTGGTTTAAGACTATTGCTAGTATTAATAGTGGATGAACTAGCGGGTACATATTTTCCAGGTGTAATTATTTTATCACTTGAAGAAGAAGGAGCTGGTAGTGCTGCAGCTTGAGCCAAAGTCAATGTATCAGTTTCAGTTTGAGATGAAAAATCAGGGATTGTCATATAACATAATATATAAAATAAATTAATTAAATATAAATTCTCCTAAATTTAAATGAAAATCATCCATATTATGGGATTTAAACCAATCATTTATACTATTTTTTAATTCATCATTAGTTAATTTTTTATTTATATAATATTTATTTGCTAATTTTTTATAAATTGATATTAATACTTCATTATTTTCTTTTAATTCTTTAAAATTATAAGTAATCCAAATATTAATAATTCTATTAATTGTTTCAAATTGTTTATCTGATTGTATCATTTTATCAATTTGATTCATTAGAGAATCAATTGAAATAGATTCTGATGCTTGAATATTATATATATTTAACATATAATCAATACTTAAATTTAAATAAGGTAATGCCATATAACTTTGGATATCTTTATTTGATAAATTAGGGTCAAAATTAGTTCGTATATGTGTTTCTAATTTGCCATTTTTATAATGAAATCCAGTTGGACATATTTTATGGGTTGATACATTTTTTGCAATTTTTAATGTCATTGGATGTAAATAAAATTCATTAGTATCTATACTATTCCCTAAACATTTAATTTGTCTATAATCTTTGCTCATTATTATATATTATATAGATTTTATAATTAGTTTAGTTTAAAAAAATATTTTTTATTTTAATTATAAATGTCTAATAATTCAAGATCATCAAACAGTTCTTATATTTCTTATACATCATCTGATTATGAAAGTTCATCTGAAACTACAAATAATCTTGACCTTAAAGGGTGTGTTATAAATAACTATAATGTTATAACAATGATAGGAAAAGGAGGATATTCTCGTGTATGGCTTGCATATAATATAAGTGATAGTAAATATTATGCTCTAAAAGTACAAAATCCGGAAGATTATGAGGAGGGAAAAGAAGAGATACAAATATTAAAAAAAATACCAGAAAATGAATTATATATAAATAAACTAAAAGATTATTTTATTGAATCAAGAATAGTAAATGATAAAACATTAAAATTTATGTGTTCAGTATACAATTTATGTGCAGGTAATTTAGACGGACTTGCTAGAAAAGGTAAATATAAAAATGGGTATCCAGAAGAAATGGTTAAAAAAATGTTTAAACAAATTTTATTAGGTTTACATACAGTACATTATAAATTAGATGGTTTTCATGGAGATATTAAACCTGATAATGTTTTATTATGTGGTATAAATAATCGTGATATGAAATATATATCGCATTATGAAAATGCTAAATTCTTAGATGTCTATAATAAAACCAAACATGAATATTGTGGTGTTAAAAATATAAAAAAATTAAATCCAGCTATTAAAACTAAAATAAGAGAAAAAATACATTCAGCGATTATATCGTCTATGGAAGAAAATAATGAGGATTCTTATATGTGCAATGAAAAATATTTTAACAATATAAATGTTAAATTAACTGATTTTGGATTCTTTTGTCATAATAGTGAAAAATTTAATAATAGCTTTGGGACAAGATATTATATGGCCCCTGAAATTATATTAATGGGTGATTGTAATGAGAAGGTAGATGTTTGGGCATTAGGTTGTATGTTATATGAATTATTAACTGGTGAGATATTATTTGACCCTCATTCTGATGAAAAAGGTTCTACAGATATGCATCATTTAGAAATGATAATAAATTTATGCGGAGAATTTAATAAAAATTTTCTAATAACAACAAAATATTATAAAAATTTTTTTAAATTAGGTAAATTAAAACATATGGTTTATTCAAAAGAATATAGTACTATATCAATTGAAAATATTAAAAGAAAACTCAGTGAACATAATATAAATAATATATTAATAGCAAAGATTATAGATAGTATGCTACAAATATCACCTAAGAATAGACCTAGTATAAAAGAATTATTAAAACATCCATGGATTAATTAAATGGGTATTGCTAAATAACCCAAAACTGTTAGCAAATATCACAAAGACAAATTAGTCGAAAAAAGAAACACTAACTACATCACCCGAATCACAACCTCCATAAATATCATCAATATCATAGGAAGTCTTGATATCATTTTCAGTGTTCTTGACAGACATGGTATTAAAATTTAAATATTTAATGAGGCTTTCAATATTTAAATTTTCAATTTTTTTAAATTATAATCATAATCTTTGATTTTTAATGGTTTCAATTTTTTTAAATTATAATAATCTTTGATTTTTTTATAGTTAAAAAAAATGAATTTAAAAGTATTTTAATATAATATATAATATATAATGGATAGCGACGAAGAAGATATTATTCTTGAGACAGACGATGTTGTAGATAATGATAATGAATTAATTGAACCACTTGAAATGGAGCAAGATACTAATATAGATAATGAAGATAATGAAATGGAAATTGATATCGGAGATATACCCGATATTAATATTACAGAAACAATTATTGAACCATCTAAAAGAATATCTAAAAATAAATTAACTAGATATGAATTTGTTCGTATAATAGGAGAACGTATACAACAATTAACAAAGGGTGCTAAACCATTAATTAAGAAAGCTAAAGGTTCTGAAGATTTAACATATAAAGAAATTGCAATTGAGGAACTTAAATCTAATATGATACCTTTTAAAATTCGACGATTTGTTAAAGACCATTATGAAATTTGGAAGATAGATGAATTAAATAAAAAACATTTAGAGCCGCTTTTTAATTAATTTATAAATTATAAATATTATTATTAATAATAATATAAATAAAAGCTCTTTCCAAAAATATTTATAATCATCCTTTGCATTTTTAATAATATAACAAATACAATTTATATTTTTAAAATTATTACTACTATATCCAAAATTTTTTAACATATTTACCATATTAATATCCCCAGGTGCTGAAACAATAACTGGTTTTTTATTATTTATAATTAATCTATTATTATCATATTTATAATTAATGTCTAAATATTGAAAATTATAAAAAAGTATATTATTATCAATACCGATATCATCATTTGAATTACATAATAAAGTGAAAAATTTTTGGTCATCAGAGTAATCAGATTTTAAAAAATCATTTAATATTTTTTTAACATAATAGTTATAACCTATAAATAAACCGGCACTTATAAAATTATTATGACATTTGCTAAATTTTTTTAATTTATAATATTTTATAAAGAAATTTGAATTATTATCAGATGAAAATACTATTTTTTTATTTTTATAAAATTGATTGAATTTTTCATATAATTCTAATTCTGAACCTAGGATTAAAGAATCAAATCCATCTATATGACATATTAAAATATTATCATCATATTTATTTAAAAAAAGTAATATTTTCTCAGCTCTTTTTTTCCATCCTTCCCATTTTTCTCCATAGCCTACTATATTTAAGTTAATATTATTTCTTTTTGAACTTTCTACTAATATATCAAATAATCTTTCACTATGTGTTGCATATGTTATAAATATAATTTTACTCATTATAATTATAATATATTATAAATTTGTTATACTTTCCAGCTGCTAAAGCATACATTACAAATATAATTTGTAAGATATGAATCTTTTTCTCTAAAAAATACTGCTTCTTTAGAATCTGGTTTTTTATGTGTAATACAATTAATATTTTTACATGTATAATTTTTAGTTCTAGGATAAATAGGATTCATTGCTAATAATTTATTATCTTCAACACTTCTATATACACTATATACTGAATCTACATTTAATTGATATAATTTAATAGTTTCTTTAATTTTCTTTTTATAATTACAGTTATTGCATTTAAATATAATTCCACCATAACTAGTTGATTTATCAAATAAATCTTGTTTTAATTTATCTTTCATATCACTAGATAATTTCTTAAAAGCATCATTTTCTTCTAATTGTTCTATAGTAAAATTAGGAATATAATCAGTCATATCCTTATTTAATTCAAGTCGTTTAATTGCACTTTCAGGTGTATCTAATTTTTTTCTTACATCATTTTCGTCATCTACCGAAGATGCTTTAGATACATCGAAACTATAATTACACTTTGGGCAAAAATACATTATATATTAATACTATATATATTATAATTGTTTTAATCAATTTTTCTTTGTGAGATATATTTTTCTATGAAAAATATATCTTACCACAAAGAACTGATTGCCGTCTGAACAATTTTTATTTTGGTTTTTATCGATAATATAAAAAAAATTATTATTAAAGATAGTCATTATATAATATTATATAAGGCGACTATAAACGAATTTTAAATGATTTAAAAATAAAACATCTAGTTTTTTTATTTAGTCCATATAGTCGATAATATATATATAAATATATAAAAATTATATATTTATATGTATAATATGGACTATTTTATGTATATTTTATAGGTTTTAAAGAATCTATAAAAATTTGAAAAATAATATTTAAAAATAACATTCTTTACAATATATAATATATGACTTCCAAGGATGATGCCAAAAAACTTAAATTAAAAATCGATGAGTTATTGAATTTAAATAGAACAGCGAAGGGGATGACTGAATTTACCCATGTTTCAATGGGTGGACTTACATTTCCAGGTAAATATAATTTTGTAGATAGCAAGCAAAGAAAATTATTGGCGAAATACTTAGCAGCCGCATATGAAAAAAAGATGTATTTTTCAATTGCAGAAAAATTAAAAGATTATGGACCTATTATGGTTGATATTGATTTACGTTTACCCAAAGAAAGTGAAGAAGAAGATGAAGAACATTTGTATGACGAGGATATGGTTATTAAAATAGTAGATATTTATCGCGAGGCTATGAGAAAATATCTTATGGTAAAAGATAATGAAATACAATGTTTTGTATTTGAGAAGAAACAATCTTCTGAAAAGAATGGAGAAAGAGCTGATGGAGTGCATCTTATTTTCCCTTATATTGTAGCAGATATTAAAGTCCGTCATTTGATTTTTAAATATGCTTACGATAAATGTATGGAAGATGATTTATTCTCAAGCTTTTCTAATTTCTCATCAGTATTAGATGATAAAATTGTTAGCACAAATCCCTGGTTAATGTATGGTTGCAGTAAACCAAATGGAACACCATACAAGCTTACTAAAATTTATGATAGTATAAATGAAATGATTGATATTAAAACAGTAGGGGATACATATGAACTTACTCGTTTGTTAAGTCTTCGTGATTCACGTTGGAGTGAAGACAATATGACACCATTAAATAAATCTATTAATAAAGGATTAATTGATTCCATGTATGATGAATTAAATATCGGTGGTTCTAAATCAACATCTGAAGATGATGAAATGTTTGAATCAATCCCTGATGATAAATTAGATTTAGTCGACAAGGCTATGAAAATGACTTTTCTGTTATCTAATAAGCGTAGTGATAATTATTATGAATGGCTCCGCGTAGGTTGGGCATTGCATAACACACATCGTTCATTAATTGATACATGGGTTGCATTTTCACAACGTTCACGTAAATTTAAAGAAGGTGAATGTGAAAAATTATGGGCTAGTATGAAAGATGATGGTTATACTTTGCGTTCTCTTATGTTGTGGGCTAAAGAAGATAACCCAGATGAATATAAAATCTTTATTAAAGAAGAATTTGAAAACCATCTTAAAAAAAATTCTGTTAATAACACTTTCATGATTGCCAAAGCACTTTATACGAAATATTTTGACCGTTTTGTGTGTGCAAATGTGAAAGAAAATATCTGGTATCATTTTTTGAATCATCGTTGGCGCAAATGTGTCAATGGTGGTACACTTATTACATTAATGTCAAGTGAATTTGCAAACCATTATTTAGAAATGTCTAGTGAATTTAATAATCAAGCAATTAATGCAATTGGAGGTGATAAGAAAGTATTTCTTGAACAAGCATCTCATTTTCAAAAGATTGCTGAAAGTTTGATGGATATTAATTTTAAAGAAAAGATTATGAAAGAAGCCAAATACATCTTCTATGATAGTGAATTCATTAAACGTCTTGATGAAAACCATCATCTTATTGCATTTGAAAATGGTGTATATGATTTGCGCTTAAAGAAGTTCCGTAAGGGACAACCTGATGACCATATTTCAATGTCAACCAATCAACAATATGTTAAATGGTCTGATAACAATCCTTATGCTAAATATATTAATCACTTTTTTGAACAAGTTCTTCCTATTAAAGCTGTCCGTGATTATTTTCTTACTCGTTTATCAACTTGTGTATCAGGTGAAAACCGCGAAGAGAAATTCTATTTCTGCACAGGTAGCGGCAGTAATGGTAAATCACTTACATTTCAGTTGGTATCTGAAGCATTAGGTGATTATTACATCTCTTGCCCTATTACAATTATTACACGTAAACGTAATGCATCTAATGCTGCATCACCTGAATTGGCACGTATGAAAGGTACTCGTTGCGGTGTATACCAAGAACCTGGTACAGATGAAGAAATCAATGTAGGTATTTTCAAAGAGTTGTCAGGTAATGATAAATTTATGGTTCGTGGATTATTTCAAGACCCAATTGAAGTAAGATCACAACTTAAACAATTTATGACAACAAATGAATTACCTGAAATTAAATCAGTAGATAACGGTACATGGCGTCGTATTCGTGTAATTGAATTTTTGTCTAAATTCGTAGAACATCCTGACCCAGCTAATGAATATGAATTTAAATTAGATGATACTCTTAAAGATAAAATTGCAATGTGGGCACCTGCATTTGCTAGCTATTTAATTCATATTTATACTACAATGTATGATACTGAAAATAAAATTCCTGAACCTGCGGAAGTCATGTCAAGTACTAATGACTATCGCCGTGAACAAGATATTATGCGTGAATATTATGATAACTGTGTTGAATTAACAAGTGAATTAAAAGAAGGTATTAAGAAGAAAGATTTGGCAGCTGATTTTAAATTGTGGTTTAGAAATCTCCATGATGGCTCAGTTCCTCCTAAATCCAAAACACTATATGACTATTTTGATAAAACACTTAAACTTAAATATAATGGAAATACTTATGGCTATATTGGTTTGAAATATAGAACAGAAGGCGGAAGTGGTAATTCTAAAAATGAAGTAATGGAAGAAAAACCAACGAAAAGTGATTTAGATTAAATTAAATTAAATTAAAATTAAAATTAAAAAAATTTATTTTATAAGATATTATAATGTCAGATTATGTTTATAATATAATATCTTATGGGGCGATTGGTGTTATTAGTATGATTTTTGGGGGAATATGCATAAATTTAGTATTGGATAAAGAACAAAGAGAAAAATATAATTGTTTTAAAACATACATAATGTTTTTTATTATTGGTATTATTATTCATATGATTACACAATTTCTTAATTTAGACCAATTATATTGCGATAAAAAATGTCAGATGAGATTAGCGAATATTAATTAGTTTTAATATGTTCTACATTATCCTCTTCCTCCGTATCACTATTATTAATATTTTTTGATTCAACGAAAGGTTCATTTATAGGCATATTGATTTCCATTGGCTCTATACCCAAAAATTGCCCTAATGCATTAAAATAATTTTTTATTGCATTATTAGCTCTAGCTTCATTACTAACCATTCCTTTCATGCCCATTACCATGCTAATTTGTTGTTTATATTTTTCAGGATTTTCAATTGCCTCAAGTGGATTGGGTATATTAGGCATTGCATATGTTTTAATCAAATTAGTATATGATTTATATAATTTATCAGGAACTGTTCTTTTTAATGATTCCAATTGTTTAAATTGTTCACCGGCACGAACCCTTTGAGCATTCTTTAAACGTTCTTTTAATAATTTTCTTTTATCTTCAATAACAGTTGCTTTTATATCAACAATAGTAGCAGTAATACTATTTTCTGTTTTTGTAAATTTAAAGGTTGAACCATCTTTTAGATATTTAGAAATATCAATTGTATCTAGATTAGTGCTTTCTCGTGCTTCTTTTTTAAATTTATCTATTGCGGCTTTAGATACAAATTGTTCGCGATTACCTTCTATAAATACATTCATACTCATATTACTATTTGTATAATATCAATCTTTTATATATATATAAACATAAAAATTATTTAATATATAAATGGTCAAAGATAAAAAATTATATGATGTTTTAGAGATTAAACCAGATGCAACTGAACAAGAAATTAAGAAAGCTTATTTTAGATTATCAAAAATATGGCATCCTGATAGAAACCCACCAGAAGATAAAGAAAAATGTACTGCAAAATTTCAAGAAATATCAGATGCAAATAATATTTTAAGTGATCCTGAAAAAAGAAAAAGATATGATATGACAGGTATGACAGATGATATTGGCATGGGCCCTGGATTTGACCCTGCTGATTTATTTGGTGCATTTGGTATGGGTAATATGTTTGGTGGAATGGGTGGTATGGGAGGGAGACGCCGTCAAGAAGATTTAATTGTAGAACAAAATGTTAAATTAGAAGAACTTTTTACAAATAAAAAAATACCAGTAAAATATAAACAACAAGTATATTGTAATACATGTAATGGCACAGGGTCAAAAGATGGAAAATCAAATGATTGTAAAGGATGTAATGGAAAGGGCCAAAAAATAAGAATGATAAAACAAGGTAATATGATACAACAGTTTATGTCTCCTTGTGAAGAATGTGGAGGAACTGGTGAAAAAATTATTAAAGATAATATGTGCCCTGATTGTTTCGGTAATAAAAATATAATTAAGGAAAAAACATTTGAATTACAATTGAATAAGAAATTAACCAATAATGATAAAATAGTAGTTGAACAAATGGGTCATCAATTAAAACATGGTAAAACAAATTTAGTTATTATTATAAGAGAACAACCTCATCCAGTATTTAAACGTAAGGGTAATGATTTGCATATTGATATGAAATTAAGATTGTTTCAATCATTATATGGATTTAATAAGGTGATAACTCATTTAGATGGAAGAAATATAGTATTGAAATATGATAAGATGTTATCTCATATGACTACTACAATGATAGTGAAAGGTGAGGGAATGGATTCACATAGTGATTTATATGTAAATATTTATACACATATGCCAAAATTAGATAGATTAGATGAACAAGAGAATAATATTTTGAAAAAATTAATGGTTAAAATGCATTTATCTGAATATGTAAAAGACCAAAATGTAAGTAAAAATGAAGATAATTTACAAACATTTAATATGACAGAAATACAAGTGAAACCAGAAAATGAACAAGAAGATGAAAGAATGAATGATATACCAACTCGGTGTGCTCAACAATAAATAAATTCATCTTCTTTTGCAATTATTTTGCAATCGTTTTGAATTGCAATAAAATAAATTATCTCTTAATATATAATATGAAAATCTATATATTAAGACATGAAGATAGAACAATGGATGGAACATTTTTTTCACCATTAACAGCAGATGGTTTAGAAAATGCAGTAAAATTAATTGAAGTATTAGATAGATGTAAAATAGACTATATATATAGTTCTCCATTTATAAGAACATTACAAACAGTATACCCATATGTTAAGAAAAGAAATTTAAAAATAAATGTGGACCATAGCTTGTCTGAAATTCAACATCCTCATTTAATTCCAGTAAAATCATTTCAAATAAATTTACCAACATATATAGCTGAACAATTTTGTTGTAATCCGGCATATATAAGTACATTAGATCCCATTAGACATAATTATCCAGAAGACGATAGAAGTGTATGTAGTAGAGTAAAAGCATTTTTAGCAAAATTAATAAGAGAAAAAATTAATACAAATCATAATATTTTAATAGTAACTCATCAAATAGTATGTAATTGTATTTTAAAGAAAGCAACAAGAAGATATCAAGATGTTGTTATTGAATTACATTCAAATTATCCAAAAGGGGGTGTCACAAAAGTATTTGATACAGATGAATTTATATTTGAACCAATAAATTGGAAATATGTTCCAGAAAAGCCATTACCAGTTGATTAAATATTAGCTAACAATGTTGCGCAAATAATTAAAAATAATTTCATAATAATAGGTTTATAAACAAAATAAACCTATTATTATATAATGATAGATATATTAGTAAACACCATTGAGGAATATAATAGGAATAGTGATTATTTAACAACAGTATTTAATACAAATATAGGACAATATTTACAAAATATGTTTCCACAATTAAATCAATATGATATGAATATTATAAAACAATTAACGTTATATATGATAGAATATATTAGCGTTAGATATGGTTTTGAAAAAGAATTTGCCTATAAACAATGGACAAAAAATAATGGAAGAGATAGTATTTCATTATCACTAACATTAATACCTTATATTAATAATGATGCATATGATAAAATAACTAATTTAACTGATATTATATTTAAAAAAAATCAAAATGAATCTACTATTAAATATAATTTATTGGAATTGGATAGACAAGAAGCATTAAAATCATATTTTCCATATAGTAATTTTTCGCTAGGTTTATTAAATAATAATAATGATAACATATTAGAACTAAATAAAGAAGGAATGCATATAATATATTATTGTATTGAAAATAATTTTATATCAATGTTAGAAACTATTAAAATAACAAATGGTAAGTTATATGTTAATTGGTTAAATATAATACCATTAGTTGATTACAAAAAATCACAATTTTATAATACTAGCATGGATGAAATAAATCAACTATCAAAAGTAATTAAAGATCATGTTATTACAAATGTTCTTGAATTACATAAAATATTAAAAAATAATAAAGGATTATATTTAGGAGATTATTATAATGTATTTATTAATGGTTATTTTGAATCAATTAAACAAATAAAATGGGTTATATTTTGTAGAAATATTAACAATACATATTATTATATGATTCAATATTTAAATAAAATGATTGATTTAACTCCAATATTAAATAATAATGATTATAATAGTATGAATGAAATAGAAATATTAAATTTCAATAATACTATTAAATCATGGATATATAATCTTTCAAATAATAAAGCTATTTATTTAGATATTGAATGGGAGTTTAATATATTAAAAAATATATTTTCATTTATGGTGTTTAATTATACAAAGCTAAGATTATTAGATAATAGTATAACATCATTATTTGGGGATATTGATACAACATTAGATGGACTTGATTTAGATAAAGTTGAAATTGATATTGATACACTTAAAATAAATAGAACTAAGGTAATAGAATGTTTAACTTTATTAAAACCAGAATACTTATGGGAATATATAAAAGAAGTTCTTAATAAATTATCGGCAACTATATATGGAAAATATTTAATTAATAAAAATGCCATTGAAATGGATTTTTTTAATATAAATAGTGGAGGAGGATATATGAATCTTAAAAATTTATATAATATTGCAAAAAATTTAACACATAATATTAATGATGATGAACACTTTTTAGTAATTGGATATAATTATAAATCATTATCTTTAGAAAATATTAATAGATTTTTTACTATGTATTTAAGTACAAGTATTGATGTATGGCTCCCATTGCCAAATAATATAAAACATCAAGAAGGTAAAAGAAAATATGATTATGATACTATAATAAGTAATATTGAAGCATGTTGGAATAATATAAAATATGATTTAGTTTGGGATTATTTAAATGATAATGGGTTATTATCTACATTTAATACATCTGCTGATGGTGCAGATATAACTGATGAAAGTACATTAATGAATGTAGAAACAGAAATGAAAACAAAAAGTATTCAAAATAAACTTAAATTATTTTTTAAAAGCAATAAAGAATTATTTAATTGTAATTATTTTTTAACAAATAAACCATATAATATGTTAAAAAAAATTAGTAATAAAACATATATTGAAAATTTAACAGAATCAATTACTAGTTATACTATGTATGCAAATGATTGGATATCTCAATTAAATTTTTATAGAAAATATATACATCATACAATTATGTTTATAACAGGTTCAACTGGTACTGGTAAATCAACCCAAGTTCCAAAATTAGCATTATATGCATTAAAAATGTATGATTACAAAATGAATGGTATGGCTATATGTACACAACCACGTATTCCACCTACAGTAGAAGTTGCAAGCCGTATATCATTTGAAATGGGAGTTCCAATTATTGAAACAAAAGAAAATGATAAAGAAAAATATAGTTCAGATCTTTTTTATATTCAATATAAACATGCACAGAGTAGTCATATTAAAAAATATACAAATCATTTAAGCTTAAGGATGGTAACAGATGGTACATTACTAGAAGAATTAATAAATAATCCAGTATTAAAAGTAACAGTTAAAACTCCGGTTGAAAATAATAGAAGAACAAACATTTTCGGTATTGATAATATGTATGATATTGTTATGGTAGATGAGGCGCATGAACATAATACTAATATGGATTTAATTTTAACATTAATGAGACAAGCATGTATGTATAATAATTCATTACGTTTATTAATTATATCAGCTACTATGGATGACGATGAACCAATATATAGAACTTATTATAAATTAGTAAATGATAATATACTTTATCCAATTAAACAACCATTAACTTTACATCCAATATTTGGCGGTATAGAATCAAATGGCGAAATTAATATTGATGGTTATTTTATTAGTTCATATTATCTTGATAGAAGATTTCATATATCTGTTCCAAAACAAACAACCTTATATAAAATAGAGGAAATATATAATGAGAATATTGAATTATTATTTACAGATGATATGAAAGAAAATGCTAAAATAGCTCAGGAACATAGCTATGAAACTATTAAATTAATTTGTAAACAATCAGTTATTGGAGATATATTATTATTTTCAGTTGGTGAAGCAGAAATTAAAGAGGCAGTTACTGAGTTAAATAAAATATTACCGGCAAATGTAATTGCAATACCTTTTTATTCAAGAATGAATTCTAAATATAGAGATATTATTACAGATATCAATAAATATATTGGTAAAATAAGAAATAATAAATTAAATATCGCAGAAGAATGGGGAGAAAATTATGTTGAGAGTAAATATATGCCAGAAGGAACATATAAAAGAGCTGTTATAGTTGCAACTAATGTAGCAGAAGCATCTCTTACTATAGATACATTAAAATATGTTGTAGATACTGGATTTGAAAAAGTTAGTAGATATGATGTAAATTTAGATACTGATAAAATGGAATTAGAGCCAATATCAGAATCAAGTAGAATTCAAAGAAGAGGTCGTATTGGAAGAGTATCAAATGGCACAGTATATTACATGTATGGTAAAAATAAAAGAGCAAACATTTTACCTAAATATAAAATAACAATGAATTATTTATATCATGGATTCCTTAAATTAGCAACTAAACATATTGATGATTATTATATGATTGATGGTGATATGAATCCATATGCATATAAAACATTCATTGAAAAATTTCCATTAGCACTTAAAAATAATCAATATACAGAAACAACGAATGTATATAAATTTAATTTATTTCAAATATTAAAAGAACAATATTTAATTTATGATATACCTTTTGAAGATTATTATTTTTATCCTTTTAATGAATTAATAAAGACAGAAATACCAGACTATTTAAATAGATTAGAAGATGGTTTTCATGCATATCAATTAAAGGACCTGAAAGGACAATTTTATATAATTCATCCATATGAAACATTATTAACTAGAAATATTATGGGTAATATTATTAAATTAAAAAATAAAGAAATAGATATAATTGACAATGAATTATATAATTCTATGCATGCTAATACTAATTTTAAACTTTTTTATCTTCCTTTTAATAGTGATGATGTAAATTCAGAAAAAACTATTTATAAGAAAACTGTTTATTTTGAAAAAATAGATGAAATTATGGGATTAACAAAAACAAGCGAGGCTGATGCAGCTATATTATTATTAATGAGTTCTTATAATTTATTATATGAAGGTTGTATGATTGTAAGTATGTTAAAAACAATAAATGGAAATATTGGAAATTTAATGGATGATACTAATTTAATGGAATCATATAATAAAGTTAGAGAAGTTTTTGGTTCTGATTCTGATATAACATCATTATATAATATATGTCAGTTATTGAGAACAAAATTTAGTAATATGTATGTTTATACTATTTATAATAATAAATCAGTATTAGATGCATTTAAACGCGAATATATGACGATATATAAAGAATATAAAAAGAATAATTTTAATCAGATAAAAGATTCATTAAATTTAATGAATTCATTATATTATAATGGTAAATTAGACTCAGATAAAGGTTTTTTATTATGGATAAAATCATCTGGTAAATTTAGAAAAATGTTATTAGATGATATTATGAAATATAATTCAAGTATAGAACAAGTATGTAAACAATTTAATTTAAAATATTCTACTATTAGAATGTATTATAATAATTTAATAGATTTATTAATACCTATTATTAGCGCAGATGCAGATTATGAAATGGATTATGATATGATAAATCCTTTTATGTGGGCAAAAAAATTAAACTCAACTATGTTAAAAATTGTAAGTAAAAATACAATTGAGGAAAAAATAAATATATGTATATTTTTATCAAATCCATTGTTTTTCTCTGTTATGTTTATTGAAGGTTATAAGAACATGTCAAATGTTGTATGTAAAATTAAACCATTTATTAAAGGAACTTTAAATACATTATGTACAGATATCGGTAGTTATATTTGTTATTATAATTATAATGTGTCTGATAACAGTATGAGTATTATATATAATATAAATATTAATAAATTATCTACATATTATCCTTTTTTCTATAATCCAACAAATATTAAAAATATTTATATAAAAAAGAAAGAAGGTGATGTTCATTTAGATATTATAAAATTTAATAGTAATGAATGGAACTCACTTATAATGAGTATAAACAATTCTTTCTCAAAGTTATCTTATGAAAGATTTCCATTAAATAACATGGAATTACCAATAATTCAAGAATATATTAAATATAAAAAATAAAAATTGATAAATAAATCTTATAACATTATAGTATATAATTATTAAATGGACAGATATAAGCCTATAATGGTTGAATTATTTATAAATAGTATAGATAATGACGAACTAATAAATATTACAACTGATGCAATTTGTATAAATATAAACAAGCAACATTATATAATATGCTTACATAAGGGATTAAGTATTAACCGTGTAGAAATAACTACCCCTAAAGGCATAATAGTAGTTAAAAAATATATTAAATGTATATGGAATGATTTATTGATTATTCCAATTGATTCTTCTGATATTCCTTCTGACGCATTTGTTTTTAAACAGTTTGTTAAAAAACAAATGGATTCTTCTGATAAAATTATGGCTAATGGTATTAAACTAAAATATCAAAAAAATATATTTACACCAATTGGTATGATTCCAGGTAATCCATCAATTATGTATAATGTTATTAAGATAAACAAAAAATGCCAAACAATAATTAATTCAGGAACACCTATTTTTAATCATAAGAATAAATTATGTGGAATCGTTTCAATGATAGAAGACAATATCTTATATTGTATTCCGTTTAATTATATTTTAATCGCATTGAATAGAACTGATAATAATATTATTTTTACTATTAATGAAAATATTTCTAATATAAAGAAAATTAATAACTATAAAATTATATTAAATAAAATATATTGTACAATTCATAAAATGTATATTCCGATTGAGTGTTTTATTAATATCCACGGGGATGTTAATAAAACATGTCGTATTGTATTTAATGATGGTATTGAAAAACAAGAACATTATAGACCATTTATTAATAATATAATATCTATTCAAGATGAATTAATTGTAAAAAACAATGTTATTACATTTAATTCTGGTATATTGTCTTTTCTAAAATTAATTCACGAATATCCCACTATTACTAAAATATTATCAGAATATGAAAAAAATACATTTGTTGATTTTACATATGATGATATTAAATATAGTATTAGTTTATAAAAGGCTCTTTTAAAGTTTTTTTTAAAAGTTTTTTATACTTTCACTATCTGATGTTGAAAATGAGTTTTTAATTAATTCCTCTATTTTTAATAAGGTTGTTTCTGATAAATTTAGCAAATCAAAAAATATACCATTATTATTATGAGAATATTTGCATTCTCCAGATGATTGTAATTCAGCTTGTGCTAAATAAAAAATTTCTTTTAATATATTCTTATCTTTCACTTTATTTATCATTTCATTTATTTTTACAATTTTATCCCTATTCATACGTAAATATATATTATATATAATAAATAATAATGCTAACGACATCTAATAATATTTTATTATATTAAAAACCTAAGGTTCTTATAATGAGTAATTATCCAGAACCAAATGATGATGAATTTCAACTTAAAATATTTAAAAAACGCGAGTTTTATTATCACACAATACCCCAAAGAGAAAAAATGAAATCATATGAAGAAATTGAAAAATATAGAAATGATATTTGTAAAGGAGATTTTAAATTAAGAGAACAACAAATTATCCCAACTAATTTTTTATCACCTGATACACCTTATAAAGGTTTATTAATTATGCATGGAACAGGCACTGGTAAAACATGTACTGCTATATCTATAGCTGAACAATTTAAAGAACAAGTTATAAAATATAATACAAAAATTTTTGTTTTAACATCAGGTCCTAATATTAAAGAAAATTTTAAAGGAGAATTATTATTTTGCACTGGAGAAACATATGTTAAGAATAAACAATTATTAGAACAAATGACTGACATTGAAAAAGATAGAGAAAGTAAAATATCTATCTATAATGCATTACAATATTATAAAATATTATCATACAAAACATTTTATAAAAAAGTTTTGGGAGAGAAAATAGCTGAAAAAAAAATAGTTAATTTAAGTGAATCTAATACAGATGATAAGCAAGCAAAAATTAAAACATCTTATAAAAAAACAGATGAAGGTGAATATGAAAGAGAGCAAGTTATTGATAAAATTACTAATATGGATAACAGTATTATAATAGTAGATGAAGCCCATAATATAACTGGAAACGAATATGGCGAAGCCTTAAAAAAAATTATAAAAAATTCTAAAAACTTAAGAGTTGTTTTATTATCTGCAACTCCGATGAAAAACTTAGGAGATGATATTGTAGATATGTTAAATTTTTTAAGACCTCTCAATGACCAAATTAAAAGAGAAATGATTTTTACTAGTGAAAAAAATTATACTATGGAATTCAAACCAGGAGGTATTGAATATTTAAAAAAAATGGCAACTGGTTATATATCTTTCTTTAGAGGTAATACTCCTTATATTTTTGCTGATAGGATTGATAAAGGAGAAATACCAGATGGTTTATTATTTACACCTGTTATTAAATGTATGATGAAAGAATTCCAATTTGAAGCATATAATGATGCAACTAAAAATTTTGATGATACATTAGATAGAGCATCATCCGCAGCAGCAAATTTTGTATATCCTGGGTTAGATAGTAATGGTGTATTAAAGGGATATCATAGCAATGAAGGTTTAATGAGAGTATTAGCCCAAATGAAAAATAAAGATGAATTAATTAAACAAATTAATAAAAAATTATTTGATGGGAAAATATCAAAAGATGACCTACCTAATTTTATAAGTGAAACTGAAAATAAAAATATAACTGGAAATATATTAAAATTAGAATATTTAAAATATTTCTCGTCTAAATTTTATAAATGTATTAAAAAAATAGGACGTCTAGTTGAAGGTAAAAAAGGACCATCAACTGCATTTATATATAGTAATTTAGTTAAAGCAGGTGGTATGGAATTATTTGCCGAAGCATTAAAAGTTAATGGATATTTGGAATATAATGAAGATAAATCTAGATATAATATTTCTGATAACACATTAGATTCTAGAACCGGTTTAACTTATTTAGAATTTAAAAAACAAAATTTAAATACATCATCTTTTCACCCAGCTACTTTTATTGTTATTACCGGCGGAGTTGATGATTCAGGAGAAGATATACCAGAAATTAAACAAAAAATTATTAGAAATGTTTTTAATAATATTGAAAATAAAGAAGGTGAATTGTTGAAATTTGTATTAGGTAGCAAAGTTATGAATGAAGGTGTTACATTAGAGAATACTAGAGATGTTCATATTTTGGATGTTCATTATAATTTAGGTAAAGTTGACCAAGTTATTGGGAGAGCAATACGTAATTGCAAACATATGAATTTAATAAATGATAAATATAGATTTCCAAAAGTCAGTGTATATAGATATGTTGTTGGAATAGAAAAAGGTTTATCTACTGATGAAATTTTGTATCAAAAAGCAGAATTAAAATATGTTTTAGTTAAGAAAGTTGAAAGAATATTAAAAGAAGTAGCTATAGATTGTCCAATGTTATTGCATGGTAATAAATTTCCAGAAGAAATAGAAAAATATAAAGATTGTGTTGAACCAACATTAGAAAATGTTAGAAAAGGTAAGAAAATATGCCCAGCTATATGTGATTTTATGGGATGCGATTTTAAATGTAATGATAAAAAATTAAATGATAAATATTATAATACTAAAAAAGGGTCATATAATAAAGTAGATGTTAAGGATATTGACCAAGGAACTTTTAATGATAATCTAGCTAAATCAGAAATAGATAATGTTAAACAAAAAGTTAAAGATTTATATAGATTCAAACATGTATATTTGTATAAAGAATTATATGAAATTATTAAAAATTCATATACATCTGAACAAGAAGAATTATTTGATAAATATTTTTTAAATAAAGCATTAGAAGATATGATGCCTAAAACTGAAAACGATTTTAATAATTTTAAAGATACTATTTATGATAAATTTAATAGACCTGGTTATATTATTCAGAGAGGTAGTTATTATATATTTCAACCTTTTGATGATAATGAGGATATACCAATGTATTATCGTGTTAATTATGAATTATCCATGGAAAATATGACACCTGTTAAAAATTATGTTGAAAATAAATTTGGAACTATTAAAGAAGATATAGTTGCAAAGAAGAAAGAAATTATTACTAAGAAAGAATATGATTTTGAATCTGTATTAGATTATTATGAAAAAAGAGATGAAAATTTTATAGTAGGTATCATCAGTATGAATATTAGTAAATTAATATCAGAAAATGATGATTTATTTAAAATTAGACCACCTCTTAAAAAATCAACTGATAAAAAGAGAGGTACTGGTATTTATTCAATGACAGGTGCTGTATGTTCAACCTCAAAGGATAAAGATTCATTAATGAAAATTATTAAAAAATTAAAAACCCTTATACCATCTAGTGATAATTTAGATAAATTATATAATAATCTTAGTACAAAAGATAATATGTGTGAATATATTATGAAATTATTATTATATCTTGAAAAATATTCAACAAGTTCAAGTAATAATAAAATTACTTATATGATGATACCTGCTAATCATAAGAAATATGCGTTCCCATATAATTTAGAAGATAGATTAAAATATATAATATCAAATGTCAAATCAATAGTTAATAGAGAATTTGACTATGTTGTTAAAAAAGATAAAAGAGGTGTGTATGAGGGTATTCCAAATTTACCTAGTTATTTAATCGAAATTAAAAGTAATAAATATATAGAAGATAAAGAAAAAGAAATTTTAAAATTAGGATTCACCAAAGATGGGTCTAAATTATATAAATTAGACATAACCGAATAATCTTTCTAAAAAATGAACATATGAATTATTTCTATTTATACTATTATCATCATACATATTATTAAATACTATATTCTTATAATTATTATTAAAAAACTCTAATACTTTATTAAATGATTCATATTTAGTTAAAAATATTGTTCCTGCTGAAAAATAATCTTTCTTTATTATACATTTATATTTTTTATATAAATGTATATGTAATTTATCATCTATATATTTTCTATAAGATGTTTTATGACTTATCGTAGATGATTTATCAAAATTATTTTCATTTAATAATGTTTCTAATTTATTATTTAGTAAAAAATCAGTTAATAAATTAAAATTAGAACATTTCTTTGTATGAAGTTTGATTATATAATTGAATGAATATTCTTTTAATAAATTATATACACATAATGTGGGCGTTATATCATTTCCAAATTCATTTGATATAAATATTGCACTATTTGAAAAAATATTAATATAATTAGAATAATCTATTTGTTTTTTTATACATAATACAATTGCACAGTTTGGTTCAATCTCTCTATATTTTTTTAATTTTTCAATTAAAATATTTCCTAATAATATATTTCCAATAAATACCAATATTAATAGATTAGTATTAAATAAATTATTATAAATTGGCTTTATTGTATAATTAATAATTTCATGTAATGTTAGATTTGATATAAATTGAATAAATTTATTTAATTTATATATATTATTATCATATTTAACATATATTAATGAATTATCTTGGTATAATATTATCTTATTATCAAATAAATTATATAATTGTTTTGGATGAAGGAATATATTAGAAAAATGATTCTTATATATAAAACTTATTGGATTTTTTATATTATATGCTTGACTTACAAATTCGATACAACAATCAATTGAATTTATATTATTACTTATTTTTGAATTTAAATGTATATTTTTATGTTTTAATACAGTAAGTATATCACTTGTTGGATTATAATTCATTATATCAATTATATAAATATAAATAAATAAATGGACTAATAATAATAATAATAATGGAATTAAAATTACTAAAGTTAGATACTATTAATAGACATGCATCGCTTGGAGATGATTATTATATATTAAATAGAGACTATCCTAATTGGAGCAATGATTTACATCAAAAAGGAAATATATTAGATAATGATATATTAGAAAATATAGCAGTTAATGGAATTATACATTGGTATCATACATATCATACTATGATTGATATTGATTATAATTATTATGAGAAATTATTAGTTTTTATATATTCTCCATATAGTATTTCATTTAATGATAATATTATATTAAATAAATTAGCAGTATTTGCAAATATAGAACCTATAATTCATATTAATCATAAAACAAAACATTATGAATTATTAACAATTAATGATGAAATATTTAATAAATATTCTATATTACCATGGAGTGATTATTTAATTGATATGGTAGGGAAAGAAAAACTTTCTATATTTTTGAATAAATTATTATTATATATTGAAAAAAATTATATATGGTTTGAAGATTCTTGGTTAATATCATTTATTAAAAAATACCCAATTATTAAAAAAATGGGTATTATTTTTCAAAGATTTAAAATTGTTTTAGAAAAAATTAAAAATATATCTCATCCAGATATTTATAAATTAGATTCATTTGTTGAAACAATACAAACTTTAATTTATAGTTTATGTATTCAATATATTGATAATTTTAAAAATATGAATATAGAATTAATTAATATTAAATTAGATTGGATTGATAATGAATATTTTTATCAATCTATAATACCTAATAATTTTGAATATAATAAAATTATATTGTTTTAACACCTCTGGTTGTTTTATTTGCTACTTTGTCTTTTATTTTCTTTTCAATCCATTCTTTTGCATATTGTTTCATTATTTCTGATTTACTTAATACTTCTTTAAATGGTTGATATATTTTATTAAATGCAACCAGATCACCTTTTGTTACTCCATATAATTCATAATCTTTATCAAATGAAACTGCAAATGTTATAATACTAGAAATATCTTCAATTAATTTAGGTGTAATCTGCGATATATCTTTTATATTAATTTTATCATTAATAGTTTTTCTTACACCTATATTTGCAAGTATCATAGTTTTAAATTCTTTTGAAATACTTTTATAATTTTTTTTAATTGATTTAGCTACATCTTTTGCAAAATCATCACTACTTGATGGTTTTTTAGCTAATGCTTCTTGTATTTGGGTTCTAAAAAATCTTAAGAACACATTATAAATATCTTTAATATCTTTTCTTTCTTGAGGACGTATGTATATATTATGAGTAGGAGTAGTTTCTTTTGGAACAATACCCGAATCAGATTTATTACTAAATATACTGGGTAATATAATAGGCATCTTTTTATTTGTAATTATTTCATATAAATATTCATCTAGTTTCATCATATCTTTACTTATCATTTTAAATGTTTCTAATAATTTATCAACGGGTGTATTACGAGTCCTAGTTTTTAATTTATATCTATCATCTGCTTTTCTAGATTTTGTAATATATTCTAGTTTAT
>JACCDO011142164.1_pt1 | contig 22636 bp, 19 predicted proteins | sample 7446101 | NCBI WGS metagenome assembly JACCDO01 (sample SAMN15323440, study PRJNA562643) | freshwater metagenome | isolation source: river surface water | place: USA:Blue River Watershed | collected 2017-08-16
AGTCGCGCCGCCGGGATGGCGGACGAGGATGCCCTTGGCGGTGTAGTTGATCACCTTCACGTCGGTGAGCTTGCGGCCGTCCTTCAGCACCAAGGTCGGGTAGGTGCGCGGCAACGGACGCTCGGCGGCCGGAGCCGACGTCGTCACGCCCACCGCCAGCAGGGCGCCGAACGCGAGCGTCCGGAGCAGCGAAGCGGGGAAGAAGGAGAGGCGCGGCATCTTGACTAGGGTGTTTACCCGATATGACCGAAAAGTACGCGGGACATGTCGACTGGGATTAACCGGGGGGAGCCCTGCGTAGTTTTCGCTATCGGCCGGGGTGGGCACCACCTGAAGAACCCGATGGGGCCCGCGCGGCGGCGGCGTTCAGGCGGCGGGTTCCCGCCCCTCGGCCCGGGCGACCTGGGCGTCGACTACGAGGGTCGTGACGACGTCGGAGCCGACGTTGGTCATGGTGCGGGTCATATCGAGGATGCGGTCGGCGCCGAGCACGATGCCGATGCCTTCCGGCGGAATGCCGAAGGTGGCGAGGAGGCCGGCGATCAGCGGCAGCGAGCCGCCGGGAATGCCGGCGACGGCGACGGCGCTGAGCACGGAGAGGAGAAGCAGGGTGATCTGCTGAGAGGCGGTGAGGTCGACGCCGAAGACCTGGGCGACGAAGAGGACGACGCAGCCTTCGTACAGGGCGGTGCCGCTCATGTTCATCGTGGTGCCGAGGGGCAGCACGAAGCCGGCGACGCTGGGCTGAAGTTTCAGGTTGTCTTTGGCGCAGGCGAGGGCCGCCGGCAGGGTGGCGTTGCTGGAGCTGGTGGAGAAAGCCGTGATCAGCACGGGACGCATTTCGCGCCAGACCTGCGCGGGGCTGCGCTTGGCCATGAACTTGATCCAAAGCGACATCGTCCCGAACAGGTGCAGCAGCAGCACGAAGACGCAGCCGAGAACGAAGACGCCGAGGGCGAGCAGGATCTCGAGACCGATCTTCACGATGACGCTGTAGATCATCGCGGGCACGGCGTACGGCGCGAGTTTGAGCGCGAAGTTGACGATGCCGGTCATCAGATCGCTCACGAGCTCGAGGGAGTCCTGCAATTTCTGCCGGCGCTCGAGCGCGAACTGCGTGCCGACGGCGCCGACCAGAATCGCGAACAGGATGAGCGGCAGGACATCGCCGATGACGGTCTTGGTCTGGCCGACGACCGCGCCGAAGAGATTCTTCGGCATGAACATTTCGACGATCGAAGCGAACGTCATCGCCTGGGCTTGCTGGCTGTTGGCGACGTGCTTTTGGGCGGCGCCGCCGAACTCGGCCATGAGCCGTGTCTTGGCGGCGGGGTCGAGGTGGTTGCCCGGCTCGAGCACGTTCATCATGATCAGCCCGAGGCCGACGCCGATGGCCATGTTCAGGAAGAAGAGAAAGAAGGTGCGCCCGGCGAGCGGGCCGAGCTTGTCGAGACGGCCGAGCTGGAGCACGCCGCCGGCGAGCGACGCGAACACGAGCGGGATCACGACGAAGAACAGCATCCGCAGGAAAATCTGGCCGAACGGATCGAGGACGTTGGTCGAAAACGTCCGCATGGCCGGGACGAGCCCCGGAAATACGCCGCCGAGGGCGAGGGTGGCGACGCCGGCGATGACGCCGATGACCAAGCCGAGAAGGATACGGTTGGCGAGGGGGCGGTTGGTCTCTGCCATGGGAGTGCGGCGAAAGGTGGGAGGGGGATTGATTGTTGTCGAACGGGATTTAGGGTCCGGCCGCGATGACGGTTTCCTGCAGCGGAGTGGTTTTGGCCGCCGGGCGCTCGACCCGCATGGGCTCCGACAAAGCGCTCCTCCCGGCGCCGGACGGCGGGCCCATGTGGGCGCGGCAACGCGACGTGCTGGCGGCGGCGGGCGTCGGGGAAATCCTGCTGTCGGCGCGGCCCGAACAGCCGTGGGTGGCGCAGGCCAGCGGTTTTGCCGCGCTGGTGGTGGACGGCTTCTCCGTCGGCGGGCCGATCATCGGCGTGACGGCGGCGCTGGAACGCGCGACGCACCCGCATCTCGCCGTGCTGGCGATCGATCTGCCGGCGCTGCCGGCGGCGTGGTTTGTCCGGCTGCGCGAGATGTGCGGCCAGGGCGTGGGCGCGGTCGGCCGACGCGGGGAATTCTTCGAACCGCTGGCCGCGATTTACCCGCGCGAACTCAAGTGGCTCGCTTGGGAGGCGTTGGCAAAGGGGGAATACTCCCTGCAGAAACTCGTCGCGGCGGGGCTCGCGGCGGGTCTGTTGCGCGCGTGCGAAATTGGTTCCGCGGAATTGCCGTGGTTCGAAAACCGCAATGAACCGGGGCCGGAAGCCGCCGGGGCGGCGGCGGGGTTGAAAGCTGAAAGTTGAAGGTTGAAAGTACGCAAGTCGCAGCGACCGGGCCGGGGGCCGGCTTTCAACCTGCGACTTTCAACTTTCAACTGCGCGGCGCCGCGCTCCGCGCCGCGCCTCAGGCGTAGCGGTCCTCGGTCCAGGGATCGGCGGTGTTGGAGTAGCCGCGCACTTCCCAGAAACCCAATTTGTCCTCGGCGAGGAAGGTGATGCCGTTGACGAATTTCGCGCCCTTCCAGGCGTAGAGCTTCGGGATGATGATGCGCGCGGGACCGCCGTGCTCACGCGGAACCGGGGCGCCGTTGAAGGACGTGGCGATGAGGACGTCGTCGTCGAGGCATTGCGCGAGCGCGACGTTGGTCGAGTAGCCGTCGTAGCTCGTGAAATAGACGAACTTGGCTTCGGGCTTCGGCTGCACGAGTTCGTACAGCGAGGTGAACGCGACGCCGCCCCAGCGGCAGTCGTACTTGCTCCACGTCGTCACGCAGTGGAAGTCGCTCACATCCTCGACCTGCGGCAGCGCGCCGAGGGCGGCCCACGAGAGCGCCTGCGGGCGCTCGACGAGGCCGTCGAGTTTCAGCTGCCAGTCGGCGAGCGGAATGTCGGGCTGGACGCCGAGATCGAGGACAGGAAAACCGTCCGTGAGTTTTTGGCCGGGCGGGAGCCGGTCGTGGGACGGTTCGGCCCGGGCGGTGACGCCCTTGGCTTTCTGTTTTTCGGCCCAGCGTTGTTTGGCCTCGATGTAGCGCTGCTTCGACATGCGGCGCACGCTACGGGTCGCGGGGCGCCGCGCAAGCGCCGGCGCCGCGGCCGGAATCAATCCTCGGATTCGGTTTCGAAAACGACGGTCTCGAGGGCCTGCGCGACGGCGTGGCGCCGGCTCCAGTAGTAGTAGGCCATCCACCCTTGGTAGCCGCTGGCGACCAAGGCGACGAGGCCGGCGCTGACGCGGTTCATGAGGCGGAAGTACTCGTCGAGCGTCATGTCGAGGGCCTGGGCGTTGGCGGTCGCGGCCTCGCGCAGCGAATCCGGGATCGGCGGCATTTCGAAGTGGGTGAGGCGGAGGGCGCAGTAGCCGAAGATCACGAGGAGGAGCAGCGGCTGGCTGGCGACGACCCACTGCATGCCGGCGGGGACGTTGCGCCGGAGCAGGCCGACGCCGTGCAACTCGATCGCGCCGGCACCCGCGGCCAGCAGGCCGACGACCGCGAACGGCGCCTGGCCGTTGCCCGCCGCCATCAGGGCGAACACGCCGCCGAGCACGAGCACCGTGATGCCGTCGAGCTTCGCGAGCCGCAGCACACGGACCAGGGTTTCTTCGGGCAGGAGCGGAGGTGGCCGCATGGAAGGTTTGTCATTCCCGCGGCGGCATCGAAGCTCAAGCCTCTTCGTGTCCTCGTCCCGCGACCAGTCTCCCTTCCCGTTCCGCCTCGAGTTCCCGCCCGAGCTGCCGATCAGCGCGCGCGCCGAGGAAATCACCGCCGCGATCCAGGCCCACGGCGTCGTGGTGCTCGCGGGTGAAACCGGCTCCGGCAAGACGACGCAAATCCCCAAGCTCTGCCTCGCCGCCGGGTGCGGCACCCGCGGCCGCATCGCCTGCACGCAGCCGCGCCGCGTGGCCGCGCTCTCCGTCTCGCGCCGCGTCGCCGAGGAGCTCGGCGTCGAATGGGGCCGCGAGGTGGGCTGCAAGATCCGTTTCAACGACCAGACCACGCCGCGGACGGTGATCAAGTTCCTCACCGACGGCATGCTGCTGGCCGAGGTGCAGGGCGACCCGCTGCTGCGCGAGTACGACACCATCATCATCGACGAAGCGCACGAGCGCTCCCTCAACATCGACTTCCTCCTCGGGCACCTGCGCACGCTGCGGTACAAGCGCCCCGAGCTGAAGGTCGTCATCACCTCGGCGACGATCGACACCGCGGCCTTCAGCGCCGCCTTCGACGACGCGCCCGTCATCCTCGTCGAAGGCCGCACCTATCCCGTCGAGGTGATCTACGCCCCGCTCGATTCGCTCGGCCGCGACTACACCGACAACGACGAAAACGAGGACCGCGCCGACGCCGCGGCCGTGGCCTCGGCCAAAGCCGAGGCCCTGCACTACATCGACGGCGCGGTCGAGGCCGTGGAACGCATCGTGCGCGAAAGCGGCGCGGGGGATATCTTGGTTTTCCTGCCCAGCGAGCGCGACATCCGCGAAGTCCGCGAGCTGCTCGACGGCCGGCGGCTGCGCGAGATCGAGACGGTGCCGCTCTTCGGGCGCCTCTCGAACGCCGAGCAGCAGCGCGTCTTCGCCGCGACCCAACGGCGGAAGGTCGTGCTCGCGACCAACATCGCGGAGACCTCGCTCACGATCCCGGGCATCCGGTTCGTGGTCGACACCGGCCTCGCGCGCCTGAGCCGGTACTCGCCCCAGGCCCGCACGCGCCGGCTGCCGATCGAGCCCGTCTCGCAGTCCAGCGCGGACCAACGCAAGGGCCGCAGCGGCCGCGTCGCCGAAGGCGTGTGTATCCGCCTGTATTCGGAGAAAGACTACCTCGAACGCCCGCGGTTCACGCAGCCCGAGATCCAGCGCGCCAACCTCGCCGACGTCATTCTGCGGATGAAGGCCTTCGGCCTCGGCGACATCGAGCGTTTCCCCTTCATCAACATGCCCGCGGCCAAATCGATCCGCGCGGGCTACGCGCTGCTCGAGGAACTCGGCGCGCTCGACGAGACGACGGGGAGCGGCGAGGCCGTGCGCACGCTGACGCCGCTCGGCCGCGAGCTGGCCCGCCTGCCCGTCGACCCGACGGTCGGCCGCATGATTCTGCAGGCGCGGACCGAGAAGGCCCTCCGCGAGGTCGTCGTGATCGCCGCGGGCCTGTCGATCCAGGACCCGCGCGAGCGGCCCCTCGACAAACAGCAGCAGGCCGACGCCGCGCACCGGCGCTTCGTCCATCCCGATTCCGATTTTCTCACGCTCCTCAACGTCTGGGACGCGTTCCACGACCAGGTCGAGTCGCTCTCGCAGGCCAAGCTGCGGCGTTTCTGCAAAGACCATTTCCTGAGCTACACGCGGATGCGCGAGTGGCGCGACATCCACACGCAGTTGCTGGACGTCCTGAAGGAACGCGAGGACTTCAGGCTCACCTCGGCCTTCCACGGCCTGAAGGAAGTGGACGAGAAAACGACGGTCTTCGGCACGCCGTCGTACCGCGCGATCCACCGCAGCATCCTCGCCGGCCTGCTGGGCAACATCGCGCATCTCGACGAGGAAAACGGCGGCTACAAGGCGACGCACGACCGTCGCGTGAACCTGTTTCCCGGCTCCGTGCTGTTCCGCCGCGAGGAACCGCGCAAGCGGCCGGCGGACGGCGCCGCCCGCGAGGCGCCGAAAAAAGGCCCGAAGACGCCGCGCTGGATCATGGCTTCGGAGATCATGGAAACGACGCGGCTCTTCGCCCGCACCTGCGCGCGGCTCGACCCGCTCTGGGCGCTCGAGCTCGGCGCGCACATCGTCCGCGTTGCGCACAGCGAACCGTTCTGGAACGAGACGGGCGGCCGCGTGATGGTGAAACAGCGCACGCGGCTTTACGGCCTCGAACTCGAATCCCGCGCCGTCAGCTACGGCAAAATCGATCCCGGCCACGCGACCGAGATCTTCATCCGCGAGGGACTGGTGAACGACACCGTGACGTTCCCGCTGGACTTCATTCTGCACAACCGGGCCGTGCGGGAAAAACTCGAGGACCTGCTCACGCGCGCCCGCGACAGCGGCTACCTGAATCTCGACGAGGCTGCGTTCCGGTTCTATGCCGCGCGGCTGAGTCCCGACCACGGCGGCCCGGCGGAGGGCGTGAGCAGCGTCGGCGAACTCGTCGACCTCGTGCGCGAGCGCAAGGGCGCCGAGCCGCGTTTCCTGATGATGGCGCCCGAGGATCTGCGCGATCCCGACACAATCGCGCACGATGCGGAGGCGTTTCCCGCGGCGCTGCCGCTGGAGAACCGGGCGATGCCGCTCAACTACGCGTACAAACCCGGGCAGGCCGACGACGGCGTGACCCTGGAGGTGAACGTGCGCGAAGCGGAGAACCTCACCCCGGCCGCGCTCGACTGGGCCGTCCCCGGGCACCTCGAGGCCAAGGTCGAACATTACCTGCGGGCGTTGCCGAAGGAACTGCGCCGCGGGTTCGTGCCGCTCGCGGAAACGGCCAAGGCGCTTGCGACCCAGCTCGCCTCGCGCGACCGGCTGACGGGCCGGCGCGAAAGCCTGACCGAGGCGCTCGCGGCGGAAATCGCGGCGCGTCACCGCGTCGCGCTCGATCCCGCGGTCTGGGCCGACAAGCCGCCGCCCGACCATCTGCGCGTGCGCGTGCGGGTCGTCGATGCGTCCGGCAAGGAACTCGCCGCGAGCCGCGACCTCGCGGAGATCCGCACGGCGCTCGTCTCGCAATCGCGCGAGGCCAGCGTGGCCGTGGCGCGCGAGGATCCCGTGGCGTGGCGCGCGATCCGGGCGAAATGGGAAACCCCGGAGCACACCGCGTGGACGTGGACCGAGATGCCCGAACGCGTGCTCGTCGCCGAGCCGGCGGGCGCGCCGGTGTATGCGTTTCCCGGGTTGCAGGCGGGCCGCGACGGCGTCGCCCGCCGGCTTTTCCGCACGCCCGAGGACGCGGCGGCGGCGACGCGCGGCGGGCTGGCGGCGCTGTTCGAACGGCAGCTCGGCCACGACCTGATGTGGACGCAGCGCGATTTGCGCGCGTTGAAAACGCTCGGGCCGCTGACGGCGACACTGGCGCCGATCGATACCTTGCAGGAGCAGGCGTTTGCGGCGGTGCGGCGCTGGGTGACGCAGCGGCCGGTGGCGCCGCTGACGAGCGCGGTGTTCGCGACCGTGCTTGATCGCGCGAAGGCGGATCTCCGCGGCCTCGTGCCGCGGCTGACCGATTTGCTGAAGGAAATCCTGACGTTGCGGCTCGAGCTGCAGGTGCTGCCCGACGCGCCGCCGGCCTTGGCCGCGGAGCTGAACGCGTTGCTGCCGCCGGATTTTCTCGCGGCGACGCCGTATGCGCAGCTCGCGCATTTTCCGCGCTACCTGAAGGCGATGAAGCTGCGGGCCGAGCGCGCGCGGAAGCAGCCGGCCAAGGACGCGGAGCGCGCGGCGCAGCTCGCGCCGTTCGTCGCGGCGCTGCCGAAGCTGCCGCGTAGTGCCGAAACGGAGACGTTCCGCTGGTTGGTCGAGGAATTGAAGGTGAGCCTCTTTGCGCAGGAGCTCGGCACGGCGGAGCCGGTGTCCGTGGTGAAACTCGACCGCGCGCTCGCGGCGTTGCGCGGCGGTCCGGCGCCGGCGGCCGCCCCGCCCGCGGCGGCGAAGCCGATCGTGGCCGCGCCCGTCGGTCCCGCGAAGAAGACCGCCCCGCTCAAGAATCTCGGGGCGCTGGACAGGTTGTTCCGGAGCTGAGCCGAACTCCGGCGGCCGAGAGTTTTTTGGGCGACGGTACGCGGTTTCCGCGCTCGCCCGCGCTTGCCCGGTGACGACGCCACGCCAACCGTTTGCCGCCATGTTGCTTTCGTTTCCCCGGGCCGTCCGCGTGGCGGCGATGTTGTTTCTGGCGAGTGCCGGCGCCGGGTCATCCGCCTTGGCGCAGGGTGCCGCCGGCACGTTGGTGAATCTTTCCACGCGCATCCGGGTGCCCGGCGGCGACACGCCGGCGATCGTCGGTTGCGCCGTCAGCGGCACCGGCCAGCGCGCGCTGTTGATCCGGGCCGTCGGACCCGGCCTTGCGCCTTTCGGCGTCACGGGAACGCTCGGCGACCCGCGCCTGACGGTGTACGATTCCAACCAGCGGATCATCGCCACCAACGACAACTGGGATGCCGGCGGTGCCGGCTCGCCCCTGGCGTCGGCCGGCGCGGGCGTCGGGGCCTTCGGGCTGACGGCCGGTTCCCGCGATGCGGCGGCGCTCGTGACGGTCCCGGCGGGCAGCTATTCGATCCATGTGGCCGGCGCGGATGCCGGCGGGGGCGTCGCCCTGATCGAACTTTACGCCGTCGGCACCGACGGCCCGCGGTTGGTGAATCTTTCGGTCCGCGGCTTTGCCGGCACCGGCGCGGATACGCTCACGGTCGGCTTCGCCGGGCGGGGTACGCCGCGCACGCTGCTGATGCGCGCGGTGGGTCCGACGCTGGCGGCGTTCGGAGTAAGCGGGACGCTCGCCGACCCGCAGGTGCGGTTGTTCGACAGCGCGCAGCGCACCGCCGGCGAGAACCGGGACTGGGGCCGCTCGGGGGATCCGGTCGGATTGGCGGCCGCGACCACGGCGGTCGGGGCCTTCGCTCTGGCGGCGGGCAGCACCGACGCCGCGATGACCGCGCTCCTGAATGCCGGATCCTACACCGTCGAGGTGGCCGACGAAAGGGGCGGCACCGGCGAGGCGCTCGTCGAGGTGTACGATGTTTCCGCGGGTGATCCCTATGTTTCAAATCGCGCCAGCCTGCTTGCCAACTGGGGCATTTCCGCGGCTGCGCCCGCGGGGCCGGTGGTGCTGACCCATGCGCCGATGGCGCCGGCCGATCTCGCCGAGATTCTGCCGATGGGGCTGATGATTTTCGAGCACGTGACGCCGACGGATCACCTGTATTTCTGGGGACAAAACCGGAATGCCGCGCCGGGCACGTATTCGGTGTTCGCGCCGGCGGACGGCGTCATCACCACGATCCAGCACCGGGTTTCGCTGCAGGGTTCCGATCTTTCGGCCCGCGAGTTCAACGACTACCGCCTGACGTTCGAGCACTCGGGGACGTTTTTCTCCTACTACGACCTGCTCGACAACGTGGACCCGGCGATCGTGGCGCAGATCCCCGGCGGCATCCCGCGCGGCGGCAACGTACGCGTCCGCGTGCCGGTGCGGGGCGGCCAGCGCGTGGGCGGCGTCGGCGGCAAGTCCCTCGATTTCGCGGTGGTCGACACGCAGCGGCCCGACCGCGGCTTCAACAATCCCGACTTCTATCTGGCGGAGCCGTGGAAGGTTTTCACGGTCGATGCCTTCGAGGCCTTCGCGCCCGCGGTGCGTGCGCAATTGCTCGCGGTCGCGCCCCGCACGGCGGCGCCGCGCGGCGGCAAGATCGGCTACGACCTCCCCGGCCGGCTCGTGGGCAATTGGTTCCGCGAGGGCACCGGCGGCTACTCCGGGAACAACAACCCGCGCGGCTACTGGGTCGGCCACCTCTCGATCGCGTACCACTTCATCGACGCCGGCACGATCATCGTGTCCATCGGCGACTACCCGGGCCGCGGGTCCGCGCAGTTTTCCGTGAAGGGCAACGCGCCGTTGCCGGAGACGGTGACCCGCGCGACCGGGCCCGTGAAATACGAACTCGGCGCACTGAACCGGATCGACGGTCCGCGGCCGCTTGACGGCATCCCGCCCACGATTTTCGGCACCGTGCTCCTCGAGGTGCTCGAGGGCGAACGCCTCCGCATGGAGGTTTTCCCGAACCGCACCGCGGCGCAGGTGACGGGCTTCACCGCCGCGGCCGCGATCTACGAACGCTGAGCCGCGGATTGGGGGTTGCGCCGCGGGTGCCGGAGCACAGGGTGGGGTCACCCCTGTCAGTTACCCCCTCATGAATGCTCCAATATCCGCATTGTTGGACCGGAAGGGACGCCATGTCCTCTCCGTGACTCCGGCGATGAGCGTCTTCGACGCCGTCGCGGAGATGAATCGGCACCGCGTCGGCTCCATGCTCGTGCTCGAGTCGGGCCGCCTCGTCGGCATCTTCACCGAACGCGATGTGCTCCGGCGCATCGTCGGCGAAGGGCGCGACCCGCGCACGACCGCGATCCGCGACGTGATGACGGGCAACCTCATCACGATCGGGCCCGACGCCACCGTCGAGCAGGCGATGGCGATCTTCACCGAGAAACGCTGCCGCCATTTGCCCGTGCTGGAAAACGGCGCCCTCGTCGGCGCGACCTCGATCGGCGACATCACGCGTTGGATGGGCGACGTGCACCGCGCCGAGGCCGAACACCTCAAGAACTACATCACGACGGGTTTCTCGGCCTGAACGGCTCCGCGGTTCGCCGGCGCGTTTGACGCCCTTCCCCGGCTGGGTTTTGTCGCCCCGATGAAACCCAGCCTTTTTGTTTTGCTCGCGGCCATGTTGGTCCCGGCCGCTTCCGCCAAGATCGTTACCCAAGCCGTCGCCTACGAACACGGCGGCGTCCAGCTCGAGGGCTTCCTCGCCTACGACGACACCAAGATTTCCGCCGGCGCGAAGGGCGCGGGCGTCGTGGTGCTGCCGGAGTGGTGGGGCCTGACCGATTACCCGAAGAGCCGCGCGGAACAGCTGGCCAAGCTCGGCTACGTGGCCTTCGCGGCCGACATGTACGGCAAGGGCGTCGTCACGGCCGACCCGAAGAAAGCCGGCGAACTCGCCGGTCAGTTCTACGGCAAACCGCTGATGGCGGACCGCGCCCGCGCGGCGCTCGACCGCCTGCTCGCGACCGGTCTGGTCGACGCGAACCGCGTCGCCGCCATCGGCTATTGCTTCGGCGGCGCGACGGCCCAGGCGCTCGCGTGGAGCGGCGCGCCGCTGGCCGGCATCGTGAGTTTCCACGGCAGCCTGATCCCGCCCTCGCCCGAGGCCGTGGCGAAAAACAAAGCCAAGGTCCTCGTCTGCCACGGGGCCGTCGATCCCTTCATCAAACCCGAGGAGCTCGCCGCGTTCACCAAGGCGATCGACGCCGGCAAACTCGACTACCAGTTCGTGAGCTACGCGGGGGCGATCCACGCGTTCACCAATCCGAAGGCCGACGAGATCGCGCGCACAGCCGGTTTGGTCGGCGGCGTCGGCTACCACGCCGATGCGGACCGCCGTTCGTGGCAGCACATGCAGGTCTTCTTCGGCGAGATCTTAGCCGCACGCCGTTGAAACGTAGGGGCGCGCCTCGCGCGCGCCCTCCGGGCCGAGGCCGCCGAAGAGCTTGCCCTTACCGCAGGCTCAGCTGCCCGTGCTGGCGCCTGAGTTTCAGCGGGGCGCCGAAAATCGCGCTGAGATTGCGCGACGTGAGGGTCTGCGCGCGCGGGCCGGCGACGTGGACGCGCCCTTCGCGGAGCAGCAGCGCATGCGTGAAGGCGGGCGTGATCTCCTCGACGTGGTGCGTGACGAGCACGAGCGCCGGGATGCGCGGGCCGCGGCGGCGGGCGAGCCGGTCGAGGAAACGCACAAAGGTCGCCCGCGCCACCGGGTCGAGCCCGGCGCAGGGTTCGTCGAGAATGAGCAGTTTCGGTTTCGCCATCAGCGCACGCGCGATCAGGACGCGCTGGCGTTCGCCCTGGGAAAGATACGCCCATTCCCGGTCCGCGAGGGCCAGCAGCCCCGTCGTCTTCAGCAGGCGGCGCGCGGCCGCGCGGTCGGCGGCGGACACGGCGTGCCAGAGATCGAGCTGCGCGTACTTGCCGCTGACCACGGTTTCGAGCGCGGTTTCCGAAGGCGGGATCGACAGGGCGAAGGCGCTCGTGACCACGCCGAGTTTCAACTTCAGCTCGCGCCAGTCGCAGTGCCCGTAGCGCAGGCCCAGCACCGCGAATCCGCCCGACGTGGGCGAGAGGTAGCCGGTCAGCGCCTTGAGCAACGTGGTTTTGCCGGAGCCGTTGGCGCCGAGGACGACCCAATGTTCGCCGCGGCCGATGCGCCAATTGATCCCGCGCAAAATGGCCGCGCGGCCGCGGTTCACCCGGAGGTCGGTCACATCGAGAATGGCGGTCATGGAGCGCCGACCATGCCGCAGCCGATCGGCCGGGGTCAAACGGGGATCGCGGCGCCGCCCGCGCGGTTGCTTTCCCGCCGCGGACGCGTCCAGTCTCGCCCCATGAGATCCGCCCTGTTCGGCCTTCTGGCCCTGGCTTCCGGCCTGACGGCGTCCGCCCGTCCGTTCACGGTCGTCGCCTACAACGTCGAGAACCTCTTCGACCTCGACGGCGTCGCCGCCTACGAGGAGTACAAGTCGGACAAATACACGCCCGCGCACGCGCTGACCAAGCTGCAGAACATCGCGCGCGTGGTGACGAAGTTCGAAGGCGGCCGCGGGCCCGACATCGTCATCCTCTCCGAGCTCGAGGCCGACGCGACCCCGGGGAAAACTCCGCCGGACTACGCCGCGATTCTGAAGCGCTATGCCGGCGTGAAACTCGCCGACCTCCTGATCGGGCCGAAATTCGACCGCGAAGTCGCCGACCTTCCGTCCGAAGCGCTGCTGCTCAAGGCCCTCGCCGACGCCGGCATCACGGACTACCGCATGGTGGTCGCGGACAACGTCACCGATCCCGCCTCCGGCCGGAAGCAGGCCATCACCAACGCCGTGTTGACGCGTTTCCCGGTGAAGAGCGTCCGTTCGCACCCGACGACCGACGCCCGCGCGATTCTCGAAGTCCTCGTCGAGATCGACGGCGCGCCGCTCTACGTTTTCGCGAACCATTGGAAGTCCGGCGCCAGCGACCCGGCCACCGAGCCGGCCCGCATGGCCAACGCCCGCACTTTGCGCACGCGGCTCGACGAGATCCTCCGCGCCGATCCCAACGCCGACATCGTCCTCGGCGGCGATTTCAATTCGCAGTACAACCAGCGCCAGCGCTACCCCGCGATGAAGACCACGGGCATGAACGACGTGCTTGGCTCCCAGGGCAACGAACTCGCCGTGCGCCAGGCCGACCGCCCGCTCTACAACCTCTGGTACGAATTGCCCCCGGGCGAACGCGGCAGCGACACCTTCCGCGGCGAGTGGGGCACTCTCATGCACCTCATCGTCAGCCGCGGCGTGTACGACTACCGCGGCGTCCAGTACGTCGACAATTCGTTCTCCGTCGCGAAATTCACCGGGCTCAACGCCGACGCCATGGGCCTGCCCGTGCGCTGGAGCGGCGACGGCCCGACCGGCAGCGGTTTCTCCGACCATTTCCCGGTCGCGGCCAAGTTCGTCACCGTCGCCGACGGCCGCGCCGACCGTTGGCTCGCGTTGACGAAGCCGGGATCCGAAGCCGCCGCCCCGACGGAAAACAAGATCGCCTACGACAAGATCGACCTCGCGAAAGCCGCGCTCACGCCCGCGACGATTCCCGCCGGCCGCAACATCCGGAACGACGAGTTCAAGGGGAAGCTCTTCCGCGTGGAGGGCAAGGTCGCCCCGGGCACGCGTCTCGCCGTCGAGTTTCTCGGCGAAACCTACGACGTGTGGACCTACGACGAAGCCCTGCGCAACAAGCTCCGCGCCGACTTCGCCGAAGGATCGACGATCCGTTTCTACGGCGAACTCGGCGTCTTCCGCGGCCGTTGGCAATTCGTGATCCAGCATCCGAGCTGGGTGAAATAAACTTCCCGTCGGCCGATGCTCAAAGTCTACGCCCTCGCCACCTGCGACGCCTGCCGCAAAGCCGTGAAGTGGCTCGAGGCCCGCGGCGCGAAGTTCGAAGTGTGCGCCATCCGCGAGACGCCGCCGTCGTTGCCCGAATTGCAACGCATGCTCGCGGCCCAGGGCGGCGCGATCCGCAAACTGTGCAACACCTCGGGCCGCGAGTACCGCGAATTGAAACTCGGGGAAAAGCTTCCGGCCATGGCCGACGCCGACGTCCTCGCGCTCCTCGCCGGCAACGGCAACTTGGTGAAGCGTCCCTTTCTCATCGGACCCAAGGTCGCGCTGGTCGGTTTCGATCCCGACACCTGGGCCGCAGCGCTCGGGCCGAAGTGACGTTGGTTCCGCGGCAATCCCGCGGCGCCAATCCGCAGGGTTGCACCCCGGCGGTCCGGCCGTAGGGTCGCCGGCTGAATTCCATGTCTTCGCCTTCTTCAGATCCGCTGGCCGCCACCTTGGGCTGGCTGCACCGGTACGTCGGTTTCCCCGTTTATCGGTTGGAGAAACGCGCGGAACAGCTCGTGTGCATCGCCGCATTGGCCGCCGAGGAAGAAGCCGCGGAGCAACGCCGTTTCCTGATCCAGCGCCGCGACCCGGCCCAGACCTCCGCCCTCAAGGCCCACGGCCTCCGCCGCTCGCAGGTCCACTTCAAGTGCGACAACAGCGCCAAGGTTTGAACGGCGGAAATTGATGCCGCGGCATCGGCTGCTGTTCCGGCGGGGGACGGTTTGTCTTGGCGGACAGGAAGGACAGGAGGGGAAGCCGGATTGACCGGAGGAAGAACGCCTCCTCTTCACAACCGCGCACCTCTGCGTTTCGAAATCCGCGATCCGCAATCCGCAATTCCCAATCCGCCCTCTCGTCCTGTTTCTCCGCTCCTCCCCCTCCTGTCTTTCCTGTCCTTGAATTTGCCCCGTAACTTTCCGGCCCGAGCCGGGTTCTTGGTTCACACCCGCCTTTTCCCATGATCCTTCCCCTGCGCCCTTCCTTGCTCGCCGCCGGTTTCCTCGCCGCGGCCGCCGTTGCTTCCGCCGCCATCGAGCGGACCGTTGAGAAAACGTTTCCCGTTTCCGGCGCCGGGTTGCTCCGCGTCGAGACGCAGGGCGGCGCCATCCAGGTCGATCCGGCCGGCGGCTCCGCCGTCAAGGTCGTGCTCCGCCAGAAAATCCGCGCGGACACCGACGCCGAAGCCGACGAACTCCTCAAGAAACTCGAGCTCACCCTCGAGCAGAACGGCAACGACGTCACCGTGATCTCGAAGTACCCTTCGAAGTCGGGCTTTTCCTGGAACGGCAATCCCGTCCGCGTCGACATCGTCGTCCAAGTGCCCGCCGCCTTCGCCGCGCAGCTCAAAACCTCGGGCGGCAACATCACCGTCGGCGACCTGACGGGCAAACTCGACGCCCGCACCTCCGGCGGCTCCATCAAGCTCGGCAACCTCGGCGGTACCGTCGAGGCCCGCACCTCCGGCGGCAACATCGCCCTCGGTTCGGCCGCCGCGGCGGTGAACCTCGACACCTCGGGCGGCAATATCGCCGTCGGACGCGTGGCCGGGCCCGCCCGACTCGAGACTTCCGGCGGCGACATCCGCATCGATGCCGCCAGCGGCTCGCTCCAGGCCCGCACTTCGGGCGGCAGCATCCGCGCCGCCCTTGTCGGGCCTTTGACCGCCGATTCGTCCCTCGGCACCTCCGGCGGCAACGTACGCGTGACCGTCGATCCCAAGGCCGCCTTCCGCCTCGATGCCTCGACCAGCGGCGGCAGCGTCGATGCCGACGGCCTCACGATCACTCTCGAAGGCACTTCGCGCAGCCGCGCCAAGCTCGCCGGCGCCGTCAACGGCGGCGGCCCCGTCCTCAAGCTGCGCTCGAGCGGCGGCAGCATTTCCGTCCGCACGAATTGACCGCGGCGGCGCGGGCCCGGGCCTGCGGTCACCACGCCCGGCCGGGCGTAACGTTCGCCGCGCTCCCGGCTTGCCGGAACGGCGAAGCACAGGAGAGTGGCGGCGATGCATGCCGGTCGGCTCGTCCGTCTCTTCCTCCTTCTGACCACGCTCGTGGGGCTCCTGCCCCGGGCCGGGGCGGCGGAGCGGCGCTTCGAACGCACGCTGCCCTTGGCCCCGGGCGGCCGCGTCGTGCTGGATACGTACCGCGGCTCCATCACCGTCGAGGAAGGCGAAACGCCGGAGGTGAAGCTCGTCGCCGATCTCGAAATCGACGCCGCCACGCCGGCGGAAATCGACCGTTTCTTCGACGCCGTCCAATTCTCCGCCGAAGCCTCGCCCGGCGCCGTCACGATCACGGCCCGCAACCCGCGCGACTCCCGCGCCCGCTTCATCTGGAACGAGAAACTCCAGGTCGACCTCGCCTTCCGCCTCACCGTGCCGCGCGGCAGCACGCTCGATCTGCGCACCATCAACGGCGCCATCGTCGTCGGCAACCTCGCCGGCCACGTCAAGGCCCGCGCCGAGAACGGCAACATCACCTTCCGCCGGATCGACGGCTCGGTCGACGCCGCGACGCAGTTCGGCGACATCATTGTTTCCCGCTGCCTCGGGCCCGTGCACGCCCGCGTGCTCCGCGGTCTGATCCGCACCGGCACCATCGGCGGCCCGTCGACGCTGAAGAATACCAGCGGCGATATCGAGGTCATGATGGCCCGCGGGCCCCTCGACGGCTACGCCGAGGCCGGCGATTTGATCGTCGGTTTTCCGCACACCATCGCGGGCCCCGCGGACCTCGTCACTTCCGGCGGCAACGTGAAGGTCAGCATCGATCCGCTCGCCGCCTGCGACGTGCGCGCCTCGAGCCGCTGGGGCCGCGTCGCTTCCAAGCTGCCGCTCGCCGTGACCGACGGCGCCACCGGCACGCGCCGGCTCAGCGGCCGCCTCAACGCCGGCGGTCCGACGCTTTCCCTTCGCGCCGACGGCGGCCAAGTCCGTATCGAGCCGGGAGAGACGTTGTTCGAAGGTTCGTGAGCCCCGCGGCCGCCGTTCCGTCGGTTCAACGCCGCCGGAACAACAGGTAACGCGCCTCGCCTTCGACCCACGGCCGGCCGGGCAACCAAGCCACTTGGTCGAGTTGCGGCACCGCATCCCACGACTGGATGAGCCGGTAGTCGCCGAGCACGCCGGTTTGTTTGAACTCCGGCCGCGCCGCTTCCGCCGGCCGCAGCACCACCCACCGCGGTTTCAACGTCGCAATGATGTCGGCGTAGCGCCGCGCGCCGCCCTTCACCGCGGCGACCACTTCCGGCGAACTCAGCCCGGGAAAATCGTAGGTCTTCAGTTGCGAGAAATAGCCGATGTAGCCGAGCGGCTCGAGGAACAGGGTGTCGCCGGGCTTCGCTTGCTCGCGGAGAAACGTGCCGACGTCGCGGCGCACGCCCGTTTCCACGATGCGCTGGTGGTTGCGCATCTGCCACGCCGTCGCGGCAAAGACGGCAAACTGCAGCACGAGCGTCGCCGCCACCGCGATCCGGATCGTGCCGAGCAGCGCGGGCTTCCCGGCCGCGGCCGCCGCCGCGTAAAGCGCGTCCGCGAGAAAGGCCAACGCGAGCGCCGCCAGCACCGTCCACGGCGGCACATACCACGGAAACAGGATGATCGAGCACACGTAGAACATGCCGAGGAACAGCGCGAGCGAGGCGCGCCGCGCCACGGCCGGAAACTGCGGCACGACCCACGCCAGCGCCGCGATGCCCGCCAACGCATGCGCGCCGTGTTTCAGGGCCGGGGGCCAGCCGCCGAAGACCCAATACGACGGCATGAACAGATCGTTCAGCATCGAATCCCCGCGGAGCAATTGCACCGGCAGCATGAGCAGGCCGCGCCAATCCGCCGCCGCCATGTAGGCCGATTTCGCGGTGATCGTATGCGGCACCGGCGTGCCGTAGTACCACCAGGCCCACGCAAACCACGGCACGTAGAGCGCACCGCCCAGCAGCACGCCGCGCCACCACTGCGGCCAGTGCCGGCGGATCCGATCGGGTTCGCCGCCGCGGATCGCGAGGTGCGGCAGCAGCACCGCCGCGCCGAGAATGAACGCATCCGGCCGTGTCCACATCAACCCGCCCACCGCCAGCGCCACGCGCAAGATCCGCGGGCCGGCGGTCCTTTCCATTTCGGTCCAGAGCAGCAGCAGGAAGTAAACGAGGATCGCCGTTTCCATGCCGTTGATCGAAAAGTCCGTGAGCTTGGCGTCCGCCACCAGCAACCCGAACAGCAGCCAGCGGCCCGGCGCGCCCAGCCCGAGCTCCGCGACCCGGCGCCACAGCAGCGCGGCCCCCGCGGCGAGGAAGCCGGCGTTGAAGAAACGGAACAGCCACAGCGCCGCCTCCTCGCGGCCCGGGCCGGCGAGCCAGGTGCAGAGCGCCGGCAGCAACACGCCGAGCGGCGACGTGAACGTGTGCACCTTTTCGCCGGGATTGAAGACGAGGCCGTGGCCCTCGACCAAGTTCCGGCTCGAGCGCAGCGTGATGAAATAGTCCTCCCACGCATGGCCCGTGAACGCCGCGAAAACCAACGGCACCAAGAAGGCCAAGCCGGCGACAAGCCACGGGCGACGGGACGCGGAAAACACGCCGGCATCGTGCGGGCGGCGCGCGGCGGGCCAATTCCTTTTTCCGGCCTCGGTGCGGTTCGCGGGGCTTTGACGCCGTCACTCCGCGCTCGCGTCGCGCGCGGCGCTCCTGCCACGGTCGCGGGATGTCGTCCGATCCCGAACTCGCCGAACTCGTCCAGGCCGTGCAGCGCGCGCACACCCTCGGCACCGTCGCCGAATTGCTCGGCTGGGACGAACAGGTGAACCTGCCGCCCGGCGCCGCCGAACAGCGCGCGGGCCAGCATGCCGCCCTCGCCGAAGTCCTGCACGCCGCCGCGAGCCACCCGCGGATCGGCGAATTGCTCGCGCGGCTCGAAGCCCGGCCCGCCGGCGGCCTCGACGCCGACGCCCGCGCGATTGTCGCGCAGGCCCGCCGCGACTACGACCGCGCCACGCGCCTGCCGGCGGATTTCGTGCGCGCCAAGGCCGCCCAGGGCAGCCGCGGCTACCACGCGTGGGCGCGGGCCAAAGCCGCCGACGATTTCGCCGGCTACGCGCCCGTGCTCGCGACCAATCTCGATTTCGCGCGCCGCGAAGCCGCCTACCTCGGCCGCGGCGACGCGCCCTACGACTACGCGTTGGACAAACACGATCCCGGTCTGACCGCCGCCGCCGTCGACCGCCTGTTTGCGGAGTTGAAACGCGACCTCGTGCCGTTGGTGCGGGCCATCACGGCCTCGCCGCAGGCGGAACGCGCCCGCGCCGCCGCCGCGAAGCTGCAGGGCTTTCCGCCGGACGCGCAGCAGGTCTTTTTGCGCGAAGTCACGGCCAAGCTCGGCTTCGATTACAACCGCGGCCGGATCGACGTTTCGCTCCATCCGTTCTGCTCGGGCACCGGCGCCGATGTGCGCATGACGACGCGGTACAAGGCGGACCAGCCGCTCGACGCGCTCTTCGGTTCGATCCATGAAACCGGCCACGGCCTCTACGAACAGGGTCTGCCGGCGGAACAACTCGGCACCGCGCTCGGGATCAACGCCGGCATGGCCGTGCACGAATCGCAAAGCCGGCTCTGGGAAAACCAAGTCGCCCGCAGCCGCGGCTTCTGGGCGCATTTCGAGCCGCGCTGGCGCGAATTGTTTCCGGCGCAGACCGCCGGCGTTGGTTCCGAGGAACTCTACCTCGCGATCAATGCCGTCGAGCCGACGCTCATCCGCGTCGATGCCGACGAAGTGACCTACAACCTCCACATCGTCCTGCGTTTCGAGATCGAGAAACGCCTCTTCGCCGGCGAATTGGCGGTGGCGGATTTGCCCGCGGCGTGGCGCGCCGCGGCCAAGGAATTGCTCGGACTCGAGCCGGCGGACGACCGCACCGGCGTGTTGCAGGACGTGCATTGGAGCGACGGCGCGTTCGGCTATTTCCCGAGTTACTGCCTCGGCAACATGATCGCGGCGCAAATCTGGGCGCGCGTGCGCACCCTGCGGCCGCAGCTCGAGGACGAATTTGCCCGCGGCGAATTCGGCTGGCTGCTCGGCTGGCTGCGCGAGCAGGTGCACACCCAGGGCCGCCGTTACGGGACGCTCGAGTTGGTCCGCCGCGTCACGGGCGAGGAATTGTCCCCGCGGCATCTCGTGGCGTATCTGAAAGAACGGTACGGCACCCTCTACGGCGTTTGAACCCCCGCCTTGCCGCCATGGCATTGATCGATACCCACACCCACCTCGAAAGTTTCGTCCGCCGCGGCCAGCTGGCCGAGATCTTGGCGCGGGCGGAAACCGCCGGCGTCGCGACGCTGATCACGATCGGCACGTCGACGGACGATTGGTCCCTTTACCGCGACCTCGCGGCGGCGCACCCGGGCAAAATCGCGTTCACCGCGGGGCTGCACCCGTGTTCGGTCGACGCCGACTGGGCCGCGCAGGTGGCGCGACTCGAAGCGTATTGGTCGGGGGCAAGCGCCGGGCCGCGGCCGGTGGCGTTGGGCGAATGCGGCTTGGACCGCTTCCATTTGCCGAAGGACGATGCCGCGGCGGCAACGCGGATCTTTGCGTGGCAGCAGGAGGCGTTTGCGGCGCAATTGGCGTTGGCGAAACGCTTGGCGGCGCCGGTCGTGGTGCATTCGCGCGGGGCCTTCGCGGAGTGCGTGGCGATGATCGACGCCAGCGGTGTCGATTGGACGCGCGTCGTCTTCCATTGCTTTACGGAAGGCGCGGCGGAGATCGGGGAGCTGAACCGGCGCGGCGGCGTGGGTTCGTTCACCGGCATTCTCACTTACAAGACGGCGGAGAACATCCGCGCGGCGGCGAAGGCCCAGGGCTTGTCGCGGTTCATGCTGGAGACGGATGCGCCGTACCTCACGCCGATGCCGCACCGCGGCAAACCCAACGAAGTCGCCTACGTGCGCCACACGGCGGAGTTCGCGGCGCGGGAAGTGTTCGGCGTTGCTGGCGAGGAATTGGCGCGCGTGAGCACGGAAAACGCGCGGCGTTTCTTTGGACTTTGAGCGGGGCGGGCGGGGCATCGGCCCGCTCTTTCAACCGAGCAAACGCGGTTGAACCACAGAGACACGGAGAACACAGAGGCAAACCGCCTGTGAAAACCCGGAGCCAAGTTCACCTGCGGGGTAAATCGACCCTTCGGCCAGCTTTGGCTCCCGCCGTTTTTCTCTGTGCTCTCCGTGCCTCGGTGGTGAACCGAGAGCGCCGATTCGGGCTCAGTACCCCGCTTTCAACCTTCAACTTTCGACTTTCAACCGCCCTTTAGGGCCTTACGCCTCGTCGAACTTGCGCGTGAAGAGCGCTTCCAGTTCGCCGAGCATGGCTTCGGCATCGGCGCCCTTGACCACAAATTTGACCTTCGAGCCCTTGCCGGCGGCCAACATCATGAGGCCCATGATGCTCTTGCCGTTCACCTGCTCGTCGTCCTTTTCCACCAGAACCTCGGCTTTGAACTTGTTGGTGACGCGCACGATCATGGCGGCGGGGCGCGCGTGGATGCCCATCTTGTTCTGCACGACCAGTTCCTTGGTGAAGGACTGAGGAGCAGAGGAGGCGTCGCTTTTGTTCATGGTCGCGGAAAAGACCGGTCAATTTCCCGGTCGCGCCGGCGGCTTGCAACCCCAAAACCGGACCCCACGCTGCGCGGGGATGCCCGCCACCGCCATCATCGTTCCCTGCCGGCTCGAATCGACGCGTTTCCCCCGCAAGTTGCTGCATCCGATCCGCGGCAAACCGTTGCTCCGCTGGGTCGCCGAACGGATCGCGCGCGAGGCCCCCGAGTTTCCCCTGTGGTTCGCGGTCGACGATCCGCTGCTCCGCGACGTGCTCGCGCCGGCCGGGTTCCAGGTGATCATGACGAGCACGGCGCACCAGACCGGCACCGACCGGCTCGCCGAAGCCAACCGCAGCGTGAAGGCGGATTACGTCGTCAATGTGCAGGCCGATGAACCGCTCGTGACGGGCGCGCAGATCCGCACCTTGGCCGGCCTATTGGCGGGCGGGGCGCCGATGGCGACGTTGGCGACGCCGTTCCTGCGCGCGGCCGACTTCAACAACCCCAACCAAGTGAAGGTCGTGCTCGCGCCAGCGGCGCGGCGGGCGCTGTTTTTCTCGCGGTCGCCGCTGCCGTTTGCGCGCGACCGCGGCGGCGTGGTCGACGATGCTTGGGTGCAGGCGAGTCCCTGCCTCAAGCACCTCGGCCTCTACGGTTACCACGCGGACCTGCTGCAGAAAATCGCGACGCTGCCGCCGGGTCGCCTCGAGCAAATCGAGAAACTGGAACAGCTGCGCGTCTTGGAAAACGGCTACGCGATCGCCTGCGATGTCACCGCGGATCCGACCATCGGCGTGGATACGCCGGAGGACGCGGTGAAGTTCGAGCAGTGGCTCGGGTGAGCCGGGATAAGTTGAGAGTTGAGAGCTGAGGGTTGAGAGCAGGCGGACAAACGCATCCCGGCTCTCAACTCTCAGCTCTCAACCCTCAACTCGGCCGCTACCGCGGCCGATCAGATCTTCCCGGCTTTGCGGGCTTCGACCAGCTTGTAGAAATCGACGAAGAGCGGGTCGGCGTCGTTCGGGCCGGGGGCGGCTTCCGGGTGGTACTGCACGCTGAAGACGGGGAGCTTGGTGTGGCGCAGGCCCTCGACGGTGTTGTCGTTGAGGTTGATCTCCGTGACCTTGGCGCCGGTTTTCTCGAGCGACTTGGGCTCGGTGGCGAAGCCGTGGTTCTGGGCGGTGATCGAGACCTTGCCGGTTTCGAGATTCTTGACGGGCTGGTTGCCGCCGCGGTGGCCGAACTTGGGCTTGAACGTCGGGCCGCCGAGGGCGTGCGTCAGCATCTGGTGG
>JACCDO010639990.1_pt1 | contig 22635 bp, 19 predicted proteins | sample 7446101 | NCBI WGS metagenome assembly JACCDO01 (sample SAMN15323440, study PRJNA562643) | freshwater metagenome | isolation source: river surface water | place: USA:Blue River Watershed | collected 2017-08-16
CAAGATATTGGATTTATTAAAGAAGTAATCGATGGTGATTATACGTCATTTAGGGAGTCTCTAGTTGGATGCTGGAATCGACGCATCATTGATATTAATACAGAGGAAATCCTGGAGGAAATGCGGGAGCGTTCTGAGACACCTGCGATGCCGCAGCGGGGCAGCCAGCGGCGGCAAGAGCAGCAACCACAGAAGAAGTGGCCGCAGAAGCAACACTCGCCACAGAAGCAGTCGCAGACTTCGCTTCTTGGTGCACACCCTTTGCATCACACATTACCACCACAACGCATGCATCGTCACCACAATAATCAGCTCCTAATTGCTTTGTCTCCTTTGCCGAATCAACAGACATCTACAAGGAGATAATCATATTGTTTATACTTTTACTTCCGACACTCATGCAGCTTTTTAGAGTATTCATTTTTCCCTATTCGATTCAGATATAGAGCTACGATGTTTGAATTCTTAAAATTATTTGCAATTATTGTTCTTTTATATTTTGGCTATCAACTAGTTCTAAAACATACAGGCTTTCTTGAGACAAGTGAGAGAAGCACGCCAATATATAAAGCGCCCAATTTACTTGCTGAAAATTTTGAACAACCACCCATGCCGGCCCCGGTAGTACCCCAACTTGAAGTTGATACTGGAGCTGAATCAGTCCAACCGATACCCACAGAAAAGGTTATTGCTCCGGCTGGTCCAAATGCTCCAGCTCAGAAAGCCCCTGATGGCGTTCGTCATGTAATGGCACAAGAAGAACCCACAGATCCCTATGCAGAAATGCAGGAAGATGCATATGCACCAGAGAAATTACGCAATCCTGAGCGTATGTTCCGTCCAGCACCTGAGAATAATAATACAAGCATTGCAGTTCAATCAGGGATTGCCTCTACAGCAAATGCGGTACCTCAGAATGTAGGGGCATTTGCCCCTGAGATGGCGCAAAACGGTGGCTTCTTTATGGATGGTGTCGCCGCAAATGATCTAGATATGCATGTGAACTTCTCTGAGTATTAGGGTGCTAGCACCCTAATCCACGTTTCTCTGAGTACTAAGGCGCTAGTGCCCTAATCCACGTTCCTCCACACAGCCTAAATGCTAAGCTCTACTAGAGCAATTAGGAAGATGGCCGCCTCCACAGCACAGCCTCGTCAAACAACTACTATTAAGTCGTCCAGCCATGTCGCACAGGCTCCCCTATCGCTACGCCCTGTCCTACCCCAGGTACGAGAGGCCGTTGCCAAAGAGGTCGAAGGACTTCTAGGAACTGAATGGCGTATTAGCCATCGCTTCAATGAGACCAAAGATGGCCATTTTTTCCGCAATGAAACCATCTACGCCTGGAAACGTGAAGGACGCGAACGCCCAGGTCTCCTTATTATTGGTGCAGCTCAGCAACCCGCCATTTATTGGGACATGGATCGTGATGAACCATATGCACTCCGCTTCCAAGTCCCATTTGGTATGCTAAATGGTGGTTATATTGCACTCGCAGCAACTCTCCTTCGTGGGGAACGCCGTCTTATCCTCGAAGATGTCTGGGTCCATAAGGGACGGCGCACAGATAGCATGCCCTTCTCAAGCCGCTGGCGAACACTCTGTGAGATTTATCAACAAATCACTGCACAACAGCTTTTCCTAGGATTCGAGGTCGTCCTAACACAGCCCCGATCACTCCAACAATTCCTAACAGACGCAGAACCAGGGACAATCTGGGACTTCCAGCCCGAATCAGGTACTCGTAAACGTATCTATTATGTTGTACCCGGTGCTCGTGTAGGACCTTCCGCAGGCGCCCAAGTACGTGCCGCAGAGGCTCAGGCACATATTAAACTACCGCCCACAGTTACGAAGAATGTTCTCAAGAAAACCACGCAACTTCTAACTGCCCGCTTTGCAAAGCTGCGACCTGATAAAACAACAACACTACCCGACGCATATATCCTAGAATCTGCGGATGGTACAAATGTGGGTCGTGCATCGGTTACAAAGCTTTCCCAGAGCCAAGAACTACGCGCAAAAATGGCCCTCTGTCCCGATGGGTTCCCCGTGGAGGTCGCATGGCATTCTGAATTTAAGAAATACGAGATTCTGCGTCTGCTACCTGCAGATTCTCCCTTGACAAGCACATCATCATTCTTTGAGACCCAAGGGACTGGTGCGGATGCTGCCGGTGCCGCCGCTGCCGCAAGCGCAGACAGCGAGGAGAGTGAGTAAATTAGCGCAAGTTAGATGTGGTACTACTTTTCTGCATAGAGGGCACGACGGAGAGAACTGTGTCCATTGCTGAATACACTGGAAATGGAAAAAATGGCCGCAAAAGGATTTTGATAATTCTTTTACGACAATTGGTGACAAACATATGGCACATTCCATAAACTTCCTAAATGCTTGATTCTCCGGTCTTTAAAATCGTTTACGCAATTAGAATGGCTACGCGGAAAAATGGAAAAGGTAAGCGGCAACGCAAATGCTACCGCAATGGACCTATGCAGGGCGGAGCGCTGGGCCAAGGCTATATGAATGGATCTGAAATGCTCGCTCGTGGATATCCCGTCGTTCAGGCATATAATAGCTGTGGTGCACTTAGCCGCCCTGGCATCTTAACTACCGCAGAGATCAGTGGTTTCAAGGGTGGTCTACCAGGTCTATCTGGTGGTTCTCGCCGCATGCGTAAGGGTCGCCGTGGTACTCATCGCATGCGCAAGGGACGCCGCCGTGGTACTCACCGTATGCGTGGAGGCCGTTATGGTATGGCTCTGGAAGGCCCTGAGTTCTCTGCCCTTGGCCCTCGTGGTGGCATGATGGCAACTGCTGAACGCATCGCCTGCGAAAGCGGTGTAGCACCCCACGTCTCTCAGACAACTCCCACTGAACCTCCAGTAATGAAAGGCGGTGCTGCTCTGCAGCTCGCTCCCATGCCAGTGATGAGTGGTGGAGGTGCTCTGCAGCTTGCCCCTTCGCCTGTCATGAGTGGTGGAGGTGCTCTGCATCTTTCTCCTACACCCTTCCTCCAGGAACAGACTGCAGGATATTCTCAATCTCCTAGTCAATTCCTAAATGCAGTGGGTGCACCGATCTTATTGAATATTCCTGAAGGTGGTCGTATGGGTGTTCCTGCTTGCTCGCAGACAGGTGGTGGTCGCCGGCGTCGCAGACAGTATGGTGGAGAAGGAGTAAATTTTAAACCACTAACTGATGCAATTCATGGAGTGCTTTATCTTAGACATAGAGACGACTGTTATTTTAGATTTTATGGCATGGGGTCGGGTGAAGAGGTAAAGAAAGCAGAAGCTGCCAAGTTAAGAGCTGTATTAGATAAAAATGGTATTTTTATGAGTAATGATAATATTGGTCGTGTTAAGGGTTATTTTATGAAAATTATGCAAGATGGATATAACCTTAAAGAGAAAGAACTACGTGAAATATTAACAGATGAGTTATATGATAAAATTTTTGCAGCAGACGCTGTAATGCCAGATATTACATGTGGTCCTATAGAACGGCCACCAACAGCAGCTGCTTTTGGATTTGGCGCAGCGCCTTCCGCTCAAGCTGCCACAGCTGAACCTGCTGCAGAAGAGGCTCCACCTGCACCAGCTTTTGGTGCAGCAGCAGCCCAAGTAGCATCTGCTGCTAACCCAAATGGAGCAGCTCCTCCTTCTGGGTTTAACTTCTCTGCTGCATTTTCACAGGAGGCGCATAATACTAAATCTGTTGGGGGTGATCCAAATAAACCATCTCCATTTAATACACCATCTAAAAAAGCAACAAATAAAACTCCTACAGGTTCCACACCACAAAATGTAAGAGGCGGTCGTCGCACACAGCGTAAATCTCGCAAACAGAGAAAGCAGCGTAAGCACTAAGTATCCTCCTCTTCTTCAACCTCCTCCTCATCATCGCCTTCACCATCCTGCAACCCTAACCCAACAAACATACATCCGTCCGCGTTCGCAGCAATCTCCACTGTCGTACGTGCAGGTCGACCTTCTTCCTGAATGTTATACCCGCACTTCTTATAATAACTATTACGCACTCGCCACTGTCTCTTATACGTTTCATGTGGATCGATAATATCGACAATTATAGGCTCAATACTGCGTTCTTCAGGTCGCATACGAAGAATACGCCCAGTACTCTGTTCTACTTTCTTCCGCGGTGATGCTAGGATAACAGCATTTAGGGTCTTGATGTTCAACCCTTCATTTGCCATAGCATATGTCGCCAGGACAACTTGGCTATCAGCAGCAGTTGCATCAAGATCCTCCTGCTTCATTCCACCTACGTAATATCCAACTGTCGGCGGGGCCGGCAACGCCTTCAGCATAATCTCCAGATTCTCTAACAGAATTTTGCGCTCACTTAGGACCAGAATCTTCCGCTTGGGCTCTGCACACAGTTCAGTTAGGATAGCCAGGATGCGTCGTGTACGTGGTTCAAATTCAACTACTTTGCTAAGAAGGCGTGCCAAGATTGGTTCACCACGCCAATTGGTCGGCACCTCCTTGTACTCCGCCGAGTCGGTTGTGAAATGAACACCGCGCACAATAACAGTCGGATCCGGTTCACGCACCTTGTCCCAATGGAACGGCTTTCCCAGGAATGACTCAAACACAAAGGTCATCCCATCATCTCTAACTGGCGTTGCAGATAGACCGAGTAAATATCGTGGCTGGACCTTCTGGAGTGCCTTACAGAAGTGCGGGGCGCCCAATTTGTGACATTCGTCGAAAATTGCCAGACCATATCCATTAAAGTATCCATCAGGGTAATCGTGTAGTGCCAGAGTTTGCAGCATGCAGATGAGGCAATCATAGCGGTCAGGATCAATCTCCGCGCGCTTCCCTTGCAGAATACCAACTCGCAGACCCTCCACAAACGCCTCCATTTCTCCTTTCCATTGATTCAAGAAGAACTCCTTATCGACAACGACCATAAATCGCCGCCCAGTCCTAACTGCAGCTGCGAGGGCCATAAATGTCTTACCTTTTCCACAAGGAACACAGAGTAGACCACAACGCCCTGCTGCGTCGAATTTGTCAAGGATCTCCGCTTGATAATCGTGAGGTGTTCCTTTAAATTTAATGGTAGCCGGTAAAGGAAGTCCTTCCGGTAAGAGATTTACTTCAGGTGGGCCATAGGCTGTGAGACCCCAAGCACGAGGGACGTAGTAGCGGGTAGCCGATTCCATGTAGATAGGGAAAGGCTTTACAGCCTTTGCAAATCGTTCCGGAAGTTTTGGACTCACATTTAGTTCCTCTTTAAGGCGCTCCTCCTGTACGGCAGTAAGGGCGCTTTTCTTAATTGCGTAACCGCGAATACTTAAGATACGGTTATAATTGAGGATATTGGTCGACATATGGCTTGCTGCTTGTCTGCTACTTGCTGCCGCCGATTTCAATTTGTTAGTGTGAGCATGGTTTAGAATGAGACAAGACGTTGTCGTGTTACTTGGAGTTTTATTTCTGGCTTTCATAGCCATTCCATTTGTCCCACATGAGTCCTTTATGGTATTAGATAATATTCTAATTCGTATTGTGTTATTAGCAATTTTACTATATTCGGTCAATTATGGGCCAGTTGTAAGTGTTGCGACATTTATGCTAATTGCAGCAATGCTGTTAGAGCGCCATTATCGTGTAATGTCGCTTTCAAAGTTGATTTTTAGATTGACACCAAAGGGTGCGCGGCCGTTAGATGAGGTGGAGACAAAGATGGAGATGCCTGAATCGGCGCAGTTACAGTATGTGGAGGATGAGACTGGTGTTGAAGGTGAAAGTGAATTTGGTCCGAAAGACTATTCGGGACAAAATGACTTTGAACCACTAGGCCTGCCTGAAAATCACAAGGATGTGCGGCCAAGTGTACCATTAGGAGAGGCGGCCGCTGCACTCTTCAATTAGGCAGATTGGCCAAGATTACGCCGACGACGCTTATAGGATTTTGATTTATTGCAATAAAATCGTGTAAGTACTCCTTCACGTAAATAGAAATTAATATCATAACGGTTGATATCTTCATTGCTTTGACCTGAAATAACTGCTTTTAATTGCTCTGTATTTAATTTATATGTTGAAAGTAATTTAATATTTGCTAAATCACGCGGTGATGTTATGAAAAGTTCACCTTCATCAGGTGTATCATCAACATTACGCTCAGTTCCCGTATTATTATATAAAAGTGGAAGCATTTCATCATTGAAATGCCCAATATGGCGATCAGGTGAAAGAGATTTGTCAGATGAATTTGAGGGAGGTAATAGTGGATTTGGAGGTAGTATTGGCTTGTTAGGTTTAATATTTCTATATGTATATTTACCTTTATAAACAGTTATGGTGCGCGTTGTTATAAATACACCTAATTGCATATCACGACTATATTCAGTTGCCATTGCAAGGGCCATTAATAAATAATTTGCAAAATAGACACCTCTTTTACCAGTATCACCGCATTTACGTGTTGTACATTTGATGTTTGATAAAGTATAGACACATACTTTATCAGCTACACGATATAGTAATGACCCTTCGGGTATTGTAATTTTTTCTAGCGCAGTGGCGGCGGCCATTCTATTAGGCAACTCGTTTTTCAACTAAAATGCGTTTGGCAGCGCCGCAGAAGTTAGTATTTACTGCAAAATCGTATTCGGCCTTATTTGAATTGCGCCAATTAGGGTCGGTCTTGTCCAAATAAAGTTGCATTGATTGGTCGTCCGTGCAAACACGCGCTGTTGTTTCATCGGGTAAAGTATAATTTTGAATTATGACTAAAGGAGTGTTATTTTTAATACTCTGATATGATTTTTCGCATTTAGGAGTAATACACTGCATTTCCTCTTTGCGTTTAATATTCAGACAGCTGAACTTTTGAGTTAGGTCGCGTTCAGGATTGGTGTCAATTGTGCAGGTAGGTGCGTCCTTGTGTAAAGGACGGTCACCAGCAGGTGTAATTGTACTTGATGTACAACCCTTTCTACCAGTTGCTTCACTGGTAAATAGATTGGGCATTGATCTTGGGCAGAAACTGAATGCTAGTTTTTCACGTAATTGATTATGAACATCTGTACAAGATGGCAATGTATCGGTTGGCTTAGATAATGTACAAACAAGTTGACCTTTGCACCTACGTCTCTCAATACTTCCATTACAGCATAGAGAATCTCCGCGACGATTTATAAAGTATTTGGAACCGGGTGGGCAGAACGTTGCATCCTTCTGAATAGGTTGCAAGTCGGCAGGTTTTGGTGTTGCAGCTACAGTTGGATCTTGAAATCCCTCTAATTCCTCTCCAAAACCTTCCTGCCAATGCCGGAGCTTTACATACGCTACAGTAATTACAGTTAGGAACAGTATTAATCCTAGTATTCCAAAGGTCGATGAATTCATCGTCTAACTTTCAGCATTATTTTATTAGGCACGCTGATTACTTGCAGGTGCTGCGGAGTTGGCAGCTGCCGTTGCAGGGGCTGCGGGGTTGGCAGCTACCGCAGGGGCAGAGTTGGCAGCTGCGGCAGTTGCAGGGGCAGAGGCAAGCGCAGTCGCAGGCGCAGATGGCGCACTCTTATTCATCCCTGCGTTTGCAGCAACAGCCGCCGCTGTAAATGCATTTGCTGCTATAATTGCCTTCTCTGTTGTATGAAATCGTTGTCCTATCTTATAGAATATAAACCCAAATACAACAACAACAATACCTGCTGCAATAATTGTAGCAAATTGCAAAGCAAATTGTCGTGGACCATTCGAATCTGCATTTGGTAAAGCATCCTTCAACTCCGCTGCTTTTACAAGCGCATCTGCATCTAATTCATCTTGTAATGTTCGCCGACTCTTTGTAATTGGATCAACCAATACTAAATTATTAGATATATCCCGTACTTTATCAAGGGGAATACACTTATACTGTGATGTAGGAATAAGTGAATCAGTTCCAGCTTTAATAGCTCCTTTAACAGGGACAATTTTAGAGTCATAAAAAATAAAGCGTATGCCAAATGCATCATCACCAACACTTATAATGCCATTGTAACAGAACCCTTCATCGGACCACTGTGTTACTTGGAGAGCTGCACCTGCTCCGCTGCCACTTACACTGCGTCTAAATGCAGTCGGTTGAAAATTTCGTAATGCAGGAGGTATGCGTAAAGATGGTATCGTTCCTTTAAAAAGCTCAGATGTTGTTGTTTGAATTATATATCCTGGAAAAAGCAGAACACGTACATTTAGAGTTTTATTATCTTTGAGTTCAATGCATGTTGTATAAGAGATGCGTAATGCATCATAATTGAGAAACACTCCTAATGAATTGGCCGTGGTTGAAACAGTGCCAGACATCATATCACGAAAATACGCGTCAATATCTACGTGATAATCATTTGTATTTGTAACATTTGCAAGATTATAAATGGGAATAAGTATAAATAATGCCGGTTCACCCGAGTAATTTTCCTGTTGTTTTTTGAAAGAAAAACAAACACCAAACGAGGCTACACCGTCAATCGCTTTTGAACCCTGTAATGTTGGTAAAGGAGTATCTTGATTTCGAATATTATATATTTGCACCGCCTGTAATACATATGGAATGGAATTAAACACAAATGTATCTTGCCCTGCTAATTCATCAATGAACCCAGTAATTGGATCATATGTACGAGGGACTGATCGCTGACTTAGCGATGTTTTAAATGTCATTTTTTGAAGTTTTTTATTGATTATTCCAGCTCGTTCAATATCACCTTGTATAACTACAGGAAACCCTGCATTACCTGTTGCTGAACATAGACTCATCTAAGTGCTTTAAAGGAAAAAGGACGGCGACCAACATCGCAGTATTTATAAAAGAATATTGTAAATAGACTTTTATAAATAGTTGTTGTCCACAGATATATTTAGATTAGGCCAGGAATATATTTTGGTCCATCCATACGATAAATGTGTACTTTTCCAGCAGCACCTGTTCCAAAATTCTTAACTTCCTCGCCATCCATTAATTCATCACAGCCAACATCATCCATACAATCACGCTTCTTGTAACTGACCGGAATGGGAACTGGGTTATACGTATCTGTACGAGTATAATAGTTCCAACGATCTGTGGAGGTTGCTGTACGACGCCCATACAATGGAAGTACTTGTCCATCCGGGGTTGTCATAATACCTACACTTTGAAAGCGCTCTGGAAGTCCTTGTGTTGGAATGTTAATAGGAATTGATGCAATTCCACCGCGTGGAGGCCATTCTGGGCCCGCATTCCAGTCTCTTAGGGGTTGTGGTGCACGATCATAGCGACTATCACCACCCGCTTGAATATTAAGAACCGTTGCAGGCGGTGAGGCTTGACGTAGACCAACTACACTAGGAAGCATCGGCATTGGTGTCGAATCTGATACCCCGCTCTCACTGCTACCATTATTTAGCCCAATATTGAACGACCGTTGATTTGTCAATACAACGTAAATGAGTAAACCGACAATTATGAGTGCTAGTGCAAAGAAGATCATGTTGCTGGTCAAACAGAACTGGCCCGCGGGACAGGAATCAGTCGCACCGCCTGAATAACTGGCTACACCACCTCCACCACCGCCTTTCATACCGCCACCCTTCATACCCCCACCACCTTTCATTTTAATTTTCTTGCCACCAGCCATATTCTATTTACTGTTTACCAAACATATTTGTAAAGGATGCTAGGAGATTTTGACCATCTGATAACATTGGCTTCATTGTTGTTAACATGTTCATTAAAGACTTCTGTGTATCAAGTAATTGACGTGTATCGGCAGTTAGAGACGAGATCTGATCGGAGTTAAGAGCACCTAGTGCACGCATAATTGTTGTTCCTGCATCAATATGAGGACCATTTGCAGCAGATGATGGGAGCTCACCTAATTTAAATAGACCAGATGTGGATGGATTCTTAAATGCCGCTACTTCGGTTTGTTGCCCAATATTATCAGTTGTTGGTTTTGGTGCAGTTGCATCTTGTACAGGAGTTCCTGTAGGTATAGAATTTAGGCCAGATGTGGGCGCTGTAGGAGATCCAGACGCATTTACAGTGTTCTGTGCTGCTGCTGGTGCATTTTGTAAGGGCGCAGGCTCAGATCCTCCAACAGAGGATGCTTGTACATTTGACATATCTACAGGCGCTGCTTTAGGAGCTGTTTGTACTGCTGTTGCACCAGAACTGTTCATATTGGGTATCATAACTGCTTGTCCTCCTGTCCCAGCATCTGCGTCCCCAGTCCCTGCCGTTGTTGCTCCGCCTCCAGTCCCTGCCGAGGTCATGGTTGCCCCAGTGCCTCCAGCAGGCCCAGGTGCAGTTTTAGGCTCGGTCTGGAATCCTTCATTTATTTGTGGGGCTAATCCTGGGGCATTACTTGCATTGAATTTTGCAATTGCATTATTTTTAATATCAATTACATCTTGGGCGGTGTAATTATGATAACTTTCAACCCATCTGTGTTGTATGTATGGGTAGAGGAAGTTGATGAGTATTCCACCTAAAATTATGGCCGCAACAGATATTTCTAAACTGTCAGTGAAGCTGTAAGTAATTAAGCCGACTGCAAAAGAGCTAAGAAGTCCAAGTAATCCTAGATTTTTTGTCCCCCATAAAACAAAAATGACAAATATTGAGGAAATAAATGTATAAACTGCAACACTAACCTGCATCTGTCTAATTGATAGAATAGTTAGTGAATATGATTATGCAGTTACAAGTGGCACTAATACTCGTTGAAGAACCCAAAAGAAGGTACCAGCAAAGAGCGATTTAATAGCTAAACCAACAGATGTTAGATCTCCACCAATCCGTAATAGTCTAGGGAAATATATACCAATCATTGTATTTAGGACTGGAAGACTGAAGATGAAAACAATGATTGCAACCAGCAACGGTGTCTTTATTTCTTTTAGAAGTGATGCTTTACTAGATTTTAGCCAGCCATCATTTTCCATAATTGGTGGTGGCGATGGCATTGCTACCGGAGAATTATAGGGTGAACCCATCATAGAACCGGGTGGCCCAAACATTCCTTGATTTGGCATTAAGGATGCAAAGTCTGCAGCTGTCGGATGCTGTTGTCCAATGATATGTGCTTGAGCTGCAGAAGGATCCATTGTATGACCCATTGTAGTATTCGGATTTGGACTATTCTGAACTGCCATAGCTCTTGCACTAGGGGCCGGAGGTGGAGCTGCCGGCATCATAGGATTTCCTCCAGAGCCCTGTGAAAGATTCATGTCTGCCATGATTTTTTGCACCAGATCACCATCATTCTCCAATGGCGCCTTCGAATCCAAATCCGCTAAAAGAGTACCAGAACTACTGCCGCCCGATGACATTACTTTTCATTTGTTATGAAATAATCAACGTCTTGTAAACACATCCATAAAAGACTCAATGATATTTCCTTTACATTCAATGGTCTCTTCACTAAATTTGTAGCATTTACCGTTTAATTTATAAATAGATCCATTTATTTCACTAACAGGTGGTGCTTTGAGTTTTACACATTCATCTCCTTTACAGTCTCCGCCAGCCAATATTATAACAATTCCTACACCAATTACAAAACTGAATAAATATCCAAATTTAGGACTCTTAATGTAATCAAGTAACATTCTACAGTCAGTGCATATAAAATCGCAATGTTTATTAGATGATTTTCAATCCATTTCTCTTCTTGGCAGGAATTTTAACGGGAATTTTTGTCGTTTGTGCAATACGCCTAAAAGCAAAGGAGGTGATTCGTTATCCTCATCCATCAACCTCCGAAACAACCGTGTATCGGGATAAGAATAATGTATGTTTCAAATTCAAAACAGAAGAGGTTTCATGCTCAGAAAATAAAGACAAAATAAAAGATTATCCTTTACAAAATTAATGTACACCAGTGCGATTGCGTATACGGTTAACAATTGCTGCTTTACGAGCAAGTTCTAGTTTTTGTGTATAATCCCCGCCACTAATTACACTTTCACGCACAACTTCTGTACCCTCTCCCCCGGCAACAGGATCATGTTCTGCACGTTCCTCTTCACGTAATTGTGAACGAACCTCCATAAGTACCTGACCATAGAAATTACCACCTTTCCAAGCATTTGGATTTGTTGCAGTGGGATCATGCATACTTAGACCAATACCATCACGCTTTTCACGCGAGTCTGCTAAAACCAGTGTCGCACCACCCGTCATTAATAGTCGTTCCTTCAAATCATTATGCTGTCTGAATTTCGCCAATGTTGCACTTTTCAATACATCTTTACGAACCTTGTGTTCCCATTCATGTAATTCAATTGCTCTCATACCACCAGTTTGTGTCTCAGTTTTACGCACAATATTATTTGCTATTGTTCGCATTGATCGTGGAGCACGTGTTTTCATAATACGAGTTCGTAATTCATCCTCCAAGAAAAGCCGCGCCTTTTCCGCTGCAAGAACTTGTTCAACAGTGAAATATTTAATTCCATTGAGAACAAATTCAACAGGATAGAATGTACTAAGGAATCCATATTCGTTTTCTTCAGGCTGGCCAAATAAGATAATATTAATATCCTTGCCTAATTGTTGTGTAAATGTGTCGGCCTTCTTACCACCACCAGCCGCCCCGCCGCCTGCAACTGAACCACTATTCTCCTCAGAACTAGCCTCCTCCCTAACTGGCGGTTCTGGCATTACTTCCGTTCCTTCTGTCACATATAAACGGTCTAATGGCACCGTCGATCTCCTCAAAAATACAATCTCACTATCACCAAATGTCTTTCCTTTATCATATGTTGCTTCAAGTAATACACTTGTAATAGGAACTTTACTAACCTTATATACCTGACGTACTGGATACATTGCAGTATGGCGTTGTGCATCAATAGTTGCGACCGCATTATTAGCCTCAATAATCTGTCGTTTTTCAATCTCTTCAACACCGCTCTTGTATTTGTTATATAAATCACGAAGAGTTGCAAGTGCTTTATCATATTTATCTTCAAGATCACGTACTAAGTCCGTCTGTTTTGCAGAATCAGCATCACGCTCTTCTTGTGTTATTGGTCTATAAGGAGGGATAGTATAGGTCTGTTTTATTGCACCAGGAACCATATCAGCCTTAGCTCCCCGCTTTTTACCAACCGGTAAAAGTTCCTCTTTTATGATTAAATTACCCTTTGGATCATATGTATAAAATTCCGGTCGAAGTGAACGATTTTCAAAGAAATCTTTTAGTTCACCTTTTGTTGGTCTACGGCCCTCAGGTGTGATAACCGGGGCAACTGCTGTTAGTGTTTTTACTGCAGTTTCTGCAACAGCCGATACGGCCGCTGCAGCAGCAGTCGCAGCAGTCTTTGCAGCTTTTGTCACCGTATCCATTCTCTGTCTGTTCAAAGATTGTATTTTCATAAATCATGCCGACACCAGTGTAAATGCATTATTAATACTTTGCAGTACTTCAGTTAGAGAATGCAAGGTGCCCCTATCACTCCAACAAAAACAGTGTCTCAGTCTGGTCGTAGTACATTGCTGTATGCATTCGCAATTGGTCTTGGTATTGTCCTTGCAACAACCGGTATTTTAACAACCAGCTTGCAACTTGTTATTATTCCTATTATTGCATATATTGCAGCAACAATACTTAATATATTAAGTCAGAATACGATATGTGCAAAATCGAACACAAGTCAAGCGTTTGCACTAGGCCTAATTGCAATGGGTATTAGTGCCCTTACGTATTTATTAGCTGCAAATATCGGACTACTTGCTAAACCAATTACTGCTCTTTTTCCAAATATGGATCCTTTTACACAAAAACGATTCATAATTGGATTTTATTTATTCTGGGCAGGCGTGTATTCTCAGATTTTTTCAAGTGGGTTTGTGCAAGCATGCCCTTCTTAATCACTGCCACTTCCATCATTGCTCTCACCTAATACTAAATCCGCAGGCGGTGCTTCACCCACATAAATGTATTTAGGGAATCCTTTTTTAGATTTCTCAGTATTTAAGATATAATAGCCGGGTAACACATCTTTATCGGGCACGTTTGCCAAATTGCTGGCACGTTTAGAGTTCATATGTCCACTGCGACGCCCTGAAGGCTTTTTTGGGTAACCATCGTCTAATTCTGCTGGAAGTTGCTTACCAGCACCAAAGGAATCGCTTAGTAGAAGAACTGTCATATAAGAGATTATTGCCCATAAAATGGCGGCTAGCCAGAATGGTAACCAAGTGTAATCGGTTGGATCTCTGCCAATTCCAAACTCCTTCCATGTCCCGTCGGAACGGAACATCAAAGCAGGCTTAAAATATAATATTAGGGCTATTCCAGCCAAGTAAAGTAAACCGCTAAAGACTAGCAGGCGCATCTATTAAGAAAAGTTACATTATTCATCTACAAAATCAGTCACATCACCATAACCTGCCTCACGCTGTTCAAGTCTGCCTTGTTGACGTTGATCATCACCATAAAGTATTGCAAATTCTTCGCCTTCAACAACTCTAAAATCTGCAATTCCTGCTGCCTGACGTTCAAGCGCCTCACGAGCCGCATACTCAGGATCATACTTGTAAATGGCCTCTGATCCACCTATCGCATAACGACCAGTGCGTAGTAACTTATTCTGCATCTCAACAAATTTCTCATTCTCGGACATATCATTTATACGTTTAATAAACTGATCTGTCTCCTTTTCTGCACGAACACGTAGCAATATCTTGATATCTTCTGGGGTAAGTGCGAGATATTCAGTTTTGAATAATGCCATAGCCTTCTTAACTGCTTGAATTAGCAGCGGTGCAGAACGATCAATAAATGATTTTTGACTCGCTAGCCCTTTCAACTCATCAGGAACTACATTTGGATTGATCATATCCGCTAACGGCTTAAAAATAATATATTGCGCAATATACATTAGTACATAATTGCCACCACGCACATTTCTTGCATTTAGTGTACGTAATATACTGCATGCTGTAGATATTTGTTTAACAAATAAATCTAGTTTAGCCAATGCGTATGCATTTTGCTCAGTATGAAAATTATCCAAAATGTCTTTGCGAATAATGTCATTTGCCTGTAGTACTTTTGTTTTCAAGGTCTCAACGTCATTAGGATGTAATTCATACGATTTTTGTACAAATACATTTGCATCAATTGACATTCTATTTATTATTCGACTGAAAGGCACTATGAAATATGTTGTCATCGTTTCAATAAAACTATCAATGTCAAATCGCTCATGATCCTGTGAGTACATTTTTTGCATGAAAAACTCGCCAATATCACCTGTTATACGTTTTAATATGACTGTTGCAGATTCATCTAATTGGGTGGACCAGTCATTAAATAACTCGGCATAGTCTGATGGTTCACTATTTGGTTTTATTTTAGCAATACCCTGCATAAATGCAGTATAGTCAGTTTCCCAATCTGGTACTGGCGGTGGGTCCAATGTAATTAATTTTGTCATTACAATTAGATCTGCTTGACTATCTGCTGGTGGTAATTTGTAACTTTCCACACTATATGCGTTATGTGTCGCATCAAGCAGTTTTTGAAACGACTCTGTATTTACTTCGAGACCCTGAGTACTTAACATTGTATTTATCTCCCTCTCAGCCGCCATTAATTGTTCACGACGAGTTTCACGCTCCTTCTTTTCATCTCCCTTTGATAACCCAGTCTTTTCAACATAATCTTTTACAAGGAGGATGCTTGCTGGTAATTGTAATTCACAATGTGCACACTTATTTGTAAAGCCAAATTCGTGAGGAAAGCCTTCGCGTGGCCCTCGTGCGCATATATTTAAGAATACACGATAATATAAATTTTCAGGTGCATCGACAAGGAGAGATGGTAATGGGCGTGGTTTGAATAATACAGTTAGGCGTGATCCAATACGACTTGGCATAATTGTACGCGGTGGCAGTTTTGGCATGTCAGGAATTGACTGCCAGAAAAGTTGCGGGTCAGTTATCGGTGATGGACAACATATTGTTTCTGCAAATGGTGATCCTAAATACACCTTTGCAGTCTGGCGCGCCTGTTTATGTGCCGCCTTGATATATAAATTGGCTAATATACGAGGATCACGTGTTGCCTCTGGGACAATTGGCGCCTCAAATATATTACTGCGGCTTTTATTGCCGGCCTTATTGCCACTATTAGACATGTAATTGTTGTTGCCATTGCTCTTGTTGCCGTTGCTGCCACTACCATTGTTGCTGTTCAAATAGCCTTCATTTTCATTTTCCTCATTACTGGACGCGCCGCCTTTTGCCCCAGCTCCTGCTCCTGCTCCTGCCTCTGCCTCTGCCTCAACCTCATCTCTAGGCACATATATCTGCTCAGGTAAAAATCTAGGAGAAATCTGATCCTTTGCAATATCACCCGTGTCACGATTTGCACCAAATGTATCGCGCAAATATTTGTTCTTAATTTGGAATAAATGTTGTACAGCTGCATCAGATACAATATGTTTTTCCGTAATATTTGCAATTAGAGTTGAGATTTGTTCAATACGATCTTTGTCATTTGGAACACTGCGCCATCCAGTCAAATCCCAGGCAGTCACTTTTGGCGCAGACGCAGGAATCTCACACGCAGTATCTGCCTTTGCACCCTTCCTAATAGACGATATTGCACATGCAATATAATTTATTCCTTGCATATGCTCCTTATTGCCAGTTAGGGGATATCCACCAAAGCCGGCAGGTGCACAACCAGATAAGAAATAGCGTGGCTTGTAAATGGGTATAGCTGTCTGAATTTCTAACAGCACTTGGGAAGCGCAGGCGCAGATCAGAATACGACTGCAACGTACATCAAAGTCTGGATATTTTGCCGCCTTCTTTTCACTACGCGTCTTATCCTTCTCCGCAACCTTACTAATCTCTTTCGCATATGCAGCACGATTGTACTGTTTTGCCATAATTCTTTTTGCACCATCAACAATTCTCATATACCCATTACGATTAATTGTAATACCAACCTTCTCAGCAATTAATTTGGAGATTGAATATATATCAGATTCCATGGGGTCCTTAAAAGTTATATTCAATTCCTCATTTTTGAGTGGATCAGTTAGGGCTTGTTCTAATTGTTCTTCACGCACTGCATCACGATCAACGAGTACAGCGCGACCCATCATTGGACGACCTTCATCATCAAATTCAAGATTGTTATCAAAATCAAGCTCTGAAATTGGCTGACCACAATTGCGGCACTGATAATAGCCAGATACAAGGGGGCCGTTAAAATTAAGATAAATTTCTTTGCGAATTGTATCCTTTTCACGGGGATTTGTAAACTGTTTTATTTGTAACAGTTCATGAAGACAGATTAAATGTTGATTACATTTAGAGCACTCGATAAAGTTTTCAGTACGCTTTCCAACATATTCAGTCTTTGTAATAAGATCAACCATACGAGTCATACGTTCATTATCATCGCTGATGCGTTTGATATCTCTTAATAAGGCAACGTGGGGGCATTTATTAGGTGTGGGAGGTGCACCTTTATTGCGTTCATAGTTGCGACGTTTGGTGTCATTTTCGAGAGTCTTGGCAAAATTATTACGCATTGCGAGCATTTCTTCCTTTGCAATAATTCCAGGTACATTTCCAAGCGTTGCAATTAGAAGATCAGGGTGTGCTTTGTATAGTGCTATAATTTGTGCAATATCATTTGTAGAGAGTCTGGGAGATAAATTTTTAAATCTATCTAATGCCTGTACGAGTAATGGCGATGACTTAATTGCTTGAATAATATCGATCTCCTGTTCTGAGTTTTCCTCTAAAGGCGCACCAATAAGACGGTCATTTACAGTTGTTTTACCTGCTTCATTAAAATCACGTAAATTGCGGCGCAAATTACTAATGTGTTTTAGTAATGTACCTTGTGTTGTAGCAAGTTTCTCTAAAATAACCGGTAAAGTATATGCATTATATTCAAAGCGATGAATACCAAATTGTCTCATAATAAATTCAAAGGATCCCATACCAAGACCTGAAAATTTAATGCCACGTAAGTAGTCTGCAAGTTCAATATTTTGACGAGACTTTTCCTTTGTATCTAACGCAAAAATAGAGTTTGATGTTGCGTCTTTTGAAACACCTCCTTTCATTGCAATAAGCTCAAGCATACTCATAAAAGGCCGTTGTCCATATTCCATATCACGAACAATTTGGCCAGACCTGGGATTTCCCAAATAAGGCGTTAAACTTAGAGGAAAAAGAATAAACGTCTTTACAGGGGCGTATTCTCCTTCGCGAAGCAGGTAATTCTTTTTCTTTTCATCTGTACGATTTAATGGTCCAAGGGCGCGACCTACTGATAGATCAACACTCACAATTTCAACGCCAGTTGCAACATCCTTGCCTTTTTCAATTGCACTAATTATTTTTTTCTCTTCAAGGGGATCAACGACTAACGCTCTTATTAGACCATCATCGCCAAGAGCATCAGAGTAATCGTCGTCACCTGCTAATTTTACATCCTCTTTACTTTCTCCAGCCCCTTCATCCGCTTTTACAGTAGGCACTTCCTTACGGAAAAACTCAGAGTCCTGTTTTGCAATCCAATTAGAACGTGCTTGTGCATCTGTTGGTGTCCACGGTCTTAAACATAATTCATATAAATTTTTTAACCATGTCCAATAATGAATTTCCTTTTCATTTGGATCTGAACCCATGCCTGACGTACGAATGTTAGTTTGTTCCTTTAGGAGTTGCAAATAATTTAGATAATCGCGGAACATTATACTGTCATTTAATTTTGGTGTATTGAATTCAACATCACCATTACTGTCAGGCGCTCCATTTAAAATATTAAATTGCTGTGTTACCTCTAATACTGGGCGACCAAGTGGCACATCGGTCTTTTCAAATAGTTGAATTAAATATCGCAGCGATGTCATTTGACGACCAATTGGCGTTCCATCAATACTATAACGAATCAGGTCATTTTTGAGAGCCGCGAATATCTCTGTCATTGTGCGCAATTTACGCAGCTCACTCGGGTTTTTCTTTTTTGTATCGGTCAGGTCCTTAATTAAATCACTAATCAAATCAGCCTTTTGAATTAGATCAGAATATACTTGCTCGTTTGAAGGGACATTTTGTATTTCAATAATACGGGGCATTTTCACTGAACCAATAATCTTGAAGTCAATACGATCACCTGCGAGTTCGGCAGACTCTGCCGCCTCGGCCTCTTCCAGCTGCTCCTGCGCAGTTGTAGCTGCCGCCGCAGCTCCTGGCGCCTGATTCGCAGCTGCGTCTGCGGCAGGTGCCTCGTCCTCCTGCGGAGGATCACGTGTTGCTATTACACGGAAAGGGCGTTCACGTGGTATACCTCGGAAATTGAAACTAATTGTATCTTCCTTATCTTCTGCATCATATACCCTAATTGTATCTGTTGCAGGGTCTACAGGGCCTATCTTATACACATTATTTGCATCGTATGCACCATTTGGAAAGAAAACATCCATTAATTGGCCTGCCTGGATGTTATGTTGCTCTACAAATGATGGTAGGACGCGTTTTTTTGCAATATTATATGCTAAAATACGACCATGATCATCATCTTCTTCAGGAAAGTCGCCATTTTCTAATGGAAAATTAATGAGAACATTTGAGCCATTTTGTAGCTTAATGCTTATTAAGTCTTCATCACGGTAGTAGACTTGACCCACAATAAGACCACGTCGTTCTGTTTTGATAACAACTGTATCACCGAGTTCAATTACTGAATCAGGGCTATCACTTTCATCTTCTGCTTGCGGTGCTATTTGAATGCTCCCCTCTGCTTGGTCAGCAGCCGCAGCCGCAGCTGCATCTTCATCCGGGGGTAGATGTTGTTCGTCCATCTTCTAACTATTGAGAGGTTTCACCGCACAGCTTAAACCGCAAAAGCGCTGTTTTAGCAGTTGATCGCGTGTCTAAAATGATTTACACGCTATTTGAATTCAAAAATTTACGTGAACGCTTTGATAATTGGTCGGCGCTCAGTAATCATCTAGCTTCCGATGAAGGGGGTGCTTTTGGCATTCGCGAAGTCGAAGGAAATCCACACGCACTTATTTATTATCGCAAAGGCATTTCTAATATGCGTCTACCACACTCTAAATGGTTCCGCAGTGTTGTGTGGAACACTGTGACAAATATACCGGTTTCTGTCTCAACTCCAAAGGCAGTTGAGGAGACGTCTGATGGTGGTAATGTGTTTGAGTGGGCGACGAGTGGTTTTATAGGGAAAACTGTGCAGAATTATCTTGAAGGTGTTACTCTCAACATTTTTAGGGACGCCGATGGTCAGATTCAGGTATCTTCGCGAACACGTATTGGTGCGGGCCGTGGATTTTACAATAAAACATCGTTCCGTGAAATGCTAGATGATGCACTAAAAGCTCGGGGATTTCAGACACTGGAACATTTTTTTGCTAGCCAGGATGGTTGCAATTTCCTAACTGTTCTTCTGCAGCATCCTGCACATCGTGTTGTAGAGCTGATCGCTGAACCTTACGTCTATGTACTACAGACTGGTACAATTGCGGCAGATGGTTCTGTGACAATTAGGGAAGTACATGAGAGTGTATTGGAAGGTCCGAAGGATGGTCAGACAGTTGCGACGTGGTTTGAGGGGCTAGTGACTGCTCGCAGCTGGGGTTGGCAGGGCGTGACAGTACATGATGGTGCAGGGAATCGTTGGCGTATCCGTTCATCGGTATATCGTATGGTCCGCTCCATGCGTGGATCGAGTGCACGCGCAGATGAACGGTTCTTCGGTCTACGTGCTGCAGGCATGGTTAAAACATATTTGCAGTACTATCCAGAGGATTCCAATAAATATTGGGAATATGAGAAGTGGGTGCGAGCAACTACTCGGCTACTCTATAAGTATTATGTAGATGTGCACAAGGCTCACTCTGCTACGCTAAATGACATTGATCCACGCTGGCACACGCATATTGGTGGGCTTCATCGTCTCTATATGACAGCACTGAAGCCGGCAGGCAAGAGTGTTCGACTGACAGATGCTATGGAATATATGAATACACTGCCGACACCTCGTCTGTTGTTTCTTATGAACTTTGACAAGTCTCGTCGCCATCCTACAAGTACACAGGTGCCAGCGGTAACATCCTAAATGTCTGTGGGGGCGGCTAGCCAACAGACGCAGAAGCAGCCTAAAAAGTAGCCATACTAGACAATTAGATTGTGTAGTATGGCAAAAGTAGCACCTGCAATTGGTATTGATCTTGGCACCACGTACAGCTGTGTAGCTGTGTGGCAAAATGATCGCGTGGAAGTTATTGCAAATGACCAGGGTAACCGTACAACTCCCTCCTATGTATCTTTTACCGAGGAAGAGAGGCTAATTGGAGATGCAGCGAAGGCACTTGCTTCGACAAATCCAACCAATACTGTGTTTGATGCAAAGCGCCTAATTGGCCGTCGTTACGATGATCCTGTAATTGCAGCGGATCGTAAGCATTGGCCTTTTACAGTGCGTGATAATGGACAGGGGAAGCCTATTATTGCGGTGCAACATAAGGGTGAGGAGAAGACTTATCTGCCTGAGGAGATTTCTGCGATGGTTCTCACAAAGATGAAGACGACTGCAGAGGCGTTCCTTGGTCTCCCTGTGCGTGATGCTGTTATCACTGTGCCGGCATATTTCAATGATGCACAGCGCCAGGCCACGAAGGACGCAGGCACTATCGCTGGCCTCAATGTGCTACGTATTATCAATGAGCCGACCGCTGCCGCAGTTGCGTATGGTCTTGATAATAGTGCTAAGGGCGAGAAGAATATTGTAGTATTTGATTGCGGCGGTGGTACACATGATATTAGCATTCTTTCTCTAGATGATGGTGTATTTGAAGTGAAGGCGACGGGTGGTGATACGCACCTTGGCGGCTCCGATTTTGACCAGGCAATTGTCGAGTGGGCTGCAGGTGAATTCCGTAAGAAGACGCGTCTAGAAATTGCAACTAGTAAAAAGGCTCTGCAGCGTCTACGTGCAGCAGCTGAACGTGCTAAGCGCAGTCTGTCGGCATCCTCATCAGTTCAGATTGAGGTGGATAGCATTATGGAAGGGCATGACCTGAATGTTACACTGACTCGTGCAAAGTTTGAGTCACTATGCGATGATTTTTTTCGCCGTTGTCTGAAGCCGCTTGATCAGGTTCTACGCGATGCCAAGCTTTCGAAAGACCAGATTGATGAAGTTGTAATGGTCGGTGGCTCTACACGTATCCCTAAGATCCGCCAGATGGTTACTGATTATTTTAATGGGAAGAAGCTGAATGATGGTGTGCATCCTGATGAGGCTGTTGCATATGGTGCAGCTGTACAGGCACATATCCTAACTGCTGGTCAACACACGAAGGATCGTACAAGTGACATCATTCTGCTTGATGTTACACCACTCTCCCTCGGTATTGAGACATCGGGTGGCGTCATGACAACTCTTATTAAGAGAAATACAACAGTGCCGTGCAAGAAGACGCAGACGTTTTCAACATATTCCGATAATCAGGTTGCATGCGATATTCGAATCTTTGAGGGTGAGCGGCAGTTTACAAAGGATTGCAATTTGCTTGGTCAATTCCGGCTGGAGGGCCTGCCTCCAATGCCTCG
>JACCDO010740117.1_pt1 | contig 22635 bp, 24 predicted proteins | sample 7446101 | NCBI WGS metagenome assembly JACCDO01 (sample SAMN15323440, study PRJNA562643) | freshwater metagenome | isolation source: river surface water | place: USA:Blue River Watershed | collected 2017-08-16
ATTATCCTTTGTCTGAGTCTTCTGCTGTGAATGACGTGCTTCAGCATTCTGTTTAACAAGAGAAGCCATCTGAGAAGAAGGAATAGAAGGCTTTCCCTCAGCACGAGCAGTAGCATTATCCTTTGCTATCTGAATGATTTCCTCAACAGTAAGAGTCTCACCAATAGGCTTTTTCATAATAGCATCAACGAGAGGAGACTCATATGTAGGATTAAGTACTTTGTTACCATTGCGGATAATTCTCTCAACATCTTTAAAGTATGCCTCATGGATAGCATCATCAGTAGGGGCAGGATTACTTTCAATAAAGTCCTCGATAAAGACGCCAATACTAGAACCAACGCCAGGTACATCATAGTGGTCTTCATGGTGATCATCTCCATATAGATTGTACTTCCAACTAGCAACACCTTCAGCGGCCTTGTTGTAAGCAGCAATCTGAAACACCTTGTCAGAAGGATAGGAAGCAGCCTTATTCAGGAGAGCCTGGTAGATCATCTGGTTAGCAGGATTAACGCAAGTCATTTTTCTAGTTATTCTTGGAGTAAGCGGAAGGCGGAAAACGAAGTAAGTTGTAACGATAAGAGTAAGAAACAGTAGACACGAGGCCAGCTACCATATGGAGGACTTAAAGCCTTCAAATTTTTCCGTAAGAGAGAATGAAATAAAACGCGCTTCTTATACTAAGTAAAAAAGAGGGATATATCCCTCTTTTATATTTGTTTGTGTGTTTTCTGTTGTTTTGTTGTAGTGTATTTAAGAACTGAACATCTTGAGGAAGAACCTGACAAGTTTGTGATCAGAAGTGATAGGTGCTTTTTCTCCACAGCTCTTACATTTGTGACGTAGTATATCTTTTCTGATAGTAAGGAGTGTTTCAGGAAGATGACACTTAGGACATAGAACGAAAGTGTCTATGTAAGTGTTAAGAGTGTGGAGTAGTTGCTGAGAAGTAAAAGAGCCATTGATAGCAACTCGTGTAGAATCGGATTCTTTTCTGGATTGAGCAGATAGCTCAATAGAGAAGTAACGAATGAGAGATTCAAGAGGTCTATCGAGAGCATCAGACACATCTTTGAGATTTAGGATGATCGTCTTTTGACCATTGCCACGTCCCTCGTAACGGATAGACATGGCAGGCATAGTGTATCTGAAATATGCATCAGTGTTGGGCCTTGTGCCCGTAATGTTGATTGAATCCATTGTATGAATTGATGTTGTTGCTGTTGTTGCTGAAGATTATCCATGAGTTCTAGAAGCATTCAGAAGTATAACTTTAACGATAAGAGTAAGACACGAAGCCAGCAAACAGGCCAAGGGCGAATCGTGTTCAAATTTTCCCTTCAAAGAATGAGCAATTCTTATATAAAGAACAAAAAAAAGAGGAGTTCTCTTTTTCTTTTTCTTCTTTTGTGTTGTATCTTCTTTTTGTATTTTTCTATTTTATCTTGTTTTGTTTTGTTTTGTTCTAATAACTAAGGATAACCACAGTAGCAACGAGGAACTGTGCCGCAGGTATTACAAGTATTTTTAGAAGAAAGATTTTTTACAAGTTGAAAGATATATTCAGCGATTTCAAGACTACATCCATCAATAGGATTATCATCTGTTATGAAGGGAATCATATTAACCTTCATATTATCATAACACCAGAATAGATCAGAATCGTAAGTAAGGAGTGCGTCAGCTACAGCTTTATACTGAGAGGTCATCTGTTTATCATAGTCAGCCCTATGAAGAAGGCGCCGATAGATGGATTGATTGCGAGGTTCAATGCAAGTCATTTTCTGTATTGTTGTTCTTTGTTTGAGAGGAAGAAGCGAAGGAAGCAGGAAGCTTGTAGAGTAAGACACGAAGCCAGCAAATAGAAGGCGATGGGACGAGTTCAAATTTTTCCTCCAAAGAATGAGCAACCTCTTATATAAAGAACAAAAAAAAGAGGTATTCTCTTTTTCTTCTTTTGTTTTGTGTTTTGTGTTCTTCTTTTTGTGTTCTTCTTTTTGTGTTCTTCTTTTGTGTATCTATTCCATGTCAAAGATATTTAGTGTGTGATAGGAACGGAATAACCGCAAAGAGATTGTTTGTGTGCGACAAGTTGAGCTTGTGCCTTGCAATGAGCAAGAGCTCGTCGTGTGCGTCTAGCACTGTATTCATCTCTCTGTTGCTGAGTGTATCGATGTTTCTGTTGTTGCGACTCATTCTCTTGTATTTGTTGTTGTATAAGAGTATGTATGAACAGCTGAAGTCCAGGTCCATAGAAGGGAATACTCTGAGGAGTGAGAGAAGAGAATTGGCAGTAGATGTTGTTAGGATAGAGAGCAACGTCCTTAGCGGCTTTGTGATAAGAAAGGATATGGAATATCTTATCAGAAGGAAAGGAATTAGCCTTATCGAGGAGAGCCTGGAAGATAGGGAGATTGGAAGGAATAAGGCAAGCCATTCTGTATTGTTCTTTGTTTGAAGAGTAAGAAGCAGAAAAGCGAAGGAAGCAGGAAGCTAGTAAGTTAAGACACGAGGCCAGCTATAGACTAAGGGGCTAATCCTGTTCAAATTTTTCTCCAAAGAGTGAGGGGTATTCTTGAGATAAGAACAAAAAAAAGAGGGTGTTCTCTTTTTGTTTGTTTTTGTTCTTTTGTGTTTGTGTTTGTGTTCTTTTTGTTGTTCTTTTTGTGTAAGATTAAGCGCGACCAATCTTGACGAGCATTTCGTTGGTAAGAGGTCTAGAAGCTTCGAGTTGAAGAGCAGCGAGTCTCCCATGGCTAAATTCTAAGTCAGAAGGGAGAGGATTAAGGAGTTTGTATATGAAACTATCAAGATCGCTGATAGCTTCATATATAGGATAGGATTGTCTGAAAGGTAAATTGATAGCAGAGAAGATATCTCGCATACAAAGGTCCCATTCAGAATCCTTGTATTTGTTAGTAAGAGCAATCTGCCAAGATAGAGGAGGAGTACTATCAAGACAAGCATGCTTTAGAGAAGAGGATATCCATGTCTTGATAATAGCAGCAATCTGGGTAAATTGGCTATCAGAGATCTTCTGTTTTGAAGAATACCGTTTGACGGTAGGCATTGCGGAAGCGATGCTAAAGAGAGTCTGAATTTCCATTCTTTGTTCTTTCTTTGAAGAAGGGGAAGGAAGCAGTAAGAAACTAGAAGCTGTAAGAGAGTATAAGACACGAGGCCAGCTATAGACTAAGGGGCGAATCCTGTTCAAATTTTTCCTCCAAAGAATGCGTGGCTTCTTGAATAAAGAACAAAAAAAAGAGGAGTTCTCTTTTTGTTCTTTTTGTTCTTTTTGTTCTTTTTGTTCTTTTTGTTCTTTTTGTTCTTTTTGTTCTTTTTGTGTTTTTTGTTCTTTTGTGTTTTTTGTTCTTTTGTGTTTAATATGTCTAGTATGGGTTTCTCTCGCCGCTGGAGATGAATACCACGTTGCTGTCAATGGTAAGCTCATATGGCCCCAGGTTGTTGCCATCATTGAGTATGTCAGGTACTACCTCCATAGTAGCCACAGCGGGGTTCTTCTTGATGGCAGCCTGTAATGAGTCAATGAGCATCTGTACAGTGATCTTGCGGGAAGTGGGAATAAGAGTGGTGCGTGCGTCGTCTTCCTCAGTTTCATCAGCATCAGCGAGGTAGCCAAAGGGACCGCTGCCCTTGGTGTCAGAGCGCATCTGGACTGATCTGGTAGGAGGAACTATATCATTCATCTGAGCACTCTTGCTCTTCTGGATAAAGTCTTCGAGGAACTTGCCAATACCACGATTAACTCCAGGTACAGCATATACGAAGTCCTTGTAGAGATCATAGTTCCAGGTACGAACTGCTTCAGCTGCCTTCTTGTATGCTGCTGCCTGAAAGGGCTTATCAGCAGGATAAGAGGCGGCCTTCTCCAGGAGCGCCTGATAGATAGGCTGGTTGATAGACTCAATGCAAGTCATTTTCTGTATTGTTCTTTGAAGAAGCGTAAGAAGCGTAAGAAGCTAGAAGCTGTAAGAGGATATAAGACACGAGGCCAGCAAACAGTTCAGTCAGCTTTTGGTATCAAATTTTTATTGAATTTGAGGAATTTGAAGAAGGGTAAGCCGAAGGCAACCTTTGGTAAGGAGCGGGAAGAGGCGAGAAGAGGGAGCGGCCTCTTATCAAAAGAGTGTCAAATTTAGTGTGAAATTGATGTTTTTCTTGTGAAAGAGGTGACAATCGAAGCAGCCTCTAGGGAGAAGAGGAAAGAAGAGGGAGCGGCCTCTTATTGAAGAGGTGTCAAATTTATCATGAATTCGACGTTATTCTTGCGGGCAAGGAGTGACTCAGGGCGCGATAGGAAAAGTGTCAAATTCAGAAAAAATTTGACGAGTGAAATGGTCTGAAGAGTAAGCTGGCCAAGTGTCTAAAACAAGTACAAGCGTTATAAGCTTTCCAAGTTCCAAGCGTTTCCAAGCGTAGCGACTAAAGAAGAAGAGCAATCAAGAGCAAAATGCCTCGCGTAGCAGCAAAGAAGACGGTGGTAGCGGCGGAGATCCCAGAGGCCTCAGAGGTCTCATCAGTCTCTTCAGAGGTAAAGCCAGAGATGGCTCTGAAGGGTCTGACAAAGGCGGATATGATGAAGCTTCTGCTCTCAGTGATGGGAGAGGAGGCTCTGTCAGAGGTGGCAGCATCAAAGAAGAAGACAGGAAAGAAGACAAAGGAAGAGGGAGAGAAGGAGAAGAAAGAGAAGAAGACGGGTTCACAGCCGAAGGGTAAGGTACCGAAGCAGCTGTTGAAGCCTCGTGCGTGGGTAGAGTTTACTCTAGCGCATGCTCTGGAGAATGGATGGGAGGAGTTCGTAATCCACCAGTCAAAGAAGGACAAAGAGACAGGAGAGACAACAGAAGAGGAGATAGTGATGCCAGCCTCAGAGCTGAATGAGGATGGTGCGCATGTCTATGAGGGAACGATTGGTTCTGCGAAGTATCCTAGTGGTCGTCAGATGATCCAGAAAGAGGCAATGTCTCTTTCAAAGCAGAGGTGGGCGCCTAAGGCTAAGGCTGGTACGCACCCAGAGCTCTATGAGGAGTTTGAGGCGCAATATGAGGAGCCAGAGGATGAGGATGATGCTAAGTCAGAGACAACAGAGAGTTCTTCAAAGGTGGTGAAGAGGATGACAATTGCGGAGAAAGAGGCAGAGCAGGCAAGGAAGAAGGCAGAGAAGGATGCTGCTAAGGCTGCTGCTAAGGCGGAGAAGGATGCGGAGAAGGCGGCAGCTAAGGCGGAGAAGGAGGCAATTAAGGCTGCGAAGATGGCAGAGAAGACGGTTGTTCCTAAGAAGACGGCATCCTCTGCGAAGGCTCCAATTCCAGCGGCAGCAGCGAAGGCTATACTGGCTGCGAAGATGGCAGAGGCAAAGGCAGCGAAGGGTTCTGTGTCTTCAAAGGAGTCTGTAGTGGAAGAAGAGGTAGTGGCAAAGCCAATGGCAAAGCCAGTTGCCAAGAAGCCAGTAGTGAAGAAGGAAGAGTGGTCTTGCCCAGATGATGGAAAGCTCCACCCATGGACCTTTGGAGGAAAGAAGTATGTGCGCTCTTTCCTGGGAGAGATCTATGAGGTAGGGAAGGATGGGCAGATGGGAGCCTGGGCAGGGATGTGGGATGCGGAGAAGGGAAAGATAGATGACTCTATTCCTGAGCCTGAGTACATTGAGGAGGATGAGGAGTAGATAGAAGAACAAAAGAACAAAAGACAAGAAACAAGATAGAAAACCAAAAAAGACAAGAAAAAAGGAAGAAAACAAGAAAACAAAAACAAAAAGAAGAAAGAGAACAATCTCTTTTTTTTGTTATGGTCTTAAGAATATCATCTTCTTATTAGCTTCTTAAGATAAGGAGACTATTCGAAAGGAGTCTCTCGAAGAAAATTTGAAGGGATTTAAGTGCTAAAGAGTAAGCTGGCGTTAGTGTCAAAAGCAAGTAGCGAGTAGCAAGTAGCAAGTAGCGAGTAGCAAGAAGAGAAAGAAAGAGTAAGAAGAATGGTAGCATCAACTCAAATACTAGTTGAGGTCCAAAGGGAGGAAGTCTTTCGAGATATAACTATTCTGGAACAGAGGGCGCAGTTCTCAATAGAGGGAGTATATGGAACACCGTATATCTACTCGATATACTATCACACGGAATGGAAGAGACCCGTGATAGATGTCTATACAGGTGATATCAATAATCCAGGGAAGTGTATGAAGATGGATAAGGAAGATACGACAATCCGTGAATTACTGCAAAGATTTATGGAGGAGTTATCAGGCCTGACAACGGTAAGATACACATTACAAGCATGGGATGAGGAGATAAATCAAGAGAATTATCTGGATTCAACAGTGGAGGAGTCAGTGATATCTCAATTTACACTGATGACAATAGCTCCTCAGTTGGAGAGACAAGTGGCAGTACCTAGTGTAGTAATACCAGAGGTAGATCCAGATCTATTCAACTAGAAACAAGAAAAAGAACAAGGATAAAAAAGAAAAAGACAAATGAAAAAAAGACAAAAGACAAAACAAAAAAGGAATATTCCTTTTTTTTATGATTTATGATTAGGAGTTTAGGAGTAAATAGGAATAGCAATAGAATGTGGAGGAAAGTAATGGATGACTACAGAGGATAGATGTATATTCTTTGTAGTATTCCTTATAGGAATAGTATTCTTTGTAGGATTTTTTATAGGAGTAGGGGTATCAATGATAATATTCTTTAGAGAGTGTATTGTAATATCTGAAGTATAAAAGGGTAGAGATTGTTTGGAATGGAAAATAGAGGAAATAAACTCCATGATTGGAAACTCGGAATATGTCTCGGATTAGGACAAGCACATCGGATTCTGGCTCGGATTAGGACAAACTCCTCAGAAAAGGAATCCTATTTCAATTTTTTCCCTACATTAATCCGTACTGAATAGCTAGTTATTTGTAGTATGAAATAAATCGGACCATTTGGATGGTGTAATTACTAAAGGAGTGGGTTCATCAGGAACCATAGTATATAATTCTTCTTTGATAACTTTTCCACCCTGTACAGATAATTTAACAGTCCCGTTAGGATCAAGTATTTTTTTAGAGGATATAGATGGTGAAGGAGTAGATATTTTAGAAACAGGACTTCTAATAGAATTAGGACTAATAGTATTAATGCTAAGACAAGGGAATTGTTCATCAAAACTATCTTGAGATGATCTTACATCTTGTTTGGAAGAACGTAATTTACTATTAGGATATTTCTGTGAAGAAGTGGAAGAATTGGAGAAAATAGAAGAACATGAATTGCTGCGTAATTCTCTATTATTTTTAATGGAAACCTTTTCGAGGACAATATTTTTATTAGGAATAGGAATAGGATTAGAATGAGAATTAGGAATAGGAATAGGATTAGAACTATTATGACGTAATATATCAAATCTATCTATAGAAGTGCTATAAGACTTTATTTTATGTTCCATAGCACAACGCATAAATCTATTATCAGAATCATATTCTGGAAAGGATGACATCCAGTTATAATATGATACAAAGGGATAGTTTATATTCATAATAAGTTTCATTCTTAGAACAAAACTTGACGCCTCAAAAAGCAATAAAGTAATATTACACCCAACATATATAGCGATATGTTTCACATGAAACAAAATAAAATAACAAAATATGTAACGCCATTTACTAATCAAAATCAGCAACAACAGATAAAAGGAATGTATGAACATATAACGCCAGCATTTAACAGTTTGTCTTTTAAACTAAAGCGTAATGAGAAAGCAGAAAAGATAGTAAGAGATCAGTGTATAGAGAAAGAGAAAGAGAAAAAAGAGTTCAAATCAAAAGTATATGGTGCGATAATACGTTATAAGGATAAAAATCAAGAGACGTATTATGCGTTAATTCAAGGTCGCTATACAGGAAAATGGTCGTTTCCAAAAGGGCATTCAAATAAAGGAGAGGAGCCTTATGATTGTGTAAAGAGAGAAGTATATGAAGAAACAGGAATCCGTGATTTACCGAATCCAACAGCTGAAAAGAGAATAGGATTTGGATATTATTATATATTTGATGTGGAAATAAAGTATGAATTGAAACCACAGGATAAAAAGGAAGTAATGAATCAATGTTGGGTAACTGAAAAGGAATTAGATAATCTAGAATTAAATGTGGATGCGTCGTATTTTAAGAAAGGGCTAGTTAATATTTAGTATAAAAATAAAAAATATTAATTTTTAGTTATAAAAGCCATTAAGGAGAACTTAAAGCCATTAAGGAGAACTTAAAGCCACTAAATATGATACACATACTGATTTAGAGTAGAACCAGATACTTGACCAAAGAATGCGACGATATTTGCGTATACAGGCCCTTCAGGTATACCAGTTAAATATACCTGATTTCCAGAAATAGTAAAAGGAGCATCATTTACAAATCCAGACCAATTACCATTAACATTTATATCTCTATCGATACGTACAATAGCACTAGCAGTTGTATTATCTGAATATGTTAACACCAAACGCTGATTAGCGGAATCATATACTACAGAATTAGCTTGTACAGGTGAAACAGATGGGCCAGATGGAACAGATGTAGTTACTTGATATACATGATCATTTAAAGTAGAACCTGATATCTCATTAAAGAATGCTATAAGTCTAACCAAATCAGGTTGTTGTGATATATTAGGTATATATAGTTGATTTCCAGATACAGTAAAGTTTTCATCATTAGTAAATTCATTAGGTACGCCATTAAAGATTAATTGTATATCAATTCGTTGAACTGCGCTAGCAGTAGCATTATCAGCATAAGTTAGAACAAGTTGTTGCCCGTCAGAATCATATACTACAGATGTTGCTGAGACAGGTGAAATAGATGGACCAGGAACTTCACCAGAAACAAATACTTGATTATCATCAGGAGTCTGATATCCGTCAAAGAATGCGATTAGACGTAAAGTTTCAGGCATTGATGGTATACCAGATATGTAAATATATTTATCATCACGTGTGAAATTAACAAAATCATTTCCAGAACGGATTACAGTATTAAATCCAGTCCAATCTCCATTAACAAAAGTATCATATTGTATAGCACCAATAGAATCAGCAATCTGTGAACTGGTATATTCTAGTCGTACAGAATGAGTAGCAGAATCATATTTAGCATCAATAGCGCCTGCAGGTGCTACATAATACATCTGTACAGATGTAGTGTAATTATGAATACCTTCAATAAATGTAGCCTCTAATTCAAGATAATTAGGTTTAATATTAATACCACTGTAGAGATAAATTACATTCTTTCTACGACTAAATATAGCATCAGAACTATTCACAGTAGTATACTCAGGATCGTATGTAGTAGCATCAGCAGACTTCTTAAACTTGACACTGGTAATAGCGGCAGCGACAGATGCGGAAGGATAAGTTAGTACTAGATATCCTTGATTAGCATCCCATGGATGTGCCCATTTAATAGAACTTGCTGCTTGAGGAGTAACAACCGCGCTATCCGTTAATAGGTTAACAGTTAAAGTTGTATCATCAGCACCAGGTGAACCATTAAATACACCAATTACTCTCATCTGTGAAGGAGCCTTGTATACATTAGGAATTACAACAGTATTATCGACTTGTACAAGAGGAATAATATTATTAATCCTTACACCAGATGAAGGATTCTGATCCCAAACAGTATCAACTTCTAGGAAATAATCAATACGAGAGATGGATCCAGCAGTAGCAACATCAGCATAATTTACAACCAATTGTTGATTAACAATATCATAATCAACTGAAAGAGGTGCGACAGGTGTTACATAAGGTACTAATTGTTGTTCTACATGAATAGGAGCTGGTGCCATACCAGAAATAATATCCATTACAATCTTATTAGGTTTGAATGGTACATCTAGGAGTGTAACAGTAGTTCCAGAAGTAGTAAATCCATTATTCAGATCTTTAGGAGGTGACCATACTCCATCATTTATACCATAGAATATAGTAGATACAATAGAAGCAACTAATGGATCAGCATATGTTAGAACAATAGTCTTATTAACCTCATCGTATGTAACGGATTCAGGTGCGACAGGAGTTACATCCATAAAGCTAACAGTTTTTCTTCTATACATAGTAGCACCAGGGAACCATACATCAAAAGTAGCAGTAACAGGAGCAGTAGTAACACCACGAATTTCAATAGTGTCACCTACTACATAGAATCCGTGATTAGCATAAGCACCATTAACCCAAGGGGCTCCATCAATACGATATGCCATAGAAAGAACATTGTTAACTTGACCAAAGGGATAAGATAATACAATCTTTTGTCCCTCAGCATCATATGTAACCGTATCAGGATCAACAGGGGCTTGTATAGGAGTACCGAGAACTGAGCCAACTACAATAGCCTTTTCAGCAAAAGTAAATGAACTACCAAGATTATATGTCTGACCAGCAAATTTAAATTGTGTACTAGAAATCTGTGTAATTATACCTTGTTGCGCATTCAAAGGATCAAGAGGATCATTAACATTAGTATAATATAATCGAATTGATTTGCCAATAGAGTTTAGATTAATATAAACACTAGAAGTAGCAGTAATATCTGCTACATTAATATCGGATACAGTTGCAGCATTATATACAATAAGATTAGTAATACCTGCTAGATTTATACCAAGATCAGAGGGAGCAATAGTAATACTATTTCCACCATTTACACTGAATAATGTATCAACGATAGCACTGCGGATAGCACTTTTTTGTTCAATCGTCTTAGAAGTATCATTAATAGCATTAGCAGCACTTAAAGGGATACTAGTATTACCATTGGCATCAACAGTATAAGTATACGTATTAATATCACCAAGAATAGTAGCAGTTGAATCACCAAGAATATTGAATAGAGTGGCAAAAGAAGCAGGAGGACCCAGTGTTATCTCAAGAGTATAAGTGTAATTCTTAGTAGAATCAAATGCGCTATTAATGCCACCATATGCCTGTTGTGAAGAAGTAGCACTATTAGGATTAACAACAACATTGGGCTTTTGAAGAGTAATCTGGATATAGATTTTATCACCATCATAGAATGGAAGTAATTGGCGCCTATCAGGAACTAACTCGTTGTTATCGTATCCCATGGCACGGCTAGCATCTTGACCAAGAACCTGTGCGACAATAGCAGCAATACTCTTTTTGGCAGGGTCGGAAGCACTAGTTGCGTTTTTAACAGAATCAACATCGCTTTCAGCGATAGCACCATTTACAATGCCTTTCTTAACGATTTCATTAACAATACGAACAGCAAGTTTAGCGGAATTAAGACTGGCAACAGTATCCCAACCAGATATATCATTGTTATTAATATTAGCCCTGTTACGATATAGTGAGTAACGCTCAAGAGGGCCTAATATAGGGTCATCATTATTGCCACTTTCATCAACACCACCAGATACATCAAGCATATTTTTCATGAAATCAACATCATTAGTGATAGCAGCAGTAGCAGCAATATGTCCGAATAGAGCATCAGCATACACACTTAGAGCAAGACGTCCAAAGTCGCGTTGGTTAGTGTAATAAGGATTTCCAACATATGCTTGTTTAGTAAAAGGATATGCACCAGAGCAATCAAAGTTAGAGCATAGAACACTTTCTAGGCCAAGTACCAGGTTTTTAGAAGTAGTTTGATAAAAATCAACGCCGTCAGGTGAATAGTTGCGATAATCATCATTTCCTTCAGTACCATAAGAACCGTGAGCAAGAGATGCCTTGATATTACCTAGCTGATCAGAGGGTTCCCAGAATTGAATGAGGCCGCCTTCTTTAGCACCAGCAAAGAGACAGTTAGCAGGGAGATTAACTTTGGATACAATAATATTATCAGGCATAGTTTCACTATATCCGAAAATATCAACTTGCCCGCTAGCATCTACGACAACGTTGAAGTTGACAGTAATAGGTTGTGGCATGGTTATACTTATTACAAAGAAAATAATTAAAAAATAAAACAAGGGCACAACAAGGAAAAAAAAAGAAAAGAGGAAGAAGAAAAAGATGCGGACAGTCTATATTTGAAGAATATAGATCTGTAAATAGGAATATAGGATAATGCTAAATACAAAAATAGGAGAGAATTATAATGCGAATGATGTAATAAATTCAAATGATCTGAGAAAGAGGATTCTGAATATAGATTCAAGATTCCGTTCAAGTTGTACATCACCATCAACAGATTTTCAATACAAATTGGAACATCCTTATAAGAATATAATACGTCTCCGTGTTGCATCAGTGGAGATACCGAATATGTTCTATACATTTTCTAAAGCGAAAAAGAATACAACATTTATAGTGAAAGCCTATGATAGTTTAGGATTGGCTCGTCAGGCGTTAATAGAGATACCAGATGGAAATTATACATCACAGGAATTAATGGATGAAATTCAATTACAACTGGATACGAATATGAAATATCCGTTTGGTATATTTATATCTGTGTCATTGAATACAATAAATGCGAAAGTGACATTTACGAATAGTGGAGTAGCAGCCGTTCCAATTAGTCCAACATCAACGCCAACACAATCTGCGAAGCCATTTATAGTGGATTTCATAACACCGACATGTTTTAATAACAGATTACACAATTTCGGATTAGGATATAATTTAGGATTCCGTTGTAAGGCTTATAAAACGACGGAGTCGGAGATAATGGAACCAGTATTACCGTCTACAACAGGAATAACAATATATTCAGTAACAGGAGAGGCCTGTTTAGATGTAGTAGGAGATCATTATATATTTTTAGCTATAAATGATTTACATACAGTGGAACAGAAGACAACGGAGAATTATTTACAGGTGTTAGCAAAGATAATAGTTCGTGAGGATAAACAAGCTGTAATATATGATGATGGAGGAACATTATTAGCAAATGAGATAGTATTTCCAGCACCGACTGATTTGAAGATATTAAATGTCCAACTTCTAGATTCGTTTGGAGAAATAATAGATTTATGTGGTATGAATTTTTCATTTTCATTAGAGATAACGGAAGTATTGAATACAAGTCTGTATGATTTCTATAGAAATTATATATGGTTAGGATCAATACCGAAAGTAAAATATAAGACAGTTCAAGGATCTGCCCAGCCACTACTTAAAGGAATAGGCCCACCATTTTAAAGGTTTTTCAAAGAAAAACTAACTATGAAAGCCTGAAAGGCGAGATTAAGGCTTAGTAAAAGTTGCACTGTATTGAATATAGTTATCCATAAAACCAGTCCATGGTGTATTAGGTTTAGGCCCCCATATTGTATATGTCGTACCAGATGGATTAAATAGTAAAAAACCTGATGAGATAACAGTATTATTTCCAATTATTACATCTGAATTCATATTTATAGCTCCAAAATTAGATATATCATTGTTTATTACTAACGATAATAGATTACTTTGAATTACTTCTGTACTATCAAATGTAAAAACACCAGTGGTCCAATTAGGTACAATATTAGTTATGGGGTAAGTAGGTGCTGGCGCGCTGATTCAAGCCTGAGTGCCAAAATCAGCAGTAGCTAGCTGTGGTACAACGGTATCCTTTAGTTCGATCTTAACTAGGAAATTATGTGATACAGTGCTATCAGTTGTAGATAGTTGACCAGGGCCAAAAGTTACAGTAGGTTTATTCACTACAATATTGACATAGATAACATCGCCGTTGTAGAACTTGAGGTATTGATGGTAATCAGGGAGAAGTGCGTTGTTATCAACACCCATGGCACGGCTAGCATCCTGACCTAGAACCTGTTGTACAATGTAAGCAAGGGCATCATTAGAAGCAGTAGCCTGGTTTACTTTAATAGTGGCATCCTTATCAAGGATCTTCTTAACAAGTCTTACAGCTAGATTGGCACCTACAACTTCATCAAAAGCAGAAGCAGTAGACCATTCAGAATATCCTGAACCATCAACCATTGCCTTTTGTAGCCAAGAGTTAAAACGGGCAGTTACACCAGTTTCACCATTATGACTATCAGCAATACCATCGCTAACAGATAGCATTGATTTTAGAATAGTAGTATCATTGGTAACTGCAGCAGTTGCGGCAGGGTGACCAAGCAGATCAGCGGCATAGGTAGCAAGTACTAGGCGACCAAAATCACGGTGGATGTAATCTTGTTTAACAGTGGTAAACGCACCTTTAAAGGGTGCTACACCTGAAGCATCAAATGCGGAAGATAGAACTTTCTGCATTTCATAAGCAAGGGCCTTAGACATGGCAGTACCAGCACCAGCTATTACACCACCATCAATGCCAGAAATATCATCCACAGCAATACAGCATTTAATATTATTTAGATCATCACTAGGTTCCCAGAACTCGATGAGACCACCGTTACCAGAAGGATCATACAGGGCCTTTACATCCATACCGCGCAGAGAGACAACTTCATCACCAGGTACAAAGGCTGGCTCACCGAGGATAGTAATTGAACCACTAGCATCTACTTCAACGTTGAGGTTGACTACGACTTTATTAACCATTTTTATACTCTATACTTAGAAATAATTTTTGGTAAAATTAATAAATTTAAGAACAAGGGATAGTAGAAATTAATTGTCGAACATATTCAATGCGCCTTCCAATAATACCAGAATCAACACCATCAGTAATATTTTGAATAATACTACAAAATACAGTTTGTATTTCATCAATAATATCCATCATGGCAGTTTCATCGCTAAGAGAATCCTTTATAGTAGTAATATTCTTGGTAACAATAGTAACATCAATTCCATCGCTAATCATGGATAAAACCTCGAGAATAAGCCCGCCAATTGCGGAATATTCTGCCTGTGCGTCATCTGGAAGCTGAGCGAGTAGTTGTCGGAAGTATTCAATTCGCCGCGCTATAATTCCAGAATCAACTCCATCAGTAATATTTTGAAGAAGGCTGGAAGTAAAGGATTCTATATTATCGAGTAACTGAATTAACTGTAAACGACTAGACAAAGTGGAAATAACATAATCGGCTTTTTTAGTAATTTCAGTGATTTCAAGGCGTTGCCCTATAATATCTATCATATCGAGTAAGTATGTCTGGATAGTATAATTAGTACCATCTTGACACTCAGTCATAGCATTACTCTGGTTCTTGCCCTTGTTTTTAGTAATGTAATATGACCCAGAAGTAGTATTTCCAGTAATATTTACAGTATATCGTAAGGATCTACGATAATGTCGAGATGGCATATTTGAATATAAATTCTAAAATGTTAAAAGGAATGCCGTCGTATATAACGAAATTAACATCGGCGATATCTGGTTCATCAAAGAAGGAATCATATTGTAAGGATAGTACAAGGTTTTTCAGTAGTTTAGCGACGAAACTATTGGAGATGACAACGGCAATAACGAAACGTATAGATGATATAAAGGCAAATTGTGGATCAAAATCGGGTGGTTCAGGATTTTTACTTGCTTCAATTGAAGCTCCACAGATGACAATAGGTGTAAAGTATGAATATATAGAATATATTAAGAGATATGGTCCGCCAACAGATGGCAAATTCGATGAATCAAAGTTACAACAATTACGTGTGGAGTTAGGTCTAAATACAACAGGAATGTCACTCTAATAAATCTCTTTAAATCCCCCTTTAAGAGAAATAATAGAATTTCACATTACACTCCGTGTAATAAGTCCATATAATAAGATGTCAATTATAAATAGGATGTCAACGATATTTATTTTAAAGGAAATCTTGGAACTCATATATGAGGAATCAAAGCGAGGAGAATTAGTAACAACGGATGTGGGAAACAGACTCCGTCTATTGGAAAAACAAATGGAGGAGAAAAATAAGGAATTATCGAGACTATATACAGAGAATATCCGTCTAGAGAATACTATAAAGAAATATGAATCTGAATTTGAGATATTATCAAAAATGCCAATAATTCCATTTCCTGCTTTTCCTAATCCTGAAAATAAATCCGTGGAATCGGACAAATATATGGACAAATCCAAGGAATCCGAAAAAAAGGAAAAGTCTGAGGAATCTGGAAATAAATCCATGGACAAATCTGAGGACAAATCAGTGGAAGAAATAAAGAAGGAAAAACAGCAAAAACGAAAGGAATATATGGCAGAATATCTCAGGAATTATAGGAAGGTGAAGAGAGCTCAGAAGAATGAAATGAAAGTTTAAAAATAAATAAGCTAGAATAAAACAGAATGCCACCTCGTGTAAAACCTTATGGATATTATCCAGTTATAGATAATACTATAATAACAAAAACAAAAATAAAAATAGGGGCAAATAAATCATTCTTAATAGTATCATATGAATCGAATAGAACAATAAATATATATGTAGGTGGTCCAGAGAAATGGTGTATAAATTGTGAACTTATTAAGGATGGTAATAATATTAAATCAAAAGGATATTTAATAAAATTAAGATATGATATATTGTGTTCATTAGAGAATATATTTGTGAAAGGGTGTGATACGAAACAATTAGTTGGATTATTAATCCAATATATTAATAATAAATATCCATCTGTAAAAGAGTTAATGTTTAATGATTTGAGTACACGGCAATGTGATAATGAATCAGATGTAAATTTAGCGGTAATGACGTATTTATATTTAGAAAAAACCTGGTATGAAAAGAATTTTGGAGCATATATAGCAGAACAAAGTAGAAAAGAATTAGAAAGAATTATATCACATTATAATGAATCAAAAGAGACCCAGTGGGAAGAAATAAGTACAACACTAAGGAATAATGAATATTCAGGATTATCAGATGATGAAATAAAAGGATTATATGAATCAACGGAAACTTGGAAGGAGTTTTTTGAGACAATATTTAAAAAAATTGAAATAGCGGATTTCTGTATGTTTATATCAGGATGGATAGATATATTTATATTAAAATATTTTAATAATTTACAGGGATTATCATATATAATACCAATAAAGGATTATGGATTAAATTATATAGAATCAGGGTATAATGCGAAAAAAGGAGGAAGATATACAAGGAAATTAACACGGAAGAAATCAAAGGATTATAAATAGAATACGGAATATAAACTATTTTCAGATAATACTATATAATGTCTAAAGTAAACTTTCAAGATATATGTCAAACAGATTTTGGTAAATTCAAAATAAAAGTAGATTCCTCAAATATAAATGTAGGGGGAAGAAACTTTTGTGTAAATATAGCATTATATGAAAAAGAGACCACACTATATTGGTTAAAAACAGAAGAAGGTGGATGTGAATTAACTGATAAGGAAATCCGTGGAGATAATACGATTAAAATGACAAATTTAGGATTCTCATTATTGAGGAAATACTATCCAGAAAGAGGAGATATAGTAACTCTATTAGATGATAGTGGTGTATCATGGAAAGATAGGAAAGGAAAGAAATATAAAACCAATTTTTTAAAAGGATATTTATTAATCCATCGTAAAACATGGTATGAAGATAAGTTTGGAGCTGTAATGTGTAATAAAGAGGATTATATTAAATATAGAGAAAAGGCAGATAATAATTTCAATGATCCAAGTAAAAAACCAGATACATTTAATTTCATAAGTGAAGATGCAAAAGAGAAATTAACGCCACTATATAGAGAATCTAAAACGTGGGGTGAATTTATAGAGAAATTTATAGGAAAATATGGAGATGAAAAATACAAACTAATGAATGAATGGTATAGGAAAGCAATCTATGAAATATTTGATAAAATGGAAATAAATCAGGAATGGGAAATAGATATATCAAAACAACCCTATATAGAATGTATTCAAACAGGAGGAATAAGAGGAACAAGAAAGAATAAGAAAATATCATTTTCAAGATATAATAAACTTTCTCCATTTATGTTTAATCCAAATTATTTTAATCCGAATTAATTAACTTTGAAAACAATATTATTATCCATATCAAACAAGTCCATCAGACGAACACATTCATATCTAGACATTTCAGATAATATATCCTTTTCAGGATGAACAGATGCAACTCCTAATCCTCTTCCTAATTCAACCTGATTAGTAGCAGTAAAATCATCCCAACATTCCGCAATTATAAACATACTATTTCTAGAATCACTAAGTATATCAGATGCGCCTTGTAAAACGGCAGTCTCCCATCCTTCAGTATCAATATGAATAATACCAATAGGCATCAAAATATCTTTAATGTCATCTAATTTCATAATATCGATGTCACCATCAGTATCTAGTTTATAAGAACTTGCTCCACAAAGCGAATCAATAATCCCATCATTAGAAGCTTTTCCATTCCTGTTTCCAACACATGTATTAAAAACTCTAACATTTAATCCGTTTAATTCCGCAATCCGTGAAATATGTTCGCATTTAATCCTATTAGGTTCAAATGCGAAGAAACGAATGTCATCTCTATTATTATTTTTAGCATAAAGAGCCATCGTTAAAACTGTATCTCCAAAATGTGCTCCAACATCTAAAAAGGAACTACCATGAGGAATATCTAAAAGTAACTTAGCTTCGTATTCTTTGTGAACAGGGCATCGTAATAATTGATTATCTTCAAAGTCAGTCCAACCGATTAATTCCTGATGAAATACAGTATTCATAGTATTCTTAGTTATATAAAGAGATATATTCCTTAAATCATTATAATATAGAATGTCTGTATATATAGAATTAGATTGGGAAGAACAATTTGAACCATTGTATGGTTCTCCAATAATAATTCCAGAAAATACATTATTATGGAGAGGATATGACATAAGATATCCAGCAATAGGGGAAAGATTTGCTTATTATAGTGGAAGAGAAATTGTAACAGAATATGCTAAAAAAGAACATAGGGAATTAGGGTGTTTTGTAACAAGAAAATCTCTTAAAATCTTAGATATACGATTTCTATCAAATATACTGGAAAGAATTATTCAAACAAATCAATCTGATAAGAATATTAATGATTTTGCTTCCTCAATAATATCATTTGGGTTATGTTCTTTAGGGCATCAGATAATATTATTAAAACAACGATATCGAGATATTTTAAAGAAAAATACTGAAAATGCCAATATAATGAAAGAGAGTATTTCAAAAATGATAGAATATTATAAGCCAAATAATATAATAGAACAAAAAGGAATCCGTGTAGCAGAAACAACAAACGATGGAACTACAATGGCATTTCTACAGGAATTATTTAAAGGATTATTTGACGGATTTATTTCACCAAGATTAGAAACTGTATTTCATGTTGAAAAAGGAGGACAATTGAATCCTGAATTAATCCTATTTAATCCGAAAATGTCTAATTTATTCCAGATATCAAGATATCCAAGTAATGTTATTCTGAAAAGTATAGATAAATTATTAAAAGATAAACATCAATTAATAGATATGAGAAAAATAATAAATGGAGAAAGAATCTCAATGAGAATGTATCTATCAGGTGGTAAAGTATATAATAGACATCATTTAGATGATTTTGAAGATAACTTAAATAATAAAGATAAAAAGACAATATCTAAATATAATAATGCTATAAAGCGAGGAAGAGAATGGCGTAAAAATATAACAATAATAAATCCTGAGACAACACCACAATTCAAAATAACTCCATTTACAAACTCTGTATTTGAATCTTAGTTATATAAGTACAAATAATAGAAATAATTAATCCGAAAAATAAAATTAAATAAAATAAATTCAAAAATGCAAAAAGATTCTAATCCGAAAAAATAAATCCTGGATACTTTCCAAATCCGAAAAATTAATTAATTCAAAAAAGTGTATAATAAATAAATCCACAATCCGTCAAATCTAACACATTCTATATTAAGCCAAAATAAAAATTAATAAATCCGTAATTTTCTAATTTTTATTCCTTTTTTATTCCCGCGGCCGCAGGCCGCATTCCGCGGGACGCCCATTGGCGCGAGCCCCAAAGGGGGGAGCGCATATATGAAATTTGAATGAAATATAATACCAAAAACAACTATCAAAATGTCTCGTTGGTCAGAAGAAGAGGATAAATATATTCTAGAGTTATTACAAGAATCAACGGATGAATTAAATTATAAAGAATTGGTTGAAAAACATAATTTTAAATTTAATAAACAACGAACTGAAGATACATATAAGGTTAGAATAAGAAAGGTAATAAAAGATAATAATATAGAAATAAAAACAAATAATCATTGGTCTGAAGCAGAAAAAGAATATCTAATTAAAGCAGTTCAGAGTAATCCAATAAATATAGATTGGAAAGGGCTTTCAATAAAATTAAATAGAGCAGAATATATAATACGAAGAATGTATAATGAATTAATAACACCAGAACAACATATAGCTTCATGTATATCATCAATATCAAAAGATGATATAAAAGAATTAATGGTAAAAATAGAAACAAAATGTAGTAACTGTAATAAAGTACTATATTGTCAACCTTTATTATGGAATAATAATAAATATTGTGAAGATTGTCATTATACATTATATAATGATATTATAAACGAACGATGGAAATTAATAAATGAATATAGTTGTAAAACAGGAAAAAATAAGTGTAAAATATGTGAGAAGATATATGATTTTACACAAAAATCATTGTGTAAATTTAACTATGACCATATAAATATGTTTGAAAAGAATGGTTCAATATATGGTATGAATAAACAGGGTATAGATATTAATATAATTTATAAAGAAATAGATTTATGTCAATTATTATGTATATCATGTCACAGTATAATAACACAGATAGAACAGAAATCAGGATTTAATCGTGTAAAAATAAATATGGTAAAAGAATATAATAAAACTGAAGATGAAGAAAAGAAACAACAATTATTAAAACAGTATTCAGATATATATTATAATTATATGACACATAATTATAATATAGTTAAAAGATTATTATCTTAATTCTTCCATTCATATCCAGCTTGCACTTCAATAGTATGTCCCATTTGTTTACCTAATTTTTTTCGTTCCTTAACTGTCATTTTACTTAAATCAAGAGAACTAATATAAATATGACGAATCATTGTCAAGTTTAATTCAACTCCAAATAATTTAGTCAAAACAGAAGAACTCCATTTACTAAATCCAACATTACTACTATAAGGTTTTCCATTTGTCTCAAACAAATACTTTCGAGGAAACTCCATCAAAGATTGGACAATAATCCTATAAAGTTCATCAGGTAATTTAGGATGAATAATATTTCCGTGTTTTCGAGATGTTTTATATTTTCCTATAACTAACTCTGCATGTCCATCTCCTAGTATTATATAATTATCCGTTTCAGGAGTTTCTCCATTTTTAATAATATGTGTATTATAATAATCTAATCTGACAGGAGGAATATAAGTATATATGCCTAATAATAATTTACTCATTATATCAAGCCCTTCCTCATCACGTTTATTAATTAAATCTTGTAATTTTAATTTGGATCCACCGCGTAATTCCTGTAATTCAGTGGGTTTATTCTGTTCTCTTCTATCAATAATATCTTTTTGATTATCATTAACAATCCCTAGCCATATTCTATGATAAACAAACATCTGAGGAATATCTTTAACATAATTAGGTGCGTGTCTAAAAAGAGCAACAATAGCTGATGTATAAGAATGTCTATTAGTTTTAGAGTATGATTGTTTTTTATTCATTGGATTTTCAGCATCTTTTTGTTTAAGGTAATTATCAAGTAGTGATAATGAATGAGCAGGAAATAAAACTATATATAAAATAGTTTTAGTAGGAGTTAAATCAACCCATTTATTAAGATATATATTATGTTTCTTTTCAGAAGATACTGAAAGAGAAGACTCTTTAATATAATCAATCATTTCTAAATAATATTAAACACATGGTTTAAATCAATTTTATCAAAATTTGACTTAAAGTTAAACATATATTAAAGTAATATAAGATGTCAGATTCATATGTTAAAGATATTGTATATGATTTAATTAATTCTAAATTAAGAATTAAAGAACTTGAAGATAAACTAAATGGTTTAGAATCTGAGAATGCTAAACTAGTTATATCAAACAATGAACTTAAAGAAGAAGTTAATAAATGGAAGTCTCATATAACTAGCTATATTGATGATTATCGTGATTTATATATAAAAAGTAAAGAATCTATAGAAGTTGTAGAAGAAATACCTCTTACAAATGAAGCTATCATTCCTGAAGTTAAACAAATAGATAATAAACAGGGTGATGTTAAACATGTTGATATAAAAGAAAATATCGAAAAGAAAAAGAAAGCACGTAGTGAATATATGAAAGAATATATGAAAGAATATCAAAGGAATAAGCGTGGGAAACAAAAAGAAGATGTTAAACAAATTGTGATTAATAAAAAATAAGTGTATAATAACTATCGCATAACTTTTAAATTATACTTATGATAACTAAATTATTTTTGCGCGCTATTTCTGCTGTTTTTACTTATTATAATTTAACAAAAAATATGCGCTAATTCTTAATTAATTATTATAAGAAAAACTTTTAAAAATTTTGCGACGCGGTGTCCTTGTTTAACAGAAACAAATGCCATTTGTTTCTGTTAAACAAGGACAC
>JACCDO011130691.1_pt1 | contig 22627 bp, 15 predicted proteins | sample 7446101 | NCBI WGS metagenome assembly JACCDO01 (sample SAMN15323440, study PRJNA562643) | freshwater metagenome | isolation source: river surface water | place: USA:Blue River Watershed | collected 2017-08-16
AAGATCAACAAGTGGGGGATTTGAAAGAATTCTGGCATATTGGCAGAACGCTCCCCACAGATCATCCCTATGCTATAGTGATGAAAGAGAATCTCTTTCCCAACGAACTCGATGGGATTGCTGAAGTGATGAAAAAATTATATGAAGAGATGGATGCTTTGGCATTTTATGTTGTGGGCCTAATTGCTGATTATCTAGGCTTAGATCGACATATCTTTGATTCCATGCTTAAAGATGGCAATAGTATTTTAAGAGTGATCCATTACCCTGATATTGAAAATGCCCCCGAAGGCAGTGTCAGATCTGCTGCCCATGAAGATATCAATCTACTCACCTTATTACCAGCTGCAACCAAACCTGGATTAGAGATTTTGACCAAAGACGGGCAATGGGTTGATGTTGCCCCTCCAGTTGGTGCAATTGTTTGTGATACTGGTGATATGATGAGCCTTTTGACCAATGGGAAATTACCAGCAACCACACATCGTGTCATCAATCCTAAATCCGGTAGAGATGGTGGTAGATATTCTATGCCATTTTTTATGCACCCTCATCCTTATGCCATGCTTAAACCCTTTTTTGGTACAGGACAAGAATTTTCAGCCCATGATTTTCTCAATGAGAGATTAAGGGCAAATGGTGTATTATTGAGCTAATTTGAACAAATGTTTAGTTTTTATTAAAAAAGATTTGATTTTCCTTAAAGCATAAAAAATAATTAAAAAAAATAATTCAAGATTGAAAGAAATCATAAGGCTTTTGGTTTACTACCAGCTGTTGCATGGGGTTACAGCGTTTTTGAAGGAGTTTTAGAGAGAAATGCTACACAATATCATCACAAGGCCTTCAACGCCACAGTTTATCGGTGTCAAAGATTTAAATCAACAAGTCAGACATCAACTGCTTACCCATTTTACAGAAATTTATCTCAAAGGTGAAGTCGCAGAAATCCCTAAGATGGAACATGCCAACACTTTGTTTTTTAGTATTGTTGAAGATCAATTTAAAATTAAAGCAAGAATTTATCACAGTCGTTTAAGGGAACTAAATATTAGATTAGTGGATGGGATGCATATTATGATGCGTGGCAAAATCGATATGTATGCCCCAAGTGGTGATTATTACTTTGCCATAGATTATCTAGAACTCGATGGAGAAGGTGAAAGACTAAGACAATATGAAATTTTAAAGAACAAATTAAGGCAAGAAGGTTTATTTGATCCACGCCGTAAAAGACCCATCCCAGATTATCCCAGAGGCATTGGTTTAGTCACCAGAATCAATAGTGCTGCCTATCACGATTTTATCAAAACATGGAGAGAAAGAAATCCCCAAATTCCTTTATATGTGGTCAATGTCCCTGTACAAGGCGAGCAAGCAGCCCAACAAATCATTGAAGCTTGTAAGGAGTTTTGGAAATATAGCCAATATATCAGTGTGGTTGCTTTTTGTAGAGGTGGGGGTTCTAGAAATGATTTAAATGTATTTGATGATGAACAATTGGTACGCTTTGTTTCTCAAATGCCCTGTCCCACGGTAAGCGGTATCGGCCATGAAAGCGATTTTACCTTGATCGATGAAGTGGTTGATATGAGAACACATACACCTACTGAATGTGCCACAAGATTGATCCCATCAAAAAAGGATTATTTTCGCAGAATTGTCGATAATATGGGACAAATGCAGAGTTTGGTACAATCAGCCATTCGTGGTAAACACAATCAAGTGCTTTCAGTCAATCTCGATTCAAGCATAGAAGGTCTGATCAGAACGAAAAGACAACAATTAACTTTACAAGGCAATGAAATCGCTAGGTTTGAACCCTCTCAACAACTCAGTAGATTAAAAGCTTTATTTAAAAGAGAAGAAATCACCTTACAAACCATTGATTTGATTTCAAGTCGTAAAATGGAACTCGAAAGACTTAAACTTTCACTTGATAATGGTATAGAGAAGTATATCAAAGAACAAAGCAATAAACTTCAAAACCAAGCTCAATCATTACATGATCGATCTCCATTGATGATTCTACAAAAGGGTTTTGCGATTGTATCTTTAAACCACCATATCATCAAAGATGCAACACAACTCTCTGTAGGAGATGAAGTTGAAATGAGATTTGAAAAACAAATCGTAAAAGCAACCATCTCTGAACCCCCAGTTCACCTTAATAAATCCTAAATCAACCAAAACCATTCAACGCATAGAGAAGACCAATGCAAAACAATCAAAACCCCAGTCAAAATCCCAATCAACAACAACAACAACAATCAAACCCAGGCTTACCCCAAAGTTTTGATGATATTTTAAAAGAACTTCAAGTCACAAACCAAAGACTCAATCAAGGTTTACCCCTAGAAGAAGCATTACAAGCTTATGAAAGAGGCGTTAAACTCTTTCAACAAGCTCAATACCTACTCAATGAAGCAGAAGAAAGAATTAAAATCCTAAAAGATGGGCCATAATCACTTCATTGACATGAGTGAATAAAGTATGTTAAGAAGCAAAACTATCTAATGTATTCATTCACAAAGATCAAGGCTTGATTTCAGATGAGAATCTTTTGGCATATTGGAGAAATCATAGGGGATATAGATCAAAGGCGATATGAAATCAAAGCCAATCTATTTCAAGCGTATGAAGTAAGTCCTGTAGAACAATCAGACATTTCCTATCGTTTAAGGGCAATCGATTATCCCGGCAATCAATGGTCTAAGGCTCAAAAAGAAGATATTCATCAAAAATTGATGAGAGAAGCCCAAAGATGGAAGAATATCACATTTGCCATCCCCAAAATCATCGATCTCTTTTGGTACGCTGATCAACTCTGTTGGGTAGAAGAAAAAATAGATGGGAGTCCTTTATCCGCAATCGATCAACCATTAAGTATTTATGAAGGCTATATCCTATTGATCGAACTCCTGAAAATCATCGCTCAACTCCATCAAAACAGAGAAATGATTGGGAATACACCTTTGCTTCACCTGAATTTAACCCCTGATAGTATTTACCGTTCAGTCGCTGGTGATTTTTATTGTTTTGATCCCCAATTGCCTACTTTGATTGAACTCAACTATAAAACACAAAGGCAAATGGTAGGTCAAAGCGATATCGGTTTTGCCCCAGAACTCAGCAGAGGTAGATTTTATCCGAATACAGATATTTTTGCTGTGTCAATGGCTGTACTCAGTGCAATGAGTCAATTAAGTATTCAAAAAGTAGATGAAAGAATACAACATGGCGCCTTTTTTGAGCATGATTTGAAAGTTCATACAGCTTTACAAAAAGCATTTGAAAGCTTGATTCATTTTAAAGCCAGTGAAAGAATAGAATCGGCAGAACTCGCAATACAATGCCTACAAAATCTACCATCTCAAGCCATTCCACCGCCGATCACGAATCCTTATGTTTCCCCTAAACAAGATTCAAAAAAGGAAATGCTTGTTGATTCCACAACACTTGCTATTTTTAACGAACGCAGTGCATCTCAATCAATCCCATCCGAGATCACAGAACTCAATGTAGAAGCCATAGATCGCCAAGAAATTGTTGATTCTCTTTTGTTTTCAATCTCCCATAAAATCAAAGAGCATCAAAAAATCATCATCTTTGCCCTATTTTCCCTATCTTTGATTTTCATCGGTATCTTTCTAGGTCAACTCAATCAAAACCCTACCCAAGTGCATATTCAAACTCAAGTGCATATTCAAACCCCTAGCATCATCTCAAGCCAACCCCAAAAACAAATCATGCCCCCAAAGAGTTCTTTAACTTTGGAAAATGAAATAGAGATTGATCCCAAAAAAACAAAAATAGAAGTCGATCAAAACTATCAAAAGAGTTCTCATATCCAATGGGTTAATATCAAAGGTGGGCGATTTATGATGGGGGCAAATGATGCTTTTGCTTATGACAATGAAAAACCCACACGATTTGTAGAGCTAAAGGATTTTGAAATCTCTCAAACAGAGATCACTGTGGCGCAATATGCCAAATGTGTAGAAGAAAAAGCTTGTGATACACAGCAACTCGATGAACCAGATTTTGGGGATGCTCAACTTTGCAATTGGAATACCCAAGGTGATCGAAAAAATATGCCAATGAATTGTATCTCTTGGTTACAAAGCCAAAAATTTGCACAATGGATCAAAGGGGATTTGCCCAGCGAAGCAGAGTGGGAATATGCAGCCAAGAATCAAGGGGAAAATCTATTATACCCATGGGGGAATGAAAATAAGGGTTGTAAATATGCTGTCTTAGCAGATGCTCAAGCATTGATTTGTGGTTACCAACAACCCCAACCCATTTGCTCAATCCCTCAAGGGAATACCAAACAAGAATTATGCGATATGATCGGCAATGTTTGGGAATGGACAGCAGATGAATGGCATGATCATTATCTTAATGCACCGCTAGATGCAAGACCTTGGAACACCCATGAAAGTTATCAATGGGATTTGGTCAAAAGAAGTGTTAGAGGGGGTGGGGCATTTGATGACAAAGATTATCCAAGAATCACACGTAGAAATGGATATCTCCCAGATCATCGATCGATTAATCTAGGATTTAGAGTGGTGAGAAGGAAAAATTAACCATAGTAGATCTGATATTTATTTTCATAGATCGGATGGGGCATACTACAAATACTAGGACCAAAACACTCTTTTAATACATCGCTTTGAATCACTTCTTTCGCAGTCCCCATGATTTTGACAGATAAATCCTTCATTAAAATGATTTGGTCAGCATATAAAAAACTTAAATTTAAATCATGTAATACACATAAAACCAGATGATTCTGTGCTAATGCTTGCAGGTATTGCAAAAGTTTCACTTGTTGATAGAAATCCAAATGATTGGTAGGCTCATCCATGAGAATCACTTGGCTATTTTGTGCAATTGTTCTTGCGATAAAAACCCTTTGTCTTTCCCCCCCACTGATTTCGCCAAGTCTCTTGTCTTGTAAGGCATAAAGATCAAATCGATCCAATAGATTTTGGATTTCTATTCTTTTTTGAGCTTCGCTTTGATCGATGGCATACTTGCCTTGCAAGACACAATTAAAGACATTTTGGTAATGGCTGTAACTCGGATTTTGGGGTAAATAAGAGATAAACCTAGCCCTTTGATGATCGTTTTTAATCTCTATTTCTTGAGATTGAATTTTTAATTGATGATCGATTTGCATTTTAGAAGGTAAGGCGATCAATGATCTTAATAATGAACTCTTACCACTCCCATTTTCACCAATCAGGATATATAACCCTTGATGACAATGGATTTGCTGTGTGTTGATATGAATCCTTAAATCGATGTCCATGAATCAAATCTCTAGTTTTTGTAAGGCTTTGAAATATAGGAAAATAAATAAGATACCACCTATCGCACTTGTCAATGTGCCAATATGGAGTTGAAAAGGCAAGAGTTTAATCAAGATTTGACCGCTAACCAATAAGATTGCACCCCAAAGAATCGTGCTGATCAAAAAAAGCGGGTGATCTTCATCTAAACATAATCGGAGCAGTTGGGGCACAATTAAACCCACAAAAGCGATTAAACCACAGATCGAAACACAAATCCCTAACATCGCAGATACAGCAAAAAAAATACTGATTTTTAATTTTTGTAGATTAACACCCAAGCTATAAGCGATATCTTCACCGCTTAACATCAATGCCAAAGCTTTTTGCTGTCGAAGAATCACCCATGCACCAATCACAAATACGAAAAAGAGATAAAAAACCTGATCCCAAGTTTTTGCACTGAGATTTCCATTCATCCAACGCCATAATTCCCCAAGTTTAGTAGGATGTTGAGAAATCAAGAAGTTCAAGATTGCCGAGAGAATCATATTGATGGCAATCCCACTCATCAGTAACATCTGTATAGAAAAATTCGATCCCCGCTTGGATAATCTATAAATCAATAGGGTAATACATAATGCCCCTAGAAAACTACCAAATTTAAGATCAAACATAGAGAAATGCAATGGGTTTAAGGTAATCACCAATGCAGAACCAACAGCCCCCCCAGAAGATATTCCTAGCATATATGGATCTGCCAAAGGATTGTGGAAGAGGATTTGAAGACAAGCCCCAGTAAACGCTAAGATTGCCCCAACCAAGATGGCAACACTTAATTCAGTTAATCTCAATTGCCAAATCACAGCATGTTTTTGTATCAATGCCCCATCAGCATGAAAATCAAAAAAAGGACCCATCTTGAGATAATCAAAAACTTCAGATTGACTTAAAGGGAAATCACCCAAAATCAAGGAGAGATAACAAAGACAGATCAGTATGAATATAGGCAATAAGAGTAAGGTTTTCATCATAGATGATCTAGAGATTATGATTTTTGATTGATGAGATGAGATGCAGAACTAGGGGTAGGTTGATAGGTCAAAGGGGTTTGAAAATTGCTTGGTACTTCTATATGTCTGATGGTTGGGTTTAAAGGCAAAGTAATTCTAAAAATCGTACCAGATCCTCTACTGGTCTCAAATTCGATATTACCACTATGATTGACGATAATCTTTCTAGAGATATCCAAACCCAAACCCAAACCCTTTTCACCCTTGGTTGATACAAAAGGTTGGAACATCTTATCTTTGACTTCTTCAGGAATACCAGGACCATTATCTTCAATTTCCAAGATCGCCAAATCACCTTCATTTTTCAATCGAATCCAAATCTGTGCTGGTCTGGCTTGTCCAATCATCGCTTGTGCTGCATTTCTCAATAAATTGATCAATACACGACCGATTTGTAAAGCATCCATAATGACTTTGGGTCTTTGCTTGATTTCAACATGCACTTGTATCGCATTAGGACCGGATTTGGGAAATAACTCTTGGTCGATCCTGACAAAACGAACTGCTTTTTCCACTTGTGCTGCCAAATCCCCACGGTTCATCTCAGGTCTACGATCAATGCCTTTGGAAAAATGCTTGATATCATCGATAAGATTTTTGATTTGTGTACAACAGTAAGAAAGTTCATCTGAACTAAACAAAGCATCTTCGTCTTCATGTTGATTTTTGGCGATTCTCTCAGAGTGATATTCAAGTAAAGGCATGAGCAAATTACCGATTTCATGGTTGATCGATGATGCCATTCGCCCCAAAACAGTGAGTTGTTCATTTCTGACAAGTTCATTTTGGGTTTCTTGTAATTTGCTCTGTGTTTTCATCAATTGTTCGATATAAGCCTGCTGTTGTTTGATCTGCTCCAAGTGGTTAAGTGCCCCACCCAACATAGACCCAGCAATCGATAAAAGATCCAAACCATCTTCAGTAAAAGCATCCATCATATCCGCTCTACTGACTTCAATCAAACCCAATACATGGTTTGAAATCATAATGGGTGCCACAATCAAAGAATTAATCTCCGATAAGATCAAAGAATCCGAAGAATCAAAACGCTTATCATGTCTCACATCATTGACCTTTAATGCACACTTTTCATTCAAAACCTGTCTGGCAATGGTTCTACTGATCTGAACAGATGCTTGTTGCTTCAAAGGCTTAGATTTTGTGCTTCTGGCTGTCAAAACTTCTAATTCACTCTCTTCATTTAAGAGCGCCACCACACATCGATCCCCATCTAATGCTTCCAAGATCAAATCAGATACACTCGCACTGACTTCCATTTGCTCTGTTTGTCTTTGTATCTCTTGATTGATATGAAAGAGAACATTAAACCACTGTGGTTGCTGATTGACTACTGGTTGATCTTGGCTTTGATAAAAGCCAGAATTGGTATTATGCTTCTTTTCACCATATAAAGTAAAATGGCTACCATTTTCAAGCATCAAAGTCTTCTTTAAGATCGGTTCCACTGCAATATCATCATCAGAAAATTGCATCTTCTTCGATTTATTCTCAATAATGACTTGAAATTCCAAACGCCCAATTCTCACAATATCCCCATGACTCAATGGTTGCATCTGCTCAATCTTATTCTGATTCACAAATGTGCCATTTCTACTCCCTAAATCAGATACATATAATATCCCATCTTTAATCTCAAACTGTGAATGACAACGGCTCACAAGTCCATCATCTAATAAGACTTGACACTTGCGTGAACGCCCCATAATCAAGGGGTCAAGCACTTCAAATATAGTACCGCTATGTTCATAGTTAAGTCCCTTCAACAGAAAGGCACGAGATACTTTCATCTAATATAATCCTTTTAAGATATTTCCTTAATGATAAAATCGAAAAAACCCAGATCACAAGGTTTTGTTTTTTTAGCATGAAGAAAGTATATTGATTACTGACAAGTAAGCTTTTTTTTACATACCTCATCATTATGCACAAAAAAAAGATAAAGATCAAATGCTTAAAAGCAATAAAAGAATAGAAAAGATATCTCCTTATGCGAATTGCTATTATTTCCCCTACTTATCAAGAGCACAAAAGTTACCAAGAAAACCTTTGGGCTGAGGAATTTAACAGACAAGGCGAAGAAGTTTGGGTTTTTAGTTGCCTACCAGTCACTCAAAAATCTTCGATTTTATGGGATATTAAAACTGATATTCATTCTCAATTAAAAAAACATGAAATGGGATATCAGGTCTTAAGAATTCCTACATTTGTTTTACCAAGAGATCTTTTTTTGACTCAAAATTTGGCATTTGCTTTAGAATGCTATCAAGCAGATTTGATCTTATGGTTTGGGGTGGGGACTTTTTTTGAATTGAGTGTATTGAGATCAAAAATCTTGGATCAGGTTCAAAGTATTTGTTTTTTTTCACTGAGTCGGGCGGGTAGACATTCTTTTTTGATAGATGATATTCATTCTTTACCATCTTGTATTCAAGCTTTGGGTTTTCAATTTTTGAGAAGTAATTTGTATAGCAATGCAATCTTAAGATCATCGATGGTGGTATGTAATACACCAGAAGGTTATGAGATTTTATCGGAATTATTGGTAGGGAAAAGCAAGAAGGTTTTTGAGGAAAAACAAGTGCAATTTCCTTTGGCTTATTGTGCTTATACTTTTCATTTCTCTCTTCAAACCCGTATGATGTTAAGGGCTCAGTATGGGGTGAAAGAAGAAGAAGTGATTTTATTGTATTCGACTCGATTTGAAGAAGATAAGAAAGTTGCCATTGATCATTATATCGCATTATTGAGATCATTGATCACGAAGAACCCATTGATCAAAGGCTTTTTGATCGGTTTTAATGAAAATGCAATGAGTTTATCTTATCTACAAGAGCTCGATGATTTGGTTCAAAACAATCATTTGATATGTTTCCCATTCCAAAGCAGAACAGAACTCAGTGCATTATATCAAGGCAGTGATATGTCATATTTCCCTCAGCCAAGTATTTCTATACAAGAAGCTTTGGGTACTGGGTTATGGGTCTTTCATACAAAAGACAGTAGTATTGATCATTTGATTGAATACAGCGATCGTATTTCTTCTTGTGAATCAGAACAACTTGAAGATGATTTGCTAAAGTGCAGTGTTTCTTCTATTTTAAAGGACAATGAACATCGCCTCTCTTCAAGCATCAAAGCTCAAGCTTTAAGTTCTGTTCAACTGAGAATTAAAGTGCTAGATCGCTTAAAACAAATCACTGCCCATCAGAGTTGAGTACCTGAGAATTTTATGAAAGATCGCTTAAAACAAGAGTTATCATCGGTTTTACAAGAGTTTGAAACCTATCTACAAGCCCAAAGTGTATGGATGGATTGGCCAGATCAATTATCTCAAGCGAGTAGATATTCTTTGAGCACTGGGGGGAAGAGAATTAGACCTTGCCTTTCTCTGCTCACAGCCCAAGCTTTGGGTTTAGATTCTGCCAAAATCTTACCTTGGGCATTGGCGATTGAATATATACATACTTATAGTTTGATTCATGATGATCTACCAGCCATGGATAATGATGATTTTAGAAGGGGATTACCGACTTGTCATAAAAAATTTGATGAAGCAACAGCGATTTTGGCTGGGGATGCGCTTTTGACTGAAGCTTTTGGGCTTTTGGCACAATCATATCAAGGTGTAGAACTTGCCCCCTTGGTTCTCTTACTCTCTCGTGCTGCGGGTGGTAATGGGATGGTTGGGGGACAGGTTGAGGATATTGAAGGGGTAAAATCCCTAGAGACATTGATTCAAATGCAAGATAAAAAAACTGGGGCTTTGATTAAGGCTTCTATTTTGGGGGCTGGGATTTTTGCCAATCTCAATCAAGATCAAATGGCGAAACTCGATCAATATGGAGAGAATATCGGACTTCTCTTTCAATTGACAGATGATATTTTAGATGCAGAACAAGATGCACAAAGAGATGGGAATAGTTTTCTACATCATTTAAGCATGGAAGATGTTTTGAGTAAAAGAGATATCATGGCAAAGCAAGCCATCGACATGATCGATTTTCTCGGTAATCGCGGGATGTATTTGGTCGATTTTGTGGATTATATCTGTCATCGAACCCATTGATTATTCTAGATCAGTCTTTTGCATCACAAAAGCATCTGATTCAATAATACCCAAGATAAAATCATTGATTTTAAAGCCATTTACTGCAATTTTTTGTTCCAAGTCATCTAAAATACATTCATCATTTCTTTGATTGCCCCTACCCAAAGCAAAGATATATAATTTCTCTAAGAAACATCGATGGTATCTAGGGTCTGTTACTACCACATTGCTTAATTCTTCCACCCCCTTAAACCTTGTACCATCGATCAATTCTCCACTGTCATCGATCATATAGCCATTATCCATCTCTCTAAATTTCCCAATCCCATCGAACTTCTCTAAACTTAAACCTATAGGATCCATGAGTTTATGGCATCCAGCACAACTTGGGTCAGCTCGATGTTGCTCTAACTTCTCTCTAAGTGTTGTTGCCATATTATCATTGCTCAATGTAGCTTCTACATTAGGTGGTGGTGGTGGTGGCTCTGAACAAAGGAGTTGTTCCAAAACCCATTTACCGCGTTTGACTGGAGAAGTCCTAGTAGGCATAGAACTAATGGTTAAAAATGCCCCAATGCCCAAAAATCCTTTTCTCAATGTAGATGCTTGATCGACTTGGCTGAGATCTAGTTTGATAAATGATTGTTCATGGATATATCGATCAAAAAAATTCATCTCATCAGTAGGTTGATTGGCATGAATATCTAAAGTTTGAAGACTTTGCCAATCGAGTTGATAATGCTGTGCTAATCTTTGATCGATCAATCTGTATTGGCTTTCAAGGAGTTCATCCAAAGGTGCATTTCTAGAGAGGAGTTCTGCAAACAAAAGCTTGGCTTCGATTTCCATAGAATGTCTGAGTTGATCATCAAAATCTGGAAAGTAATTTCCATCAGGTGCGACATTCTTCATATTTCTGATATGTAGCCATTGATCTGCAAATGAATCGATTAAGGAGATCGCATTGGGGTGATTGAGCATTTGGCTGGCGATCATTCTTCGTTGTTGGGGATTTCGCAAAGCGCCTTGATGTGCCAAAGACAAGAGTTGTTCATCTGGGGGTGAAGACCATAGGAAATAGCTGATTCTGCTTGCGATTTCTTCATCGCTCAAAATGGTTCTGCTTGGATCTTCTGCTCTAAAGCTAAATTGAGGGGATAAAATGATCGCTTTACTGATCATACTAAAAGCTTCTTCCCAAGAACTATGATTGGCGATTTGCTCGCTTAACCATGAGAGTAATCTATTCTTCTCTTCTGTAGTAATGGTTTTACGCCAAGCTTTTTGTGCCAATTGTATTGTGCTTTCACTGATACAAGTCCAATATTTCTCTTGTTCTTGTTGAGTTGTCATTTCTTGGAAAGAAGGTCTGGGTTGATTTTGATTGCCTTGTTGTTGTTGCTTGATCCACTTAAGTTCTTGTAGGAGAAAGTTTTCTTTGGCTTGAAAACGACAAGGTAAAATCATATCTCTCACAAATTGCATTTGCCCTTGATCTTGAATGGGACCTAGGAATTGTAATTCTTCGAGGATCATTTTTTGATTAGGGTCACTGTTGCTTGGATCGATGATTAACTTCACTTCAAATGCTGATTTTGCACTTAAATTCACTTCCCAAACCCACATCCCATCGATGAGTTGAGCATCAGTCACAGGAATTTCAACTTGTGTGGGCATTTGACTTTCTTGATCAACTGTTTTTTGGCTTAGCACTAATCTAGGTTGAATATTTTGGGTCTTTGCTCGAATCAAGTATTTCCCTTCAAAATAAGTTGTCAGTGCACTGACTGCTTGTGCATCAGCCCAATATTGCCAAGCATGAGATCTATAGGTTGCGCCTTGGCTATGTTTTAAAGTTTTGGCTGGTTGAGAGATCGCTAATAAACCTGTTTGATAGAATTGGGCAAAGATATCATCAAGGATTGCGTTATATTTCTCTAGATGCAAAGGGGATGTGCTTAATACTTCACCGATTTGATCAAAGCCATAACCAATACCATCTTCTGGTAAGTCTTGGGCAACATGGTCAGCGAGTTGAAAGAAAATACTTTGTAGGGATTTTTGATATTCATATCTGCTCAGTCTTCTGATTTGTACGCGATCGGGTAATTCACATGCACCTAGGTTTTCTTCTTGAAATTGATCTACCATTTGATCCATTGATTGATCGACCAATCCCTGATCTGTTGGCACCATCAAGGCATCAACTTCTGACATATCTTGAGATACGATGGGCTGATTTGTGGTATGTGTTGAATCGTTTTGACAAGAGATCAAAGATAAACAGAGATAAATCACTAAGATTTGATACGAAGTCACTTGCATTTTTTCATTCCCTTTGAAAATCAAAATTCAATCTGATTTTGCTATAAGCTATATAAAAATGCTATGAAAATCTAGAAAAAGCTTTTAAATTAAGGATCAAAGTTCTCACCAATGATTTATAAGCAAGGCTGATCATGATACTCTTTACTCAGTCCATGGAATCCTATTGTTTTAGGCGCTCTCTTCTTCAACTCTTGTCCTTATCGATATTATGGTCTTGTACTCAAGAAGAGTCCCAAAAAGAGACCCAACCAATGCTTGATCAAAAACAAGTACAAATCCAAGATATGCAAATCGATCAACAAATCACTGATCAACAAATCATGGATCAACAGATGACTGATCAACAAATCATGGATCAAACCTTAGATCTAGCATTATATGATCCTCAAATGGCGGATTGGTGGATCAGCACTGAAGATCATCAGTTGATGATTCAAAATGAACAACTCAAAGAGAATGCCTTATGGGCAAAAGTGATTGCGCTCAAAGCCCCACAAAGCGCCCAAGAAGCGAGTTTAATGGGCTGTGCATTAAAAGGACGTTTGCAAGGTTCGGGATTAAACAATATTCAAGCGCTTGCTGGTTTGGATTTTAATTTTTTAGTAAGGGGTACAGTCAATACAAGAACAGCACTGAATTTTGGACTTTCCATAGAAAATCTAGATCTCAATCGAAGTTTAAGAGATCAGCAAGGGATACATCTCAAAGCTGGACAATTCGATTGGGATGCTAATCGTATTCCTTTTTTCAATGATCAGGTCTTAGATTGGCCAAATCAAAATATCTCTCAAGGTTGGATCGAAACACCCCCTTCATCGCTGAAATTACCTGTGCGATTGATTGGCGCTCCAGCATTTGATATACAAATGATTGCAGCGCAGATCACTGGGGAATTTGTTTTTGAATCTAGTATTTTGGCGGATATGATTAAGCTCAAAAATGGTGTATTGATGGGCTATGTTGATAAAGCAGGGATTATGAATATGGTGGATCAAATCAGAGTGCAATGTACATCAATGCAACCCCCAGCGCTTTGCTCTCTCTTTGGGGATCAAGTCAATCAACCATCAGAGGATTTGGCAAATATTGCTGTTACATTTTTGGGGAATTGGGAAGTATTTTATGATCAATCAACCCAAATGATTTCTGAATGCGAAATGGAGAATTGTAATGCGATATCGTTTTGCTTGGGGATAGAATTACAAGTATTTTAATAGAAATGTATCTTAGAATTCACTCGCATCAAATGCCATCATATCAGCTTTACCATGACGAATGACTGTGGCTAAGCTATGGATTTGTGGGAGAATATGATTGATGAAATAACGACCAGTCTTGACCTTAGTTGTATAGAAATCGCCTTCTTTTCCTTCTGTCCCCTTGATCTCCAAACACCAGACATAAGCCATTGCTGTTAATGCAAAGAGATTGAGATAATTAGAAGCCATTGCACCAGCTTCTTCTTGATCTACACTTGCTTTTGCCATCAATGTATTCATGGTGATATCAGTCAATAATTTTGATGCTTCTTTGAGGGCAGTCACAAAGGGTTCCATATAAGCATTTTCTTTATTTTCTTTGATCACAGCGGTGATCTTGTTTTGGAAGCTCATCAAAGCTCTACCACCACCCATTGGCAATTTTCTACCTACGAGATCTAGGGCTTGGATATGGTTTGTACCTTCATAAAGGAGTGCAATTCTCATATCTCTCAGATATTGCTCTACGCTCCAATCTTGGGTATAACCAGCACCACCCATGGCTTGCATGGCTTCACTGACATTCCAAAAGCCTCTTTCTGTGCAGTAAGACTTAATGATAGGAGTAAGGAGTGCAACCATATCAGATGCATCTTGTTTGATCGCTTCATCTGGGTGCTTATCTGCGATATCCAATTGAATTGCAGTCCAAATCGCGAGTGCTCTCATGCCTTCTGTAGAAGCTTTTACATTGAGAAGCATTCTTCTTACATCTGGGTGAACCAAGATATTATCTGCTTTTGCTGATTTATCTTGTTTCTTGGGATCGAGTGATCTGCTTTGTCTACGATCTTTGGCAAAAGCGAGCGCTGTTTGATAAGAGATTTCAGAAAGAGAAATACCTTCGATACCTACGCTCAAACGTGCGGCATTCATCATGGTAAACATCACTTTCATCCCTTTGTTGGGTTGACCGATCAACCAACCTCTTGCATTTTCAAAGTTCATCACACAAGTAGGTGAACCGTGAATCCCCATCTTATGTTCTAAACCACCGCAGAAAACTGTATTTCTTTCGCCATTATCCAAATATTTTGGCACCAAGAAAGTGCTAATCCCAGCTGTACCTTCTGGAGCACCAGGCAAACGAGCCAATACCAAGTGAATGATATTATCTGTAAGATCATGTTCACCAAAGGTAATCCAAATCTTGGTACCTGTTAATGCAAATACACCATCTTCACCAGCAATAGGTTCTGCCTTGGTTGTTAAAATCCCAAGGTCTGTACCACATTGAGGTTCAGTAAGACACATGGTTCCTGTATACTTACCTGTGATTAATTTCTCGATATACTTGTTTTTTTGATCTTCTGTACCATGGTGAAGCAAAGCATCTACCAAACCTTGAGTCAAACCTGGACACATTGAAAAACTCTTATTGGTCGCAGTTGAAATTTCACTCATCAAGAAAGCAAATACATAAGGTGCATCTGAACCACCGTATTCAGAAGGATGAGCCATCGCTGCATAACCATTATCACAAAAATCTTTATACAATTGTTTAAATCCAGCAGGTGTAGTGACTGTATGCTTTTCTGCATCATATTTCACGCCTTCCTTATCCCCTACTCTATTTAAAGGAAGCATACGATCCGCACAGAATTTACCAGCTTCTTCGATCATTCCTACCAAGGTATCAACATCATAATCTTGACATTGCTTTAAATTTGATACTTTATCATAGCCTAATGACTCTAAAGCAAAACGAATATCTTTGACTGGGGTCTTGTAAATTTGCATGATTTTTTTCCTGTTTTCAAAAATGAATGATGATTCATTCATCATTTTTTAAATGAATGATGATTCAATCTAGCTATTTTTTTCATCAATGCAAATTTTTTTGAATTGCATTGATGAATTTCAGTGATTGGGCATTTACTGGATGGTATAACTAGCTGTAATCCAAAATGAAATTGCGGGTAGGGGTCTTAGAATGACATCATACATGGGTGTGTCTAATAGATTTCTGATTAAAAAAGAGAGTTCAAAAGCTTGGTAGATTTTATTGATCCCTAAGTCTATTCTATGAATATTGGGGAGATGTCTTAAGTTAAAGCGATCAGCTGAAAGGCTACTTCTATAAAAATATTGTATAAAGAACTGATATTTTTCTTTGCTTTGATCAAGGCTAAATCTGGTAAAGGCATAAGCAAAGGGTTTGAGTGGGATGGGTGTATAAGGAGAAGAAGTAAAGTGATGATGGATCAAAGATGATTGATGTTGAAATTTTAATTTATAATTTGGGTGTATTGGCAACTCTAGATTGACTTGGAGTTCTAAACCTTGCATTTGGGTTTTAAAGCGATCTTGAGCTTGAATGCGGTAAGGATCTAGGGGGATATAGATAATCATTTTATCATATTGTTGATAAAAATAGGTGAGAGATACATGGGCTTTATTTTCTTTACTTGCCCATAATAGCGATAGATCTAGCCATTGTCCTTCTTCGAGTTTAAGATTTGGGTTAGGCACAACCCCTACTGCATTCATGTATAATTCATCAAATCCAGCATCTCTAAAGGCTTTACCCATACGAGATTGCATGGCGAGTTGTGTATGGATTTCCCATTTGAGTTCTGTATATGGCACAGCGATTAAACCGCGTTGTTTTAAATAATCCAATCGAAGGTAAGTGCTGATTTGAATGTTTTTGATTTGATATTGGAAGCCACTGGCTTGTATCCATTGTTTTCTATGGCTGAGGGATTGATTGAAGAAGCTACCAGTCGCTTGTAGCCATTCATATTGTAGTTTTAATTTAAATGATAAATCTTTGATGACTGGGATATGGCCTTCAACCATTGTACCAGCTCGTTGATCATTGAGTTTAAAGGTATTTTGTTTATTGTTTTGCCATGTTGGTAATGGGTCAGTAAAAGCATAGTTGTATACATTCCCATAGGCTTTGATACGCCATTCACTTTGTTCAAAGGGTAAGAGATAATTGATGCCAAAGAGATAGAATTGATGCTTGGAGAAGCGATTTGCACTGAGTTGATTTTCAAGTGGAGCTTCTTGTCGATCTAATAAGCTAAATCCCCCAAATACAGAGATTTCACCGAATTTTCCTTGTTTATGCCAATGAGAGAGTTGAGCGATACGATTTTGGGCATTATTCTCTCTTCTTTCATTGATTCCTAGTGGGTTTTGGTAGAGAAAAGCATTATCGCCAAAAGTATAGCTTAGACCGAGTTGATAGCCTTCTGTCAGTGTGGTGTTTTTGACTTGGATCGATTGTTCAAAAATCCTAGTGCTTGCCCCTTGGGTTTTGAATTTAATATGTTTTCCAGCGATTTGATCATCGATTTGTAGTGATATTTTACCACTTTGATAACCACTGCCATATAATGCACTATTACTGCCTTTTTCGATTTCTAGGGATTGGAATAATGAAAGGGGGAGTAGAGAGAAATCAAAACTTTGAGATCGGGCGTTTTGAATGGGAATGCCTTGTAATTCTACACCTTGGTTTTGAGCACTGCTAGCGCGAATACTGGGTTTAAATCCTTGATGCAAATCCCCATTTTGTTGGATATAGATATTATTTTCTTGAAGTACATCTGTGATGGAGATGTGCTGGTTCTTGATTTGCACCCTTTGTTTTTTATTTTTCTTGACTTCGATATGGTGTTCATTGGGTGGGGTTGCCCAAAGCGGTGTATAGGATAGTAGCCATAATATCGATAATAAAACCCGAACAATACAAACAATCATTTATTTTGCGGTGTTGCTCTTTTAATGGGTAGGGTTTTATAATGACCAGCTCTATTTGTTTGAGGTGGATCTATGGGGGGGGGTTCTGGTTTGTTGTTTTGATTGGATGTGATTGCGACTTGGTTTAATGGTGTGGTGAAGCTGGGTTTTAGGATAGGGGAGTAAGGGACTTGAGCAAGTGTATTAGGTCGTGTAGGTAAAGGAGAATATGATGGACTAATCATTGGTTGAATATCATTGAGTTCCAAAGAGTTTGCCATCATGGGAATGGGTGAATTCTCCAATGAAATCGCTTGAGTGGGCTTAGGTATTTCGATTTGGGATTCAACTTGATATGCTGTAGTAGAGATGGTTGGAGGGGTAGGTGTTAAGGCAAAGGGTGGGGGTGTGACAAAAGCGGGGATGGTAGGTGTGATGATGGGGGTATTGAAGCCCATTGCCATAGCATTGATATTGGGTTGGCTTTCTTGGGCTTCAAATAAAGCTTTTTTAAATTCTGTGACTGTTTGATATCTTTGCATTGGGTCTTTGGCCATTGCTTTTGAAATGACTTTCTCTAGCTTTGGATATAGATTTTTTCCCTTACCCTTAAATCCTGGGAAGGGTTGTCTGATATGTTGAATAATCATTTCAATGGGACCTTCCGCTTGAAATGGTAATTCACCACAAATCATTTCATAAAATACCACTGCCAAAGAATAAATATCCGAAGCTGCAAAGTAATCACCTTTCCCCATTGCTTGTTCTGGAGACATGTATTCTGGGGTTCCAAAGATTTTTCCGTGTTGGGTTTTGACATTGTTCTTTTCAACCATTTTCACAATCCCAAAATCCATAATGGTTGTTTTGAGTTGGTCACCCACCATCAAATTACTAGGTTTAATATCTCTGTGTAAAATATTCTTGGCATGGGCATGTTCTAAACCATCACAAATTTGATAGATAATGGAGAGCATTTCTGGGAGTGTATAATGGGGTTGTTTATTTTTATTTTGTCTTTGAATGATCTTAGATATGGTTTTACCTTCCAAGAATTTCATCACAAAATAATGTAGATCTTCTGCGTGTCCGATGGAATAAACAGGGACAATATTAGGGTGATCTAGCATTGCCATTGCTCTGGCTTCTTTGAGGAATCTAGAGATAATTTGTTGATCTTGATTGTATTTAGGAGGGAGTATCTTAATGGCAACCACTCTTTTTAGGGTCAAATCCAAAGCCTGATACACAAATCCCATGCCACCACGTCCGATTTCTTTGCCTAAGATATATTTGTTTTCGAGTGCAAGTTGCCCTTCCAAAATCTCATTTTTAATGCCTGTTTGTTCATGATCTTCATCAAAGGGATCTACAACTGCTGTTGCTGTTTGAATTGGTTTAGATGTATTGATTGGGGGATGATCTAACATAGAATGTTCAAATGGATCGATATCCAAAGAATTATCATCTAAGGCACTGGTTTGCTCTCTTGATTGACAATGTTCGCATTGTTCAAGATTGATTCGATTTTGATGGCAATTTGGACAAATCATTTTTCTCTAATCACAGTAAATTTACGAAGAAAAGCTAACATGAATCAAGCATAAAATCAAGAGTCGATTGCAAGGTATGTATGTGTAAATTAAATATCTTCTTAATCCATTGATATTTAAGTAGAATATGCTAAGAACAGCAATTCTTAATGACCATGATTATAGGAAATTGTAATGAAACATAAAATTCTATACATACAAGATCGATCGATGATCCCATTGATTTTGTTATGCTTGAGTATGCTATTTGCCTGTGAGAATCCCAAGACAGTGGAGACTGCCCAAGATGCTTTGATGCCACAAGTTGATATGCAGATTATGCCCTAACTCTAATGGTGAAATCATTAATCTACCCTTTGATGTAGCCCCAGTATTTTTAGAATGTCAAAGAAATGCTGACTGCTTTAGAAATGACACTTGTTCAAATACATCAATCACCACAACGATGAATGAGTGGCTCAATTGTATGAAAGAGTTCAATGATGTTTCTTATTGCAATGGACTCTCATTACCCATCTTGAAGAGTCAGTTCTGCGAACAAGACTGTCAATTACCCTAAATCTCTAACTCTTTGATTCATATTTAAAAACCCCATCCCAATAACTTGGGGGGGCTAACAAGAGTTGATCTAATCGTTTTAAATAAATCTCTACAACATGATCTTTAGGATTTAAGAGTGCAAATGTCGCTAATTTCTTCTTGCTCTCTTCAAAATGCCCCAATCGATAATCACGAATCCCTTGTTCAAATAATTCAATTTGTTCATAAACCTTAATTTGATATGTCTGATGCCCCAAAAACTCATAAAGAATAATCCCTTCTTTTTTCCCCTTTACACGAACCAAATCGATATCCCTAAAACGATATTGATCTAGATTGATCCCATGTAATACACTTTCACCCACAATACAAAATAACTGATAAGTCGAACTTAAACTCTCTATTCTCGAAGCCAAATTCACACTATCACCAATCGCTGTATAACTCAGTCTTTGAGTAGAACCTAGATTACCTACCAAAGCAATCCCAGTATTTAAACCAATACCTATTTCCAAAATCCAAGACTCTTTCTCAAATTCTGGTTGTAACTTCATCAATGCTTGATGCATTTGTATCACACAATCTAAAGCTTGTTCTCTGTGCTGTTTTGTTTTCACTGGCATCCCAAAAAAAGCCATAATCGCATCCCCAATAAATTTGTCTACAGTACCACGATGATCTAAAACAGCTGTTGTCATGGGTTCAAAATATCGATTTAACAAAATCGATAATTGTTGCGCAGTTTTATCTTCTGAATATTGAGTAAACCTACGAATATCTGAGAATAATATTGTAATTTCTGCACTTTGATTGATGATTTCAAATTTATCATCCTTCATGATTTCATTTAAAACTTCAGTAGAGATATATTTATTAAAACTATTTTTAATTTTTAATTTTAATTTAATTTCCCTAAATAAACTCATGGTAATACCAATACACCAAAATAACAATAAACACAACGAAGTAGAAATAATAGGAATTAAGAAATGATATTGATTGAAAATTAAGATTGACAATAACAGATAAATCACCCATAAGATAAAAATTAAAATAAACCCATTAAATCGCTTAAAATACAAAACATCAATCATAGACAAGAATAAAAATAAAAAACAAATCAATAGTTCATATACAGGACTCAATCTATAAATCATATCGTTGCTTAATAATTGTTCAATAATATTCGCTTGTAGTTCAGCCCCTGGTAAACTCCGATCAAAGGGTGTATGTAAACGATCTTTTTGTAGGTAACTCTTGGATAAAATCACAATTTTATCTTTCCAAAGCTCGTTTGAAAGTTTTTGATCCAATAAATCAGCTACTGAATACGTAGGAATCGTTTTTGCTGGGCCACGATAATTAATGAAAAAGCTTTCACCTTGGAATTGCCAAATCTTATCTTTGATACTCAATTGATGTTGATTAAAATCATAACTGATATGTGCTCTTGATATGCCTTCATATAGCGCAATGGCTTGAAAAGCAAAAGGGATATATTGTTGATCATTAAATTGATAAATGCTTGTAGATTCCCTTGCCACCCCATCGCTATCGATCAATGTTAAGGCATAACCCAAGTTTTTAGCTTTGGCTTGGAATTGGTCTATGGAATGAACGATATGTCCACCCGAGAATGGGGGAGGGTCTGTATTTAATACGATTTGTCCGAATTTACCTCTGGCTAGATATTTGGAATTCGATTTTTGATCGACTTGATCTTCGTTTTCTTTATTGAAATAAAATACCAATAGCACTTGAGCATTTGCCAAAGATTTTTCTAATAATTCATCTCCAATTAATTCTTGAAAGATCTCATTTAATAATTGATATTCATCTGTATCATGCTGTATGGCATGATCTAGATATTCTTTTACCCTTTGTTTGATGCGCTGATCCAAGAGATTTTCTTGATCGTGAAATAATAGATCTATCCCCAATACTTTGGCATCTTTAAGCATCGAAATCACTTTGCTTAATTCTGATCTCCTAGATAACGCCAAAGGATAACGATTAAGCGTTTGATCATCTAGATCAAAAATTACCACTCTGTCGCTAGGCGCTAATGTACCCCTTAATCTAAAACGCCAATCGATTGTTTGTACTTCAAGTCGATCAACAACCCTCTTGATTGCTGGTATTTTAAGGATCAAAATAGGAAATGCCAGTAAAGCAATGAAGAGAATTGGCTTGAGTAGATAAGACTTCATCAAATACTCAATCTCTTAAGTTGATGAGAATGTCATATTTGAAAGTAGATGGTTTAGATGTGGCTTCGAGCTTGGCTTTCTGAAAGAATGCTAGATTCGATAGGATACATGTTGGAGTCTCTAAACCACCACTGAGATAGATTTTATCAATCAAGTTGGCTTGGCGATCCTTAAATTTGACAAAGATCGATACTGGGATCGATTCAACACTGTCTTCAAATTTAGGTAGGGTGTCTTTGATACATTTTTGGATGTTTTGTTGATTTTTTTGGTGAATTGATGATTTTGGTTTGACTTTAAGGTCTGATGAATGATTACCTCTGCCACCACCCGATGGCATAGAGAGTAGATCCAGACTCGAACCTTCATCTGATTCTTTGGCTGATTCTTCTACTAATGCTGGTGCTGGTGCTGGTGCTGGTGAACTTACAATATCGCTTGACTCATCTCGAACAGCTTCCTTCTTTTTTTCCAGATATTCTTCTTTGTCTAAGCTTGAACTTCTAGCATGTTCTTCACTATGCGTCACAGCAAAAGTTTCCATTGTAGATAGTTGCAAAGTTGATTCTTGTTTTTTCCCCAACAAATGATTTAATTGATCC
>JACCDO010891233.1_pt1 | contig 22626 bp, 33 predicted proteins | sample 7446101 | NCBI WGS metagenome assembly JACCDO01 (sample SAMN15323440, study PRJNA562643) | freshwater metagenome | isolation source: river surface water | place: USA:Blue River Watershed | collected 2017-08-16
CTCTATTTGGTTGACTGTCAACATTGGTCATGTAACTCCATGCCATCATATTAGCCACACGATGCTCTTTACCTAAATAAAGAAACATGCTAGTTAGAAATGTCATGCGATATTTGAGCCAAAAAGGTTCCGGTCTACCAAATATATTTTCTTGCGTTTGAAACGGGGGACTATTCTTAAAATAGTTTCCAGAATCAATAATAGAACGTATGCAAGATATAGCATCTGTCTTATCTTGTTCTGTAATTAAACTGCTGTAATCATAACTTTTGACTAGGTTGTTCATGATGAATTCTTTAAAATGTACCAAGTCATATCGCTTTGCTCTAGTTTAATGACATCGTGTGGATACTTGTTATATTCGCTGGCGCCGTATCTAGTTGGCTTTTTAATTTCTAGTACCTTGACCATCTTGTTATTTAATTTAACAATTTTACCAACTGAAAGGCTATTATGACTAGGAAATGCAACAAAGTCGTCTAGAGCTATTAGACGACCTAACTTGTCTTTGTGTTGAGGTTGCGGTTTAGGCTGCTTCTGCGGTGTGCTTGCAACTGTGCCGGAACTGGAATCCTGGACAGGTGCAGTTCCAACGACCGTTTGAGCCTGTGACAATGTATTCATTACCTTTGCTGCCTTTAATAATACGGGTGATAACTTTAGCTTCTGCTTTCTTAACAGACTTGCCGTCAATCTTTACAATGTTCTTACGTTGAATAACACGCACAGGCCATTCTTGAATACCTGTGGTCAAACATAGTTCATCTGGATTAGCATGTTTGATTTTAACTTCCTCGCCCTCATACTCAAAAAATTCCGGCTGCTCAAACATCCAAATGTGTTGACGTTCAAATTCTGGATTACGAACAATAACCTTCACAGTATTCTCCAATGTGGAACAATATTGCTAGTATATAATAAATGCCAAACTATGTCAACTAATTTGGTTATCGGTTGACAACAGTTCTAGACTATTATATAATAGCAGAAATATTGCAAATAAGGAGCCTACTTTGGATGAACCTGTAAAACTATACTGTACAAAAGACGATGACTCTAACGAATGGTTAGTTTGGTTTCCGCATCCCTTGGGCGGAATGTTTGTATTAGAAACTTTTGAAAACGAGAAAGATGCTCGAGCATTTTGGCAAGAACAAATTGATGGTGCAGACTATGGATCAGAATGAACAATACTATTGTGTAGTTTATTGGTACACTACACAATTAAACGAAAAAGCATCCCGTGTTAAAAATGGCTCAGCCCGTCGTTACGGATCTAGTGCATGGGATGTTGCCGAACAGCGAATCAAAGAACAGCTCACTGCGGCTAATAGTGCAGACCCTTATAGAATTCTGCATGTTGAGGACGTTAGTGATATGTGCGAAACAGGCAATAAAAACTCTAGCCTAAGTAACCTTCGACAACTAGAACAAAATTGGTTGCATGCCAAACAAAAACGTATGGGCATGTGGGTTCCTTCAGAATCCGAAAAATCAGAATGGTTTCAAGACCTTTCCGAAAATCCGTCTGTTCAAAATGTTGTTGATGTAGGCAAACGCCTTATTAATGAGCGCAGACACGGAGTAACATCTCTAGCATCCTACGATAGCCACCAATTCCAAAAAACCGCAATGGCCAAAGCTGTTGACTATTTCCAAAGCGGCGGTACGGACTTTCTGCTTGATGCTACAATGCGTTTTGGCAAATGCCATACTAGTTACCTAATTGCCAAAGAACTAGGATGCAAACGAATCCTAGTAATTACTGGTCGCCCTAAAGTTAAGAACGGTTGGGCTAACGATCTTGACCACGTTAAGTTTGGTAAATGGAAGTTTATTGATAGTCAAACAGAAAGCGGAGTACAGTTTACAGATACTGCCGAAGCAGAAGTTATCTTTGCTAGCTTTCAAGGCTCTAAACGAGCTAACCTTTCTAGTCGATTAGACCTTGTTATCAATCAAGAGATTGATTTGATTGTCATTGACGAGTTCCATGCTTACTATAGCCAAGAAGCAAAAGAGTTTATTGACAAGCTCAAAACTAAGCACGGCCGTCTATGGGTTAGTGGTACACCATTTAATGCCTACGAGCAAGGTAAATTCGACGGAGTGTCGGATACATATCGATTTACTATGATCGATGCACTACGTGCCAAAAAAGCCAACATGGATCGTTTTAAAGACTTTCCAGAGCCTTTACTTCTAATTAGTGAGTTCCCCGAAGAGCTTAAAAATCGTCTTGCCGGCGATGAAGAAATGAATATGGCCAAGGTTCTTAGCAATAACCAAGGCATCCCTAACTATCCACAAGAAGTTAATGGTATCCTTAACACGCTAATTAATCCCACTGCTAGTGCTAGACAAAGCGCATTCCTAGCAGGCAACCGAGAAGGTGTTAAAACTAAGGGCACACGAACACACAACCATCTTTGGTTTGCAGTTCCTCGAGGCAAAGACGATAGCAAAGAGATTAGTGTTGCCAGTGCAGATACATTGATTACGGCCTTTGCAGAACATCCTGCTTTTGTCGATTACAGTCCGCTAAAGGTTGGCGGAGAGACCAACGAAGACGAAGCTAGTGTTCAACTTTGGCACATTACGCACAATAAGACTGCGGTATTGAGTGCTGGTTCTTTGAACACAGGTACAACTCTTCCAAAGCTTGATACGTTAGTATATCTTAAAGAAAGCGAAAGTGCCGCAGACTTTTGGCAGACTTTTGGCAGGATCATGAATCCAGATACCAACAAGGAAGTAGTAACAGCAGTACTACCTGGTCCGGAGTTTTATGCTAATATGTTAGCTAAAATGGTTGAGTATAGTTCTAGCGACAGTAACTTTCAACAAGTATTTGAAGAAGCAGTTAGTCTTATGCCTAGCTACATTGTTGGAGGCATTAAACCAGTTGCAGTTGATGTTGAGACTGCCTACGGATTGTTAAGTTCCGAAGGAAGTGTATATAAGAGCTTTAAAGATAATTCTACACTAGGTTATCAAATTGACGATCTTATCCAGAAACATTTATCTGTTCTTAGCGGCTTACCAGATTTGGCATCAGGTACTGCACCTAAAACATTAAACAGCCAATTAACTAGCGGAAAGAATACTAACAAAAAAGTTGTTGGAAACAAGAATGCTATATCATTGCCCAATAATCAATTAGCTAAAATTAAGTCTAGAATTCGTGAGTTTAATACAACAATTCCGAGCATTGTGGCCTTGGCAAGAGCAACAGATCGTGTTATAATTAACAGTGTAGAAGATCTACAAAAAGTAGACAGCGGCCTTTTGGATAGAGAGCTTTTTCCAAATGCCAAACAATGGATTGATTTTCTTTTTGATAATGGATTCCTCAAGAAAGCAGTAATTGAAAAGAAGATTGCAATGTTTAACAAATTTGAAATTGAGCCTCACTGTAAATGAACATCCAAGCATTGTTGGGGTTGGTAACAGTCCCAAAGTGGCGCCAAAAACTAGGCGACATTTCAACACCTATGATTGTGGTAAAATCTCTTATCAATCATTTGGAGGAAGATCCTGTATCTCTTATCAAGAAAGGAGAAACAATTGTTGATCCTTGTTGCGGACACGGGACTATCCTTATTGAAATCGCTAGAATGGCTAAAGGCAAGATTTCTCCAAAAAAGATTGCCAAACATTTATATGGTTATGACATCAACCATGCGCCAACTGCAAGAAAACTTTTGGCAAATGAATTAGGTGTCGACATTGAAGATGTAAATATCTATCAACAAGACAGTTTAGAACTTACTATGAGTATTAAGAATTTTCGTGTAGTGATGAATCCTCCGTTTAATGAAGAACCTGGAGAAAGTCGTGACGAGTCCGGTAACAGTAATAACAGTATTCTTTATCAAAGTTTCGTTGAAAAATACTCCGGTGTTGCCAAACAAGTTGTTAGCCTAAATCCAGCAGGTTGGACTATTAAAAAGAGTGATGTTGAGAAGTATAAGAACATGGGACTAAAGCAAGTTGAGTTCTTACCTGCAAATCATTTCCCAACAGTTACTATTCGTAGTGGGCTTACTATTAGTAATTTTGTAAAAGATTATACAGGCGATATTACAATAACTACAGAACAAGGTAGTACATACCAACAAAATAGAACTCAAGATATTAAAAATATTGATCCATTAACAAGATCTATTATTGAAAAACTAACCAAAGGTCCTACTCTTGATAAGTCTATTCTTAAGGGTAGTAATATTATGCCTAAGGGATCTAAAGGTAGTATTGAACGTGCCTGCGACATAGAGCCAGATAAGTTTGCATTGGTTCCAACTAAAGAATTAAAGTTTAAAACCCTTGCCTATGTTGGTGATGGTAATAAATTAGATTTCCTTTACACTAATGAAGATTGTGCTTATTCAAAACAGTACAAAATTGTTGTAAGTGGTGCTACTAGCAAATACTATCTAGGTAATGTTATTGTTTTAGATCCTGGTTCGGGTGTTTGTAAGAATAACTTTTTGTTAGCTTTTAACAATAAAACTCAAGCCGACTTGTATAAAAGGTACCTTGATAGTAAACTTATCAAATATGTTATTAAGCATGTTAAGTTTAATGATGTAGTAAACACAGGAACAAACAGTTGGGGATACATTCCACAAATTAATATTCAACAGATTGAAATCCTAGCACAACAAGGCAGCTTTAATCTCAATACATATCTTTACAATTTGTTTGGGTTAACCCAAGACGAAATTAATTTAATTGAGCAATGATAACTGTAGACGAAGTAATCAAACATTCTCGAGATAGAGAATACATGAGTGGAATTGAACGAGACATATCTCGTATTAAGGCCACTAGTGAAGTTTTTACACCTACACCGTTAGTCCAACACATGCTGGACACTTATATTGATCCAGCTACCATTAAAGATGATTTTCTAGATCCCTCATGTGGTGATGGACAAATCCTAAGTGAAATCCTAATTAGGAAAATGCAAGCAGGCATGAGTTTTGAGCAAGCATTATCAACAGTATATGGTGTTGACCTAATGCAAGATAATGTAGACCTGTGCAGAGAACGTTTACTCTGCGGACAGGAACACTTAAGACATATTGTAGAAAAAAATATACAATGTAAAAATGCGTTAACGTATGGCTATAACTTTGAGCCAATGGGACCAGCGAGACGTAAAACAGAAGAAGCAGCTCGAAAGCGCCACGCCCGACAAGAATCTAAACGCAAAGAAAACGAATTAAAAAAGCTCAAAGAAGAGAAACAGGCAAAAATAGAAACTAGATTGTTTGGAAAATCTTTAAAACTACAAACAGTTTAATCTAATTCATAAATACCCGTGAGGTGTTTATGAAAATCTTAGTTACTGGATCCGAAGGCTTCATTGGCAAAAACATGATGGCCTTTCTAAGCAAACAACCAGACTGGCAAGTTGACGGGTACGACTACGATCCGCAATCAATGCCTGACGTGAAACCCTATGACTGGGTAGTGCATCTTGGCGCTGTCGCAGATATGACCGACAACGATGTTGATAAAATACTAAAACAAAATTACGAGTTTAGCCAAGAACTATTTGACTTATGTAATGCATCTGGTACTAATTTGCAGTATGCCAGCTCTAGTTCTGTTTATGGAAATACCAAAGACTTTAGTGAGTATGCACAATGCTACCCACAGACTCCTTATGCATGGAGCAAATACCTGTTTGATCGATGGGTGTTTCAGCAGAGAAGTTCTATTTTTGTACAAGGTTTTAGATATTTTAACGTTTATGGTAAGTGGATGCATCTCCGTGGACGTAGGTCAAACTTTATTCACAAGTGCAGACAGCAGGCTCGGAAGCAAGGATACATTGAAGTTTGGGAAGGTGCAGAACACATTTACAGAGATTGGACTTGGGTAGGAGACATTTGTCAACTACAGCTAGATTTTATGCTGACCGTTAAAGGCAGCGGTATTTGGAATGTAGGTTCTGGATTATCGCATAGTTTTTTAGATATTGCAGAAGCAGTTGCCGAACAAGAGGGAGTAGAACTTAAATTTATACCAATGCCGGACGAAGAAAAGCCTAGATTTAGGCAAAAAACGTTGGCAAATTTAAATCATCTTAAAGAAACTATAGGCAAACGTAAATGGCTTAACGTCTACGAATGGATTGACCTCGAAGCATAGACAGCTAAATATGTAATCATGCTTATTAGTGAAATTATTTCGGAAAAAGCTAGCAGAAAACTATGTTTAAGTACTACCCCTAACAGTGAATTAGGGGCAAGTAACTTAGCCAGCTGCAAAAGCCAAGGTTTACGTGCTAGAGAGGGAAACAAGAGCCATAAACTAGGTAAAGGACCAGAAAGCCGTGTTGTCATGGGCGGTCACAAAATTAAAGGTAAAAAATATGGCGGAAAGATTCCAGACTGGGGCACACGTAAATGAGATTTAAAGAATTTAATATTTTGCTAGAACAGCAAAATAAGTTTTATACTATCGGTGATAGTCATGCAGTGGCAGTGGCAACAGCCGGCGGCCCACAATGGGTGAACTTAGCAATTGGTGGAAGATCTAGCACAGATTCTGAAATGCTAGGAAAAATATCTCAGATTCCAAAAGGCGCTGTAGTTCTTGTAAGTCAAGGTGCAAATGATACTGCAAATGCTGCTAGAGCACATATAGACAGTAAAGGAAAACGTCCGTTAAAACCTGCTAGAGAAATAGCTGCAAATGTTGCTAGTGTTGTTGATCGAGTAGAAGCACAAGGTGCTAAAGTTATATTTTTGTTATTTCCTAACGGGCCAGGAAGAGGTGCAGGCCTAGCAAAATATTACGGCGGCGACTATCAAGACGAAGTTAGAAAAGCTATACGATCTGCTGTAGGAAATGTTAAAGTTATTGACCTTGATGGTTCTCCTTTAACCGATGGTGTACACGCCACAATGGGCAGTTATAAGAAAGTTGCGGAGCAAGTTATGAGATTTAATGAATTTAATAGTGCGAAAGCACAAAAAACAAGCCTTGGGCCTGCTGGAGCGTCTCCAGGTGCTCCCGCTTCAAAAGACAAACCTGAAAGCCAGGGTGATGTGAATAACCCATTGTTTAATCCTAAGGTATTAGAATTACAGAAAAAATTAAAAGCTGCTGGTGCTGACTTAGGAAGTTTTGGACCAAACAGAGATGGTCTAGATGGTGTCATGGGAATCTTTACTAGAAGAGCAGCGGCTCGTTTCCCAGATATTGCTAAAAGTTATCAAGACCTTCTTGACAAGCCTAATCCAACTAGAATGAAGTTTGATACTAAAAACATTCAAGATCCTGATTTTAATAGAAAGTTAGAAAAGATCGCCAAAGAGCTAGGTGTTAGGAAAGAAGACCTTATTGCTATTTTTAAACAAGAATCTGGATTAGATCATACGGCTGTAAACAAAATGAGTGGCGCCACTGGGTTAATTCAATTTATGCCAGATACTGCTGCTAGCCTAGGAACGACTACAGCTGAACTTAGAAAAATGTCTGCGGTTAAACAGTTAGATTATGTTTACATGTACTTTAAGAAAGTTGGAGTACGACCTGGTATGAAACTTGGAGACCTGTATATGGCTGTATTCATGCCTAAATATGTCGGCGCCTCAGATAATACAGTTTTAGGTCAAGCTGGAGCTAGTGGATTTAGTGGAAAGGTCTATGATCAAAATCGAGGCCTTGACAAGAACAAAGATGGTAAAATAACAGTAGCAGACGTTAAGCAGTCTGTAGAACGTTTTGCATAATGAACTTAACTGGAAAATTATTAGTTGCTCCTCCTTTTATAAAAGGTAACTTTTGGTCTAAGACAACTATCTTTATTACAGAAAATCACGAACGTGGTAGTCTGGGACTTGTCCTTAATAAAAAATCTAAAATGTCTATTAAAGAATTTAGTAAGCAAGTAGGCATTGAAAACAATATGGAAGGTTATATACATATCGGAGGGCCGGTTAATATCAAAGCTCTCTCTGTACTACACAGTAGTGAATGGGCTTGTTCAAACACCATGTGCATCAATAACGAATTTAGCATAAGTTCAAGTCAAGATCTTTTGGCTCGATTAGCACTGGGTGATCGTCCACAATACTACAGAATGTTTCTGGGTTTATGTGCATGGAGCCCAGAACAACTTGAAAACGAAATCAAAGGAGATGATCCTTACGATCATAATTTAAGTTGGCTTATTGCCACGGCAACACCAAATTTTGTGTTTGAATTAGACAATTCGGAACAGTGGACGCAAGGAATTGAGCAATCTGGTTTAGAATTTGTTAGCAATATTCTTGCATAAATCAAAATTTGAGTATATAATAATTACTTTGTTATGTTATTAGTGAACTATCATGAGCGACACCCTGCTATTAAACGCCGACGGCGCACCAGTCAGCTTCTTGCCGCTATCAACACTTAATTGGCAAGATGCAATCAAATATATGGTCCTAGACAAGGCCAGTGTCTTGTCTTGGCACGAAGATTGGATAGTTCATTCTGCTCGTTGGGAAACTCGAGTTCCTAGTGTCTTAATGCTACACGAGTACATGAAACCAAAAACAACAGTGAGATTCTCAAAAGGCAATGTGTTCTTACGAGATAATTACACCTGTGCCTATTGCGAAAAGATACTAGCTAAGAAAGACTGTACACTTGATCATGTGGTTCCGTCAAGCCATGGCGGTAAGACTACCTTTGAAAATACAGTTTGCGCTTGCGGAACATGTAATGCTAACAAGGGTAACAACAAAAAGATTCGTCCTAAGTTTAAGCCCTATAAACCAGATTTTTATGAACTGGTGAACAAAAGAAAGCGTATGCCTTTTAACATTAGGCACAACGAATGGTTGGATTATATCGGTGTATGATACACTTACTGTTGACTGGAATCTCGGAAATAGTTGCAATTTAAAATGTAGCTACTGCCATTGGGAATTAAATAACGGTGAAAATCCATTTCCCCCATACTCAAAACTAAGCTCGGCTGTTGATCATTTACGAAATCAAAGTCGAGCTTTTCCTTACCTTAAGATACAGTTCACAGGCGGTGAGCCAACAGAAAGTAATGATCTAAAACGAGTCATTGCAAACAATAAACACAATATAAAATTTAAATTGTGTTCAAACGGTACAGCATCCTATAATTGGTGGTATGAAATTAAAGATTCCCTTTACGGAGTTGAGCTAACCTATCATTCTGAAACTAACTTTGATCATTTCTATCAAGTTGTCAATTGTTTAAAATCTATCAACCCTACGATTTTAATTGCTATTACTCCTGAGAATTGGGCCAAACAAATAGTCGTTTATGAAACATTAAAACCTTTTGGGCACGATATTCATTTACAATTTTTGTATTCAAATTTTACTAAAGGCAATAATCAATACCTTAAATACTCTGACGAGCAATGGAAATATTATTATGCCGAACAAGGTATTGATAACACTATAATTGAAGAAATTGAAACTACTATAGAATTTAAGAAACAACAACATCTAAATAACTATTATGGGCACTTATGCTATGCAGGATTTAATCAAATAGTTATAGATAATTTTGGTTATGTTTACAGGGGATGGTGTAAAAGTAATCTTTGTTTAGGTAATGTCTATCAAGGAACAGTAGAATTAAATCAAAATCCTAGTCCTTGCCCAAGAAAGCAGTGTCGTAATAGTTTTGATTTACAAGCACATAAGAGTAAAGGAAGTTGGGGTATAGCATGAAAAATATATTTTGGAAAATTTTAGGATTTATTAGTTTAGGTATGGCTTACTTTGGAGTTATTACTCCTGGATTACCGTACAGTCCATTTGTGGTATTTGCCGCGTATTGTTTTGCAAAAAGCAGTCCACGTATGCACGCCTGGATTATGAATCACAAGACCGTTGGGCCGTTTATTACAAACTGGAATCACAAGCGTGTATTTCCGTTAAAACTTAAATTTTTTATGTTGGCCAGTATGAGTGTTAGCTTAATTCTAATGTACACCAGTGGAGTACCTGCCAGGGGTATTATCTACACAGGTATCTTTATGGCTCTAGTGGCTATTTGGGCTTGGCGTTTTCCTAGCACACCAGAGGAGTACGATCTCCGCATTGCAGAAGGTCGTAAGATAGGGTGGTTTAATAACAGCTTTTGAGTAAATAGTAGTAGTTAACAAGGAACTACTATGAGGAAGTTATTAGCAGCTTTATTTTTTATCCCCCTGCTGGCATTTGCACAAAAGACACCACAGGGCGTAACTTACGACGCACAGATTGTAAGAATTAACGATGGGGATACTGTGGTAATTGCAGCTCCATTTTTACCAGCACCATTAAAGCCAGAACTAGCTGTTCGAGTATTTGGAGTTGATACACCAGAAAAGGGATTCCGTGCTCAATGCCCGCAAGAAGATCAACGAGGCCAAATGGCCACAGCATTTACCAAACAGGCAGTAGCATCAAGTCAAAAGCGCCAAGTAGTTCTATATGGTTGGGATAAGTTTGGAGGTCGTGTATTAGGAGATCTTATCCTTGATGGTAAGAGTCTACGTGCAGCCTTAATTGCTAATGGTTTTGCTCGAGAATACTACGGCGATGCAAAACAAAGCTGGTGTAACTAAAATGCGCTACCTAGCAGTTGCACTATCACTTGTAGTTCTTACAGGTTGTTCTACAATTAAAGATATGATTCCTAGTTTTTATGACGGGAATCAATCTAGTAAGATTATAGACATTCGTCAAACTATTCATGCATTAGATTGCAAAGCAGAACATGCTCCGCAAGCAGCACGTATCTATAAAGAAGTAGAATGGTTCGAAATGTACAGTCAAAGCCGTGATCATAGAGACATGCTTAGATTGATCAAACCTCTCAAAGAAACTGCACAAGAGTTTTATGATAGAACAAAGAAACAACAGGCTAGCGAAATGTATTGTAATCTAAAGAAACAGAATTTAGAAACACAATCTGCTAGAGCTGCCAAAGCTGTAATGGGGAGATTCTAATGAGTCAAGAACTTTATCAAATTGCCAACTGTAATAAACCTTGGGCAGCAGAACGTGCCCGCTATGCATTACAACTTCAAGAAGCTTATCAAACAGGACAAGTGAGCCCAGATGAATATAAAGCTCTGCTTGAAGACCTAGTAAGAACCGACAGATTAGATTCGGAAGCAGACGACATCGAACTAAAGACAATGTTAGTTCAAAGCGTTTGGTTGTTGTCTAAGGTTGTGTAAATGCTTCTTTTAAAGCATTAACTAAATCTTCAATCATACCATCATCATGTAACGGAGTAGGTGCAAAACGCAACCGCTCCGTTCCTACATCTACGGTGGGATAATTAATAGGCTGGACATAAATGCCATGCTCGTTGAGAAGCCAGTCACTCATAGACTTACAACGTTTTGCATCTCCTACTAGCACAGGTATAATATGTGTAGTTGAACAGGCCATAAATGGTAAGTTATTATGTACAAGCTTCTCTTTAAGTTGCTTTGCTCGTTGTTGATGTCGTTGTCTAAGTTCGTTATGATCTTTAAGATACTTGACAGCAGCCAAAGCTCCTGCACAAGTAACCGGACTCATTGAAGTTGTAAAGATAAAACCAGCAGCCACTGAACGTATAGCATCAATAACTACAGCATCTCCTGCAATGTAGCCGCCTTGTGTTCCAAACGCCTTTCCCAGGGTTCCGTTGACTATGTCAACACGGTCTTGTAGACCCAGTTCTTCTAACTTACCCGCACCATGGTAACCATAAAGTCCTACAGCATGTACTTCGTCAATGTAGGTAATAGCTTCATATTGATCTGCTAGATGAACAATTTCTTTAATTGGACTTACATCTCCGTCCATTGAATACACACTTTCAAACACAATGCAAGGCACATTACCTGCTTCTTTGCTGGCCTTGAGCATTTCTTCTAGCATGTTCATGTCATTGTGTTTGAATATACTTTTCTTAGCACGACTATGATTTATACCTACAATCAAACTATTGTGATTCTTACTGTCACTGATAAACTCAATGTTGGGAATAATTTTAGCAAGTGCAATTAGCGTCCATTCGTTGGCTACATAGGCACTGCTAAAAAGTAGGGCTTTTGATTTACTGTGCAGTGTAGCCAATTCATATTCTAAAGCAACGTGATAGTGGCTAGTTCCGCCTATGTTGCGTGTGCCGCCAGATCCAGTCCCTGTGTGATCTAGAGCAGTATGCATTGCGTCTATGACGATTTTGTGCTGACCCATGCCTAAATAATCGTTAGAGCACCAGTTAACGATGTTTTTAATTGAGTAGGGACCGTACCAAATTGCTTTAGGAAACTTACCGTTTTCACGCACAATGTCGTTAAACACACGATATTTTCCTGTGTCTTTTAAATTTTTAATGAGATCGCTGAAAGGCTGTTTGTTAATCATAGTCTGTTATTTAACGCTAAATATTATACTTTGGAACTATTATGAGAATACAAGACATCATTAGAAGTGTGCTAGATATACTAGATCAAGTTGACGACAATACACCATCAGACCAGCCCATAGGGTACACAGACGATGATATTAGTCGCTTTAAACAAATAGCTGGCATAGTTCCAGCAGACGGTGAAATGAGTGTATTAGCCAACAGTCCTAACGAAAAGATAGCAGATATTGATGCTGTTACTGTAGATGCAGGCGGCGGAGTTAATGGACCTAAACACCCTCATGATATTCGAGTAAAAGATCCTAGCATGTATCCAAATCAACAAGGGTGTTAATATGTCAGCTAACGGAATTTCAACACTAGCAAACAAGAAACTTAGACAAGAAGCAAAGTTGGCACTAGCAGGGCAAGATCGTGCAGATCGAAATGTTGTAGAACCTGGAAGATATGCAGATACTACAGCAGATATTACACAATTGCCCACCAAATACAAAACAGATAATACAGTAGAAGATAATCCAAACGTAGGCGGATTACTTCAAGGCAGACCCTGGGCTTAATATATGGCAATAGATGTCAATGGTCGTACAATAAATTCAACTAACTACGATCATCCAACAGAACCTAATCTTAACGACTTACACAAGACAATGGAGTACAATGCTCTAGGGCAACCTGTACTTCGTACTACACTTAAGGTAGGGCAGACAGATGCGTTTGGTCGTATTCGTATGTCTAGTCCTTTTACTCTAGGAGACTACAAACACCTATACGGATTAGATCCAAACTTTATAGATTACCTAGTCAATGGTGGTACTGTAGCGTTTCAATCTAACAAAGCCTGTGCTAGACTAACAACCACAAGTAATCCTAGCAGTCGTGTGGTACACCAGACTAAATTCTATCATCACTACATGCCAGGTAAGAGCCAGCAGATACTTTCAAGTTTTAATTTCTATGCTGCCACACCTAACGTAACTAAGAGAACAGGTTACTATGATGACAACAACGGTATCTACTTTGAACAAGCAGGTGACGGCACACTATCGTGGGTCATACGCAGTTACACCACTGGAGCACCGATAGAGAATCGCAAAACACAATCACAATGGAACATTGATCAGTGCAACGGACAAGGCGGCAGTTTGTTTAATTTAGATGTTACTAAAACACAATTAGCATTTATAGAGTTTCAATGGTTAGGCGTAGGTTCAGTTACTGTAGGATTTGTACACGAAGGTGCATTTATTCCCTGTCACATATTCCATCACTCTAATGATTTGCCCACAGTTTATATGAGCACACCTAACTTGCCTGTACGCTGTGAAATTGTAAACACAGGCACAACCACAGGTGCTTACTTTGATCAAATCTGTTCAACTGTAGCCAGCGAAGGCGGCTATGTTGAAGCAGGTATTGATTGGGCCGTAACTAGTCCTACGTTAAAGGCTATCGCCGCCGGCGCCACATTGCCTATTATAGCTATTAGATTAAAAACAGCATTTAGAACCTACCCCAATCGTATGATTGTGCGTATGGGCAATCTTAAGATGTTCAGTGATGGCGACAGCATCAAGTGGCGTTTACTAAAACTACCAGATAGTACCTATCTCAACGATACTAATTGGGTCGATGTAGATGATGACAGTGGCGTACAGTATAACGTAGATGCCACTACCTGGACCGACGGTGATGAACTAGACAACGGATGGGTTGGTGCTAGTACACAAGGTAGTCAAAAAGCAGGCGGTGCGCCAGCATCTAACCTGCCCAGTGAAGCTAAGAAAAACTACATTGTACAAAACTATGACAGTACTAATAGTGAAATCTATTTGGTAGTAGCAACTAATATTGGAGCACAGAGCACCAACGTGGGCGCGGGCCTACAGTGGCGGGAGATTTATTAATGTATCGCAAGTATATCAACATAGTAGAAGCAGCCAATAAAGGTTGTCCTGTTGCTACCTACGACATAGATGTTAACTTAAAAAATCGTCAAAAGGCCATAGACGAATATTATTATGGTCCTGCCAATCCAGAAGAGCCGGGGAGTTATTGGAAAGATGCTGCCCGTCGTTGGGACATAGATGAAAAGACTGCTAAGACTATGAAGTGCGGTAATTGTGCAGCATTTGATGTTAGTGATAAAATGTGGGCTTGTATTGAAGATGGTATCAAAGGTGATGAGAAGGCAGCAGATGCTATGGCTACAATACACAAGGCAGACTTAGGTTACTGTAACTTTCTACATTTTAAATGTGCTGGTGATCGTAGTTGTACAGCTTGGGTTACTGGCGGAGCCATAGATAACAAAGACAGAACACAATAATGTTTAAAAGATTTGATGTTACTATAATATCAAATCCTGCTTGCACTAAGCCTGTTGAAGAGTTAGATGAACAGGATTTTGATTACTACGATAAAGATGGGTTTGAGCTTTGCCAAGCTGAACAGAAGTTTTATCGAGCAATGAGATATCCTATTGACTCCCGTATACTAAACCATACTTGTTGGCAAGAGCCATGGTTTGCACTAGAAGAAAACAATAACAATCTTATATTAGATCACTGCATGTTTCTATGTAGATCTAACTTTGAGCAACAAGCCCTAGAACAGCTAGTAAAAGCTAAACCTAAACACCCTAGAGCAGATTTACTAATTAAAACTAAACCTAAATGGGGATTTGATTTTGCTCTTGATGCTGTGATTAATGGCGAAGTCTTTGAAGTCCTGCATATTGAATATGATCATAGAGACTATGAAGAATTTCAAACCCGTATGCTTACCTTTGACTACAAGGTGCGTCACACAGATTGGGTCGAAGCTGCTAAACAAATATACGGACTACAAAGTCAATGGCAACACCTACAAGGTTTTGAACAAAATCATTGGAAAGCCAAATACTTGTTAGGCTGGAGTAAAGCAGAGTACACTGAAAAATCAATATAGAAAAAGGACTCTAAGAGTCCTTTTTCATGTCGTATCAGTAATGTATGTAACCGCTATGCGGGGATAACTCTATATAATATAATATTTACTTCTTAACGCCGCTGTTGACAAATGCGTACATTTTTTCAGCAGTTTCAAGAACTTTATCAAGCCCCGGGAACTGTGGCATAGCAACTGTGCTGACAATTTGTCCAGTCTTTTCATCGCGCTGGGCAGTCATTTCCCATCCTTGAAATTTAACATGAAAATCTTGAGCGACAAGATCTTTAGCCATTGCTAGGATATCTGTACGGATTTCGTAGCCGTTCTTGTTAAACTTAACTTCTGGTAGTTTTGGTGTTGTAAATTCAGACATGTTATTCTCCTTGTGTGTGTATATGTCTATGTTAGGCTTTTTTATTAACCTGGGCAGTCCAAGCATCCCAGCCAGCTCTAAACCAATCGATTTGATAAGGATTAAAGAGCTTTTCTACTTTAGTTTCCATCATTTCACGGCCAAAAGTGGTAAAGACTGTAGTACCAGTCTTGATAGAAACATGTAGAAATTCTGTCTGAGCATCGACATACTTTGTCCATGCATCTTTGAGATTAGGGTTTGTAATGTATTTGTTGATAAACTGCTTTTTGCCGTTCTGAATAGCATCAACAGTTAATTCTGGTATATTAAACATACTATTTCTCCTTTGTCTGTGTATGTGTATTTTATTTATGTATGTATAAAAAGTCAAGACTTTTTATATGAATTAGGCAAAGTAAAGTCCCACTCCTCACCTAAAATATAATTTGCATCTTGTTGAGTTTGATCAATGGCTACTACTATACAAACTGCAAAAATAATTACAAAAGCTGCAATGATACTAACTTCCATATTTTAATCCTGCATGACTTTTCTAGCTGCCTCGTAGTTACCTTGTCTAGTATAGTAACTAGCAGCCCTTGCTTTGCCAAATGACTCGCAAAGTGCAAATAATGTTTTTAAAAACGATTTCATATAAAACTCCTTCCGCTTATGCGGTATTCAAACTCTTTGGTAAAGTGTTCAACATCTGCGGCATTTTGTGGATGTTTAGATGTGATAAAGCGATCTAGCTCGCTTTGGTAATGCTGTTTTGGGAACATCTCGGCTAGTCGCTCGAGCATCCTAAGCATTTGCTCTGATAAGGTTTTCATTGTATAATCTCCGTATATGTGTGTTAGAAACTCATGGTTTCTACTAATGTATTTAGTCTAGTATATGCGGCACTGCACAAAAAGTCAATAATTATTCTATCCGTATCAAAAGGTTAAATATTAAAAAGGGATTACGAGAAAAATGCGTAAAAGTACCAGGTCTATTCTACAAGAACTTAGCGATTTAGGTGTAAGTAGAGACAAAGATAAAATAATTGAAAGCCGCGGAGCCAATATTATTGAGTCTGCTATTAACCTCATCAGCTTAATAAAAGAGCAGTACGACATTGAAACTGCTGCTGAATTAGAACGCAGGTTTATTAATGCTATTCGAACTAGCGAACCAGCTAAATTTAAGCGTGGTATTAAGAAAATACAGGAAAGCAAAAATAATGAATGAAAGTAAGAATGTAATCTTTCCAGATACCAAAGAATACGACCAAAAACTAGCTCCAGAAATGAAAGCTAAGATGGATTCAATCTTAAGCCCGTTAGGACTTAATAGTATTGCTATTGGCAGCGCACACACGCCTACTCCGGGCGAAATGAGCGGCGACTTAGATCTGCAAGTTGACATGGATGAGATCAAAGCTAAGTTTAAAACTGACGACGATAAAGAAGCAAAAAGAGCTTTGGCAGCATTTATACAGGACCGCGGATTCCAAACTCGTCAAGCAGGTGTAAATGTTTTTGTACGTTTACCAGTAGGCGATGATTTTTATCAAGTAGATTTAGAATGTATTCCTAAAGTAGCTAAAGTTAGTCGTTACCATCAACATAAGATTCCTAAAGGCAGTCCTTACAAAGGCGTCAACAAACAGTTAATGATCGCCGCATTGGCTAAAAGTAAAGGTTATATGTACTCGGCTTGGCAAGGTCTGTTTTCTAGAACTCCAGAAGGTAAAAAGGGCGAACTAGTTGCAGATGACTGGGACGAAATAGCACAAGTACTATTAGGTCCAGAAGCTAGTGGAGATAATCTAGACAGTGTAGAAGCTATAATGGCCAGTCTACCACAAGATCAAGCACAAGCTATGCTAGCACAGTTGAAACAAGATAAGAACTGGGTTGAAAGACCTCAAAAGGAAAGTTTAGAACTTGATCGCATTAAACAATTAGCTGGTCTAAATGAAGAGACAAATATACCTCCTATGCCCGATATTGCAGGTCTGCAACCTGGACAAACTAAAGATCTAGGTGACGGCGAGCGAATTACATTAAACAAAGACAGTACAGTATCTTATAGCGGAGGATTTGGAACTGTTGTTTATAATAGTCAAGGTAAGGGAATAAAATATATACTTCCTACTTTTGGCGGTCTAGGAAAGACTATTGATCTGACAACAAATAAAGCAACAACTTCTTATAATGCAGGTCCTATGAATATTAAACAGGGCCCAGATGGTGAAGTTGATGCCGAATACGATTTTGGTGCTGGAAAAGCAAAAATGGCTAGAACATCACAAGGTGCAACTTCTGGAACATATACTCCTAGAATAGAATCAAGATCTTTAAGAAAAGATCCTTTAAAAGATCCATTAGATCAAATGTTAAGAATTGCGAGATTAAAATGAGAGCTAGAGAATTCTTACGTGAAGCTGAAGAAGCTGCTAAAAAGAAACTAGGTCGTGCATTTAATCATCTAGAAGATCTAGTATTCTTTCACGGTAGTGCGGGCACAATTGAAGCATTAGATCACATCAAAGAAATAGCTACAACAGCTGGTAGTAAAAGTCTGCGTATGAAGTGGGATGGTAACCCACAGATATACTGGGGACGAGAACAGGCAAACGGTCCTTTGATTTTAACAGGACACAACGGTTGGTTACGAGGTGCAAAGACAGACAATCCCAAGGATCTAGCACAGTTTATTGCACACGGATCTGGTAATCCTAAAACTCCTGAAGAACAAAAACAACGTATTGCATTTGCTAAACAGTTTGCTAGTCTGTATCCATTGTTTGATGCAGCTACTCCAAAAGATTTTGTAGGTTTTGTCTATGCGGACGGATTATTTTTACAGCGTCCGCAAATTGATCAAGAAGGCAATTATACATTCTGTCCTAATCCTAAGAGTCAAACTTGTTATCATGTGCGTCCAGATAGTCCATTAGGACAACGTATTGCTGCTGCTCAAGTAATGGTGGTAGGACATGCGTTCTTTCCGGAGTTTGGGATGGACGACAGTGACCAACAGCCCATTGACGACTTTGAGCAGTTTAATTCAAACCCTGCACTAATCGTACAAGGTCCTGTGTATAATTCAAATCCTATTGGTATTGATACTTCAGAAGTAGATCGTGTAGAAGCTTATCTAAAACAAAATGCAGGCGCTATTGACGGCTTCTTACAAAGTACGCCCGGACTAGGCGATCTTAAGAATATACTATATACCTATGTTAATCAAAGCGCCAAAGCTAGAAACTTAGATCAATTAGGAACACAAGATTTTTTTACATGGTTAAAATCTAGCAAAGTTAGTTTGCCTAAGCAAAGCAAGATAGAGCAACTAGCAGGACAACATGCTAACGCACTAGATGCTATATTTGGGCTTGTTGGCCGTATTATGGGCCTCAAAGACAAAATTATTGATCAAGCAGAGCAAGGACAGGGCGAAATATGGGATACACAGGGCGAAGGCCGTGTTCGCTACGCAGATCCTAATAAACAGTTTGGCAATGTTAAGTTAGTTCCTCGTAAACGTTGGACTCCGAAGTAATTTAATCACAGAAAAACGGGCATATAAGCCCGTTTTTTTACCAAAGTGGTAAATAAATTTACAAAGGCTCACAAGGTGTGAGTCCCCTGTAGAGAACAGGGATAGCCAACGAGGAGATATATCATGGCAGGATTTGCAAGAGTTAACGGCTTAGGCCACGCAACAGATGTGCTATACAGCACATTACAATTAAAAGTTTTCAAGATTGTTGTTGACAATGAAGAAACTGCTTTAACAGGCAGCATTGGCGGACAGATTGAAGCTCTTTTCCAAGAGTTTGGTACAACTGGTGCCTTAATGGAAGCTGATAGCGAATCAATCATCTTTATTGGTGATGGTCACGCACTTGACGTAGACACAGTTGCTCTACGTGCTCACAAGATTCTATTAGGAACCGACGGTACACTAACTGGAACTGGCACAACTTCTGAAGTAACAGTTACTAACCCAACATCATTGTTTGGTATGTAATTAAATTCCCCGGGATGGGAAGGGAGCCTCGCTTTATGCGGGGCTTTTTTACGACTTAAATAAAATATGTTTGAATCGCTAGAAAAGTTTGACATTTATAAAACTACTGTAAGTATACCAGACAATATGGTAGAAAGTATATACAATCTTAAAAAACTAGATGAAGGTACACCTAAAACAAACTATGGTGGGTGGCATTCAAAAACATTTACCCCTTATAAAGATTATTATAATGGTAGATATAAATGGACACAGGAGTTTATTGAGTATTTGTTAATTACTGTAAGAAGTAGATGGGTTGATACAAAGTTTAACCGAGCCTGGTTTAACTTGGCTCATGAAGGTGGCACAAATAGATGGCATAACCACGGACAACATCCTATAGTTGGGGTTGTTTACATTCAATTACCACCTGGATCCAGCGACATTGAATTCGAACAAGATTCTGAAAAATTTACCTACAGTCCAAAAGAGGGAGATTTCTTAATATTTCCTGGAAGTTTACAGCACAGAGTATTGGCTCATGCATCATCAATTGATAGAATATCAATGGCTGTAAATTTTGATTGATTATAAATATAATAACAGGCAAATATAAAAAGGCACTTAGATTAGGCACATGTCCGCAGGACCTTGACCAATTAGGAGATGCCTTTATATGGCCACACAAGCAGAACGACTAGCTGTTGTTGAAACAAAAGTAGCAAACATTGAAGAAAAAGTTGATACGCTAAAAGCAGATGTTAAAGATCTACACGACTGTTTAGATCGTACTAGAGATCTTCTAGATAAAAAACTTGATGATATGCTTGTGGAGTATCGTGCAAATAGAGAACGTTACTACCAAGTTCTTGAAGATAATAAACAAGAATCTGAAGCTGCACATTTAGAATTAGCAGGCAAAATATCAAACTTAGAAAAAATCAAGATGAAAGCAACAATTGGACTAGTTGCTATTGTTGCATTTATTTCTGGAACAGGTTATTTGACTTTAGAGCAAATGGCCAAAATCATAGCTAAATTAGGTTAACTCATACCACACAAACGGAATTATCAGAGTAGTTAAATACTCTGATGATTTACAGCCTTTACACTTCAGTAGACATAACAGAAACTGGCAAGTACAGATCCAGAAGTGATCTTGAGCGTCTACAACAACAAAATTTTGATACTATAATTCAAACTATAGGGTTAGCAGGAAATATTGCCAGCTACAAAACACCTGCGCTAGTTCAAGAAACACTATTTGGCAAGGCTAAATGCTGGTACTTTGAGTGGACTATGGAACGTGAACAGCTATTTGAAGTAGAAGGCGACGAACTAGCAAGACTTAAAGAATTGTTTGAATATGTACCTGTTATTGTTAATTTAACAGAAGATGCACAATTTGAACGTCCTGTTTTTAAAGTTGGACAAAATATTATTTTTAAATTCCAGCAATAAATATACTAATGCTATTACGAGAGTTTAAATTAGACAGTCTTGTTGGATCTGCTGTTCAGTTTCATGATCAGTTGAATCCAAAGCTTTGGCGTGGCCGAGAAATAGACCCCAAGGTTCGCTATAAACTATTACGTATAGCCAAACATTTTATTGACTTTATAAACATACCTAGTATACGTCTACGTGATGTAACTATTTCTGGATCTAATGCTGCCTACACTTATACAGAAAACAGCGATATTGATCTACATCTTGTAGTAGATGTTCCCAGTGCAGCAGAGTTTCATCTACGTCCGTTGTTTGATGCTAAGAAGAATCAATACAATTTTCAACATGATATTAAAGTGCATGAAATTGATGTAGAAGTTTATGTGCAACCTAGCACAGATAAACATCACAGTGCAGGAATATACAGCGTATTAGATAATCGTTGGTTGAGTACACCACAGGCAGTTAAAGCTAACATCAATGACAATGATGTTGAGATTAAAGTTAAGAGCTACCTAAGTAAAATTAAAATGGCTCTTAGAAGTAGAGACTTATCTACAGCAAATAGTATTAAAGACGAAATAAACAAATTAAGAAAAACCGGATTAGAACGAGGCGGCGAATTTAGTGTTGAGAACATAGCATTTAAAGTGCTACGTGCAAAAGGATATATAGATCAGCTACGCCAATATATCTATGACTTAGAGGACGAGGCCCTTAGCCTGGAGAACATGCAAAATGAAACGCAATGAAATTATCGTATACGAACACAAAAAAGGTGTAAAGGCTGTTAAGTACAACGCCAAACCACAAGGACATATTGAGCCTCCAAAGCCTCGTAATCCTGTAGCTAAGAACGCAGGTGCTGCTATCGGCGGTGGTGCTGCTGGAGCACACAAAGATGCTAAGAAAGCTAGCCAAGCTGTTCGTGGACAAAAGCATAAGAATGCAGAAATAGCAGAAGGCGATGATCCATTACAAAATCGTGCAGACTATGCTAAAAAGCATGGGCAAGGACAAGTCTACAAGAAAACATACCCAGGAGATAAGGTTGGAATGACTAAGTCTTATGCCTATGATGTTAAACGCACAGGTCCTAAAGGACATCTACCAAAAGAAGGTGTGGCGGAAGGCTCGCTAAATGAAATGGATTCGCAAGGTTACAAAGGTCACCGCGGCGATGAAGATCCTGGCAAAGGTCCAGAGAAATATGTTAAACCAGCCAAAGCCAAAGATGTTGCCAAAGACGCTGAAAAAGAATTAAACAAGTCAATGGACAAGGCGCATAAAAAACCAGGTGTGGCGGAAGGCAATCGCTATTCTAGCTATCACGACGAACTAAGCAGCCGTGAACGTGACGAACAAGATTATATGGATCGCGAGCGTAGAGATTTTAAACGTCAAGAACTACAGCATGAATTAGGACACGAAAGTAATAACATTCAAGTTGTTATTAACGGAAAACGTTGGAAAG
>JACCDO010960063.1_pt1 | contig 22621 bp, 17 predicted proteins | sample 7446101 | NCBI WGS metagenome assembly JACCDO01 (sample SAMN15323440, study PRJNA562643) | freshwater metagenome | isolation source: river surface water | place: USA:Blue River Watershed | collected 2017-08-16
CACAATAGAATCCACCGCCAAATTTAACTTTTTTAGCTTTTGCCCATAATTTATCTAGTCCCATAGCATCAACGCCTAGTTGATTACATGCATCTAATGCATTAAACACCAAATTCTTAGAATTAGCATCTTCCCAACTGATACCAAATGCTTCCTTAAATTTATCAACTGGTACAGGCATTTCTAATGGTTTCATAAGTGTTGCTTTTGACGCAATTGCATAGTAATGTTGATCGATCAGCTTTTCTTTATCTATGTGTTCGCCAGTTAATGTACCAGTCTTTAGGACTTTAATATTAGTATCGTGAAACTTTTTGGCTACTAACTCTTGTGTTTTTGTGGTATTTGCGTGTGGCTTAATAAAAACGAATGCGTTATTCATAACATGTTTATCACAATGCGCAACATGTTTACGATCGTTGAATTTCAATGAAAGCCCACTGACTGCAACAATTGCGGGGGCTAAAAGGAAGCGAGACATTATTTCTTGTCTGCACGTTTTTTTGTTTTTTTTTCGATCGCCAATTCCTGGTCCTCACACACCTGACTCAGCACGAGGTAAACACTTCGGAATGAGTGAGTGAAGAAAACATGCAGCAACCACATACCCAACAGTGCTTGCGTGTTTCAATTCATAATTTTAATGTTAATTTAGTTATTTCATATTATTTCATATTGCTTCGTATTATTTCATTTCACTATTTTGATTCATCTCATTATTTTATTCTATGAATAATCTTGTTTTTTACTCGCATCAAGTCAAAGCATACCTTGTGACCACGTTGTGGACGATGTCGGTACCGTACCGGTTGCATGATGCTGATAAGCAAACCATGGAAAAATTCTGTAAGCATTGAGTGTACCATTGAGTTTGCTGCGATGAAGGGAATCATTTTGGTTTTTCTCTGCATTTGCGCTGTTTCTCAGAGCTACACTCACAAACAGACTGCTCGAAATGTGTTTACGACCTATTTAACAAAAGAACCAAGTAATATTGGTACGGCAACAAAAAATTATGTGCATCGTGTTTTCCGTAGAGTTGCAGCTGTGCTTGTGACACCATTTCTCGCGTCGAAGCGGGTGAAAGCAGCATCTGCTGGGATAGCGGTTGTCCCTTTAGATTATAACTATAATTCATTGGTATGTCATTAATACCACTCATTGTACAATTACAACCTTTTACTCTATTTGTATTTCCACAGGAACCATATATATCCGAGAGAACACTTAAGTTTCATCATGATAAACACTATACTAAATATGTCGCTAATACACAGAGCATGATTAAAGGAACTGATTTAGAGAATCAAGATTTGGTAAATATTGTGAAACAATCGTATTCACAAAAGAACTTAAATCTTTTCAACAATGCTGCACAATGCTATAATCATGAATTTTACTTTAAATGCATGTCTCCAAATCCGAAAAAAATAAGTAAAACTATGGAAACTGCAATAGAAAAATCATTTGGTAGTTACGATGAATTCAAGAAGCAGTTTAGTGCTGCAAGTACAAGTTTATTTGGATCTGGTTGGGTTTGGTTGGTATCAGATAAAAAAGGGGGAAAATTAGAGATAATGAAAACAGCAAATGCTGATACACCTCTTACTATGAATAAAAAATGTTTACTTACAATTGATGTGTGGGAGCACGCGTACTACTTGGATTACCAAAATATGCGCCAAACATATGTTGACAATTTTATTGACAAATTGATAAATTGGGATTTCGTGGAGGAGAACTATAAACAATAATTAATGTACACAATTAACATATTACACAGTTTTCACAAGATTTCTTGCTCGTAGTGACATGATTAAGGCATTCCAGTGTTGATTTATCTCCAAAGATTTAATACAACCAATGATGAATAATTGTTGTTTAGACCGTGTAATTGCAACATTTAAACGACGATGATCACATAAAAATCCTATATTTGCTCTATTACTACGTACGCTACTGAATATAATCACATCCTTTTCTCTACCTTGAAACCCGTCGATAGTTGTCACCTCAACTCGCTCAATTTTATTCGTCTGTATTTCTTGTTTCAAACGATGAAGCTGTGCTTTATATGGTGTAATAATTGCAACGGACTGATTTTGCCAGCCATCTAAATTAGTCAACAATAGCTTTACTATGAAATCAATCTCAACTTCATTCTTATATGAATTTCCGGAAGACTCTTCTCTGCTACTCATTAAATCGTACAATATCAATGGTGACATGCAATCCCTGTTACATGTATTAGGTGCATCAATCAGTTTATTTTCATAGAAATATTCGCTTGGAAATTGTCTTATCGTGGGATGCATGCGGTATTGCACGTTCAACATGACCTTCTCGTGTCCAGCGCGCTCTAATCTTTCAAATAAACTTACTCCTAATCCTTTGGCATTTGCTTTACTTGATAAAACAGTTGCAGGTAGTTGTTGTGTATCACCAACTAATACAAGCTTCTTGCATCCATAACGTAATGGTATCATGGTCGATGGTTCCGTGCATTGTGCTGCTTCATCTATGATACAGGTATCAAAGGAATGGTCCGCTTGTAATAAATAATCCGTCATCACTTTACTTCCTAATGATGACAGTGTTCCAGCGATAATGTCTGCATTTGCCAACAGATTAAACTTGGTATTATATCGCAAACGCTCTAATCCCTCTTCCAAATTGGCTTTATATTGACGATGTAAACGTAATTCACTTTGTAATTTATTAAATTTCACTTTTGATTCAATAGTTTTAACATCTTTAAGCATTTTTTTTATTCCGTCAATTAGATTGTTATGTTCCGCCAGTTTATGGTACTCATTGCTGTTGGTGATGATGCTATCCAGTTGGTGATCAAGAGAATATCTCCCAACTATGTTTTTCTCACGATCGTCATCATTACTAACCCCGGAACCTAGTCGAATTATGCTTGGAAATCTACCATTGTTATCACCGCTTATCACTCCATTCGTGCATAATCGATACAGTAACTCATCGATAGCGCCGTTACTGGGCGCGGCTAGTAGTAACCGTTTCTTGTGTCCGGAAGTGTCGGAGGGATTTCTATGTAGTAGTGATGATACTATTCCTAAAATTGTATGAGATTTCCCAGTACCTTGAAGTGAGTGAGTGAGTGAGTGAATCAGTAAGTGAGTGATGAGTGAGGAAGTAAGTACCAGGTGGGCCTTGGATTAGAATGATTGCACAATCTTGCGATTGCCCCAATGATGGCGACGTTACATGTTTAACAGCATAAAGTTGTGTTAAATTAAATTTAGTCAAGAATATAGACCACAAATTGGGTGCAATACACGAAGGATCGCAATGCATCGACTCCCTTTCATCTATCTGAATGACTTGCCCACCGCGCAAGGAAGCTATGGTCGCTCTATGATTGTCTGATTTCACTTGCTGTTTCCATTTATCAATAATGCTGTTTGTAGCATCAATGACGAATATTGGTATGCTCTTATCAGCGATGATCGATTGTAATGTCTTTACAATAGCTGTACTCTTTAATACACTGCCGTCGATCAATAACGAATTCAAGGATATGACTTCGGTGTGCAATTTATTGTATATCGCTTCTCTGCGCTGTAGACTGTTAGATGTGTTCGTTATTGAGCTCAATGTCTTCAATAAATCTTGAATACTGCCTCGTTTGCTATCTAAAAACGAAGCACTAACGGTCGGTGCAGCCTTCAGTATGTAGGGTGTAAGTGGCATTAATACGTGATTATAAATGCTGTTAATCGCAGTCCATTCTCGCACAAACGTACTGATTGATGTCAGAGGAATAATCATTCTAACCTTATTCAAAGGGGGCATATTATCACCTAAAATCTTTAAAATAAAATGTGGCATTTTACGATGAACACTTTTGGTATCGTCACTTGTGACAGCGGTACCGACGGTATGAACAAATGCAAGACAATGAGGCAATGCAACAATTTCTTCGATATTCTTGATATGAGCAGGCATTTTTTGTTTCAAAATGATCACAATGTCATCCTTTTGGATGGCACTTTCATAACTATTTTCTGCGGCCGAAGTGTTGACTACGTCACTAATTACCTTTTCTACCCTAAGCTCGCTTAATTTGTTAGTAATAGACGCATGTTCGATGGGATTGATGAATAATGAGGGAAATTTGTCACGATGATGATTAACAAAGTGTCTTTTCTCTTTATGTTGTTCATAGGCACGACCAGTACGTATGTACGATATGAGTGCTGCTTTCACTTCTTCAATCAATAAAGGTTGAAAGAGACTGATATAATGCTTTTCGTGTATAAATCGGTTTGGTATCTCTTTGGTCTCATTTACTGCATCCAAATCGTCAATATCGCTTGAATCAGTAACTCCTAATTTCATTGCTAAAACCTCTTCAAGAAATGAATCAATATTCACTTCAATTAGTGATTCTGTTAGTGGTACTGATCTATTTCTGTTAGGGTTGTAATCGTTATAATCATATTTAAATTGTGGTTTATTGTCGAAGCTTACTGTTGATTTTACTATTTCAGAAGGTGATCCAAACAATTTTTTCTTGTCAATAGTTAATTTCAATTTAACTTCCGTGTCCTTGTGATCATGTTCATAGCCACAATCTAGACTTGCGACATCTAAAACAGGCTGTTCTGCGTAGTCATTGTAAATAGCATCTGGATCGTGATGATGAACTGATTCATTGTAGTCGCCATCAGCTTTAATCTTAATATTTTCATTATATTGTCGACGTAACTTTTCACTATTTGCCCGTAATTCGGCTACTTGTTTACTCCAATCTACCTTATTATCTTTATTTTCTTTCTGTCTTTTATAACTGTCAGACGAAGAAGAGTATTTCGTCGAAGTACCATTTATGCGATCAGACACATTCTTGAAAATTTTCCATTCATCATTAATATTCGTATTTTTATAAACTAATTTCAAGGGGTTATTTTCCTCGCTAGCATGTACCGTTAATCCACCCATACTATTAATAGCTTTTGAATTCATACAAATATCTATATGTGTGTTAAAAACGGCATTGTTTCCATGAACAAGCTCATTGCATATTGGACACAAGACCACACTACTGCTATGCATCGTATTATTGTCATTTTCAACCAGTAAAGGATACTTGCGCTTTGGCTTCACCGCTTCAAGTAGCAAAGGATTATTGTGCCCTTTATCCGGCAATTGCATCGTAAGTCCTTTGCACTTTCAAGACGTCTCTTGTATCAAATATTTCTGTTGGTTGGACTAACCCTGTGATGACACAGTGGCGGTGGTAACACGAACACGCTCAGATGACAGAATCAACCCAAATTCTACCAAAATATTCGCAGGAACTTTATCCGAATTGGTGGTATTTGGTTACCAAATTTATGACGAAATTCGTCACGAAATATAGTATTTATTTGCAAACCTTGGTTTTTTAAACTGGTACTACCTCCACACCCACTTCAAAAAGTTTGGTTACGAGAGAGATTTGGGGACATCGTGTGTATGTATCAGGTTTTTTGTGTGTTTGAGGGAGAATAGTAATGAACGTGTATTTCTGTGACCGAAGCCCACTTTATTTAACTAAATCTTGCAGTAATCTAGCGCTATATCACGGAAATGATGTGATTAGCAAGCCAATTGCGACATCAGCCTATAACAGTGATGTTAAGGGGCGTGTTGTATCGTTTACTAACAACGATGGTATGAAACTCAAAGTTGATGCAAAATTTCGAGGCTATTTAACAGATTATCGAAAGGGTAGAACACAGCTCTATTATGGTCTTGCTCCTTTAATCGCTGGAATTGATAGTTTATTAATGACGTCTGCGAAGTACATCCTTCCCCAATTACAAGAGATATTATTAAAGTGTAATGGTGATATGAATCGCTTTATGGATATAATTGTCGAAAAAGAGACCTATTATCTTTCTAATCTCGACGAAACGTTCCACATTATTATGAATAAAATTATTAATACTTTGACGTACTCCTACTACTATTCAACATCAATTTTAAGATTTTTGCTTAAAACTTTGTTAGAGCAATCAGCTGTGAAATTTTTATCACATAAATATGCTGACAAACTTACTAAATCTATAATTAATTCGTATGTACGTAAAATTAATAGATTTAATAATCGATTTTATGCATCGTTCCGATTAGTAAAAACATATATTTTTGCTAATTTAATAAGCGAAATCAGTTTCGCTTGTATTGAAACGTTTGTGGATAATCTTATTTATCCTATTTATAACTTATATTATCCTTCTCCTAGTGATAAAACAAAAGCAACAGTAGCTACCAAAGAAAGTATTGTTATCCAGGCGTTACCAATAATTGCAAGGAATTTATTTCATAGGAGCATCAATCTAGTATTTTATTCGATATTATACAGTGCTGGATGTTCTATTCATGTATATCCTACTTATAATTGCGGTAATCTTATGGTCTTTATAGCATCAGTCGTAGATCCATCAAGAATATTATTCGGATCTATCATTTAACTATGTAATTAGATAATATACTTTGATGCACAATTTTAGTTAAATTACAATATATAGACAGAGTAAATAGCTTGAAAAAGTGATGCTGTCATTTATTCACTCTTGTTCCATAGATATAATTGGACGTGCTGCTTGCTGCAGTGTCCAAGCCTTCTTTGATAAGTCCTACAATATCTGCAGTTCCATGAAACACTCCTCTAATGAGACCCCTCGATGTTTCAACAGGCTTATTAGTAGATATGGGTGTGGTAGATATTGGTGCATTGGATATTGGGGCGTTAAAGATTTTTTGATTATTAGATTTTATAGTTTTTCTCATTGCAGAAGGTTCCGTATTGCGATTTGGTGATGCAAATGGTACATGAACCCGGCTGTGTTCCAACCTAAAAGGAGTTGGTTCAGGTTTACTTTTCGATGTTTTTTTAGCGGTGGAAACTTTTGCAACAGGACGTTTCTTTGCTTTACGTTTTACTGTTTTTTTCGCTGCTATTAATTTGGATTTTGGCAATCGTTCGTCATCTTCAGACTCCAAGTCTAGCTCGTCAGCATCATCATCAGCATCGTCGTCATCGTCAGTGCCATTATCGTCATCGTCATCTTCATCATTCGAATCAAAATCTGGGAACTGTCGAAATGGAATTTTTTCTTTTGGGTTTACAGCTATTTCATTCTTTGTCTGTGAAGCTTTGATCCGATTTAATTGTTGTGCGTTTGACGATGATGATTTTCTATGGTTGAAATAACACGATTGAAACAATATTCCTTGGGCAACAGTATCAATTTTGAAAAAGTCGATACCCATATATTTATTATTGTTTAATACATAGTTGACTAAACTATCCTTGAATGTTCCTTTCAAAAGATAATTGTTGATAGTAAATAATTTTGGTGGTATTAAAAGACACCAGCCACCTAAATAGAGTGTAGTGAAATGAGTGAAACACGGGTTAAACAGTGAAATACAGCGAGTAATGCATCATACCTTCCCAAAGACTATTAACAACATCATAGTCACAATCAATAAGTTTGGCGTCAACAGGACTAGACTGGTTACTAAAAGTCAAATGATCCTCACTAGGTACCCAAATTTCAAACAATTTATCAGTTTTCGCTCTGCCAGTGGATAAAACACATCGCAGGAATTGAAACCCAAATTCTGTGTAAATTATTACATAATCGTCTCGTTCAAGTGCTTCCACGCGCTTCACTAACGCCGCAGGCTTCGCTCCAACGACCATCCTCTTCCTTGTAACTGGACCTTCGTTCTTTTACGCTACTTCCGCTCTCCCTATTCCTACACACGCACTCACTCCAAACTTACACTCGCACTCTGCTGCGTTGTGTAGGCACTGTATTGTGGGATCACTACTATGTATATATAGTATATTATACCCGTACCATACGGTTGGATTTTTTTTGGCAAATTCCTTTTTCCAACTTTTTTTTTTTTTTAATGATGGCGAGTCATGATTGTCATGTTGGAAGACGACATGTTGGTTGAGTGTGACATTTGGAATGAGCACATGTATATGAAATAAGCACGTACAAAGCTAGAAATTTGGATTTGAATGATGTGGAGCAGTAATACTAATGCACTAAATGCTGAGAAGTATGAAGTTATATTGCACGAGAAGGAAATAGATAAAAGAGGAAGTGGATTTCCTTGTATAGAAGACGATTACGAGAATGTGGCAATAGAGTTGACGTGTAATGTATGCAAATGTTTTTTCTATGATCCAAATGACCTGCTTGCGCATATAACTAATTCAATATCGTGTTCAGTAACTAACACTCCAAAAATTATGCTGAGTGATCACTTGTGTGCAATGAGCGCATCTGTTGATGGAAATGCGTCTCATCCATGTATAAATGACGCTCGAATTCCTACTATATTTCGCCATCGATTGCTTTCGACATTTTTAAATCAAAAACAATCCAAAGAAGTGAATTCTGATGTAAATAATATATATAATGCAATTGATTGCTTTAAAGAGGCTAGTTCCAGTAACCATGAAGTTCAACACGAAGTAACAAATTGTGATAGTGATAATTTAAATATCCCGCAAATTCAAAAGGTACAAGCCAGAGTCAGAGTCAGAACTCACACAATGTATAAAGTGAAATGTTCTTTCAATGATTGTTTAAGTAATAGTGGAACATATTCAAGATTACTCCACGACGTTTTAGATGATTTATTAAAGTCGTATGCAAATGATTCCCATTTCGAGAATATGGAGTATCGTTTGTCTATGTTCCAGGAGAGTTATGACGTCATACCCCAAATGGTATTATGTCTTAATCACGTGCAATATCTTTCCGGGGCTTTTAAAAGGTCAAATGCTCAATGGCAAAAATATATTGAGAAAGAGGACAATACGGAACTATGTTTGAACAGATTCCTTAAAGGTTTCGGTGGTAAAGACTTTTCATATAGTAATTTTGATGAATTATACGATGAAATGGATGAATTAAAAAAGAAAGCGATCCAAAGCAGTATCCTGTCGTACATAGATAATTCGTGACGATTACGAGATTGTATTGTTTATATGATGTGTATTTATATACAAATTTACTTTTTATACACTTATCTGTTGGTAGTATCAACGCTTATCAAATTGTAATATTTTTGGGAACAAATGATTCGCATATATCACTTGCAGGTCCTGTAACTTCGTCCTTGTTACCACTGATCCAGAACCCATATTCTTTCATTCTATCCATTTTTGCTTTGTTTCCAGATATGTAATTCGAGTGAAGAGCACAAATACTCTCATTACGTGAATTCAAAACCTCTATTAATGTTTCATACGTCATTTCTGGTACCCATTGTCGCGATAACATACCAGATGAAAACAAACACTCATCTAAATAACAGGTGACTAAATGATCATAACCTTCACGATATAAATTAGTAACACCCGGTTCGATACTAGCTTTACCCTCATAATTGCGACATCTGCCGAGTTGCAAGACAACTGGATCACTTGAGGTGCGTAGTACATTCCAAAATATTGCTTGATCGTCTAATTTTGTCTGTTTTAATGCCGCATCAAATGCATCTTGCCACAATTTTAATGTCTTTTTGTTTGATTTAACAAAATAAAAGCCAGTATTACCTTCTACTTTACTCCTAACCATATCTATCACAGCTGTAGATGAAGAGCACCATAGATTTAAAGAGTGAACATAATCTACATTATTCCATAATATATATGGAAATGGATCGCGTAAAATGGCAACATCGGTATCAGAAAATAAAACATCATAACCAAGTTCTAATATGTAATGTACCGCCTCTTTTTTCTTCGCAGTAATTAGATTAAATTGTTTTGACCTAAATTCTTGTGATGTACCAACTACTTCTTTGATCTGTCCATTATCCATATAATAACTTAGTATTGACGTATTTTGAGTTAAGTATACATGAGTTGCACGATCCATAGCCATCACTATAAACTTCATATTCAATCTATCCATAAAACATTTAAAATTAAGTAAATGATTTATAAAACCATAATTACAACTAGTAACAATAACAGTATTATTAATTTTGTCCAGAATTTTTCTATCAATATTAGTAGTGTCATGATATACACCCGAAGCAAGTCGTAGAGTGCGATTTAATTTCTCTAATGACGTAGTATTTGGATCATTAATTATTTGAGTGAAATCGAAATGATGGCGGTGATGATGGTGATGGTGATGCTCTCCATACACGGGAGGCACGATATTTTCAGCATCTAAATCACGCCCGTGTCGAGACAAAGTTAGAGCGCTGCAAAACCAATAAGAAATCAGCAAAATGCGCCAGATTACTCTCATTCTTTTCACTATTTTCCGGTTTGTGCAGGAAGGAATTTTTTGGGTCAAACCGGTACAATACGTAGGGATTACGAGTACCGGTGACAATCTTGCATACCGGTGAGTTGAAGTCAGAGTCTCGGAGAAATATCCAAGTCCTAGTGATTTGAACCACTACGAGTCACTCAAGGAGGAGGTAAATAGACAATCTCTTCAAGAAAACTGAATTGTAGCAATCATGATGAAGTCTGTGGTAATAGGTGGAAATGGTGCATTGGGACGTGCATTAGTATCCCAATTGATGAAATTGAAGAATCGTACTGTAATCTCTATTGATTTTGCGGAAAATGTTGACGCTGGACATAATATTTTAGTAAAAAATAAAATAAATGATTGTGATATAGTACAAAAAATAGAAAGTTTGGTTACAAGGACTGATTCGATGGTGGATAGTATATTTTGTGTAGCTGGAGGATGGCAAGGTGGTAACATTAATGATTCTAATTATAAATCATCAATTGATAAAATGTTTCAAATGAATTTAGATCCTGCATTAGCAGCAGTACATTTTGCATCATTGTCATCATTATTTACTCCAAATAATGGTTTAGTTTGTTTGGTAGGAGCAAATGCTGCATTGTATAATAGTAATATGAAAGTAAATGTCAATTGTAGTGATATGTTAGGCTATGGTCTAAGTAAAACATCGACTCATTTCTTAGTTTCAACCTTAGCAAATGATCATAAATATAAATCTACGCATACAACAATAGTAGGCGTATGTCCTGAAATCATTGATACCGAAAGTAACCGCAAAGCCATGCCGACGAATGATTTTAGTAAATGGACCAAACCTAATGATATAGCAGCGAAGTTAGCACAATGGACTGAAGATGTTAAAGCAAGACCTGAATCTGGAAGTTTGCTAAGTATTCACGGCAATAATTGGGCATAGTTTTAGTTTTATTATACATTATGTAGACACATTATTAATTAAAAGCTTTTCATGAGTAATACACCATCTCCTGACTCTTCCCATTCTTGGCGTGTTATATGCAATTGTTTATAGCTCTCTAAAGAAGAAAAAATACTCCCTCCGATCCAAGGAGCGAATTTGCGTTGATTTGTATAGCCTGGTTAGTGTGTGAGTGAGTGATTATGATATGAAAGGATGAAGTGAATAAATACCTGGTTCGCTATGTCTAGTAGATGGATAAAGTATACTTTCATACGGTGTAAATGTGCTACCACTTTGCAATTTACTAGTAAGATGTGCATCTATTTGTATCTTAAGATCATTTCCTACCGCGTCATTTAATCCCGTCAACATACTTCCGCCTCCAGCCATTATGACATTTTGGATAAGATCTTTTTTAATTGAATCATCGCATAATGTCCATGATTCCACTATTTGATTAACAATACCAGATGGCGGTATTGCCGCTGGGTGTACTTTTTCATGTACTGGTGCATTAAATACTCTTTTAAATATCGGTGTAGTACATTCTTGAAAATAACGGTTTTCAATTTGCACTTCTGTGCCATCTGGTAAATACAGAATTTCTTTATCTGTGGGTCCAGCGTGTTTGGGATAATTGTTATTTGCACGACAATACGTTTCTTTAATTAATTTAGCATTTGGTAGTGAAATAGGAATACTACCGTCTTTTTTATCACGTAATAATTTCTGTAAGTGAGCAGAAACATCTTGACCTCCGTGTTCCATGTTATATACAGCGTGACTCAATGCTAAACCTTCAAATACTGGAATAGTACTCGTTAAGCCCGCGCCACAATCAACAACTAGTCCAGTTGTGCGTCCAGATGCAAATACACTACAACTACCATTATTACTAAAGCATATTGATGGAACTCTAAACTTTTCAAATAACATTTGACTTAATTGTGCTTTGTCTACTAATGTAGCTCTAGTTGATTCTACTATCATAACTGATGAATTTTCTAATGTTTTAATACACAAATCATTAAGAATCATATTATAAAGCTTCTCAATCCCATCCCAATCCTTAATAACCCCTCTCTGCACTGGTTGATTGGTTTCATAACTTCCATCAGGACGATATCCCGTTGACTCAATTGACTCTAATGTTCTCGGGTGTTTGTCACCAGAAGGAAGAACGTAGGAAGGAAATACCGATGACGGGGTGTCTTCCCCGTGGAACCCCGCCTTCACCGACGCCGAGCCGATGTCCACCACCAAAATATCCTCAAATTCCGCCATATTTCTGGTATATTTTTCAGTTATTCTCATTTGGTACCGGTATGGGTAATACCAACTAGTCTAATAGAGAGGGTACCTGCATAATTTTTCCCGACTGTAAAACATAATTTAAACACAGTACCTTTTGTCTGACAAATATTGTTCTTAGCCTTGAAACACCACAATCGGCGGTAATTGTATTCACGAACGGTGAATAACGTGTCTGACAGCGGTCAACTGAACCGGTAGAACACAATGAAATAAATACCGGAGAGCAGCATGATGAGAATTGTTTTATTAAGGCCATGGTAGTAAGGTGGAAAGACAAAGAAGTAATTGAAACGTAGATCTAATTACTATTACCTAAAGATGTTATTTTTAGAGAAATTATTATTTATTGAAGCAAATTAAATATGCGCGTGCAATACTTAGAGGACGATTTCTTGGCTTAACTTGCTATTTATGGCTAGAATGATGTAGATGTAATCATTAGTAGCTACATTAATGCTGCATAATTCCAGTACCAGGTACCGGTGCCTTTTTAAAAATTCCAAAAGTCGAAATAAAACAGAAAATATTAGCCATATTATTAGGCAAATGGCGACCAATTCGCATCGTTTAGTGTCGCCCTGCGAGGAGGCAGTTCGCAAAGATGTCGAGCGGGTTTGAGTCGCAGATTTTGGTGAAACAGCAACCGGGCAAGAAGTTGACACCAGCGCAGAAGAAGTTATTAGGTAATCACCCGTATTACACTCTCTAACTACCTCTCTAAATACTCACTTACTGACATACTTCAGCACGACAAGAAGCTGCTGCATTGCGTATACAAACAGTAATTCGAAGAGTTTTAGCTGTGAAATACGTGAAGGAAAAGTCCCGTCGGATATGGCAACGGGTATTCGATCCGCGGTTTAAACTATATTTCTGGTATAATAAAGCTAACGGGCAGTCACAATGGACAGTACCCAAGAATCTGGAATTATTTACAGATATTGATGATAAAGCAGCAAGAACATTGCAGCGTTATATACGAGGTTTTATTGGTAGAATGAGAGCTAGAAAAGTTGTATACAGGTATACACTCACTAAATCACTCATTAATTCGCTCATTCACTCCCACATTTATAGTATTTATACTCGGTTTTATGATTCAAAAGTTAATAAATATTACTGGTTAAATGGTAAAACGAATGTAACCACGTGGAAGGCATCCAGATGGTTAGTTCGACAGAATGTTCCGATGCCACCAGAAGATGTCATGCTATATGAAGCAAGTATGAAAATAAGAGAGTTAGAGCTGAAACTGCTGGAAAAAGAGAGAGAAATTATAACAGTCAGGTGCTCACTTACTCACGTAATCACCAACTCACTTTTAATTACTCTTGTATTTACTTAGAGCGAAACGTTATGAAGAATTAGAACCAGAAGTGCTAAAGGATCGTTTAGCTGATGCAAAACTACTAATCAGATCAAAGCACTTAGATGAGTGGTCCATAGATGAGGTTGCTGCTATGCTAACAGAGCTAAAAATGCCAGAATATGTTGAATTCATTCAAAAGAATAAAGTAGATGGTAATCTGTTCGTTAATTTAAGTGACGACGACTGGTATGTATTCACTAATACGCATAGTTTCTCATTCACCCATTTGTGCGTTACACTAATTACCTATGTCTTAACTACAGGACGGATATGGGGATTACTAATAAATTTCATCGACGTAAACTGCAATTATATTTAAAACCTTTTCGTACCCGTTATGAAAATAAACAGAATCGTGTTAATGATGAAGACGACTTGCTCTCGGAGTACGCTCCCTCCGAAGTATCGGATGTGGTTAGAGCAGAGCAAGGTGCTAACTTTGGTAAAGATGATGCAGAAGATGCAGGATATAGTAGTGAGAGTAGCTACTCTTCTGAAGAAGAAAAAATTGAATTAACCGAAGAACAAAAATTAGAACGACAATTAGATGAGGAGAATATTCACATTGAAAAAGTTATCATCGGTGACGGGATTAACTTTCCGATGATCGGTGACGTGGTTAGAGTGAGATACGTATGTATCGTTATTAGTAATAACAAAGTTGTAACTAGCACCAAGAATGGTATCAAGCGTAACACGGTAGAATTTGTTCTTGGAATGAATCATATTATCAAGGGTCTAGATAGGGCGCTACCTAAGATGAGTATAGGCGAAAGAAGTAGAATATCTATGACTGCGGAATATGCGTACGGCAAAGATGGATTATTTCCACATATTGCACCTAATTGTGAATTAAAATTTGATATAACGTTGTTAGGGTATCGACCACGTGTATCCTGGGTGAAGCCACTTATTCAAGAGCCAGGATTAAGCCAGAAACCTTATTTTGAGACGAAACAATCCAAAGATGCTCGTTATGCAGACGATGTTGGTGATGATAACTCTGTAGACTAAATGTAATTACAGTATATATATATAATGTTGTAAATGTAGATGCATCAGAAATCGTTTAAGGTCAATGAATTTCTTCATTCATTCATAAGTAATCTTTCTCGATCCTGTTCGGGTACGTGGACACCGCATTCTATGCATGCATGCATGATAATATTCTTAATTTGAGAATATTCTATATGGTACCTTGGACGGTAGTCTTTCACACGAGCTAGATCTTCAAGCTTGATAAGCGCTGGTTGTTGTCGCGGTGAGTCGATTAAACTATGCACATCCCGTGGTTGAATAAACTCTTCTAGCATTTTAAATTCAGCAAAAACATTTTTTAAATGAAACCTTTCCAAGTCGTGCATATCACGACGATTTCTTAACTGTTTTTTCTCTTTTCTTACTTGTTGGAGTGCATCAAACTCTTTTTGAATGATTGACGTATACGATATCATACTGAGTGAGTGAGTGAGTGAGTGAGTAAGTAAGCCAAAAAAAAGGCAGCAATAGCTGTAGTGAGTACCTGTCCAAGTAAAGGTCTAGTGTAATAATCGCAAGATCTAACTGCGCATTATATAATGTCGAATTTTTTCTATCATCTGAAACATTTAAACTATTTCTTAAATAATTTAGTAAAATAAATAAATGGCCGGTATAGCACTCGTTGGTCGTCGAGGAAAAGACTCCTGCTCCATCCTTTAATTTATTTCTTATTGTATCAGGTTTAGGAATACAAACAACACGGGAATCGCTGTGAGGGGCTTCTGCATCCACACCACTCATTCGGTACTCCAGAATAGGGGCTGGAGTGATAAGGTTGTTATAACCGTTAAGGGGATCGTTGTACATTACGGATGGATATGCGATATCTGACTTGGTATAAATGTTTATCCGACGTCCATCGTGTAATAATACCTCACACCTATCCTCGTCAATAATACTTGTAACGGTCACTTTAGTATAGTTGGCATGCCAATGATCGAGCGCCGGTCTGATATACACAGGCATACCAACCTCAATATCCCTTTTAGGTAGTTTGGTGGCAATGCTGCTTATGAACAACAATAGATGCATCAAAGTCTCACACATAGCTGTCTCCAAATAGCTGTAGCGTACAGGTTGCTGTTCATTTGCAGTAGGATTACTATTTGAAATAAAGTGTGAAGCGATACCTCCACCAACACTTGGACTAGGTGGTTGTTGCTTTGGGCTGCTTTGTGACGTAGGACTAGGCATGGAAAGAGTCGATAGTCCACCCTTAGGACTCGATGATCTACCTGCTCTATGCTTGTGATGCTTGTCACTTTTATCAGGACGTGGTTTTTTTACAAAACCGGCAAATCCAGACATTTCCTTTTGGGTAATTAATATTGTGTGAGCCATGAACGAATCAACTTCGTTTTCTTGGTCGTCCTTTTTGAAATAAAACATCGTACTCAAACGGGGTATCGTGGAGTTGATATGCTGGTGTAAAGTCTTGAATACATTTGGCAATCCTGCCTTCCATGCCTTGAAGTACCAGTTACATTGATTGAAAAATACAACAACGGTCTGCATGCAACGGATCTGTCGCAATGAGTACCGCGTATTATCGAAGTAAAATGGTAATAATAATAATTCTTGGTGTGTATTAATGAATGATATAGTGGCATCATAGATACTGGCATTGGTTAGTATTGAATCTGCATCAGAGCTTATCGACGAAGCCTAGTTTAGTGAGTTAGTTATTAATAGCGGAATGCATCAATGTGAAAGAGTACCTTGATAACCGCGGTAAATATGTCAACCGTGCGCAAGAAGATGTCACACACAACGCTGTCGTCTACAGTGAGACTGTTATAACCCATACACGCTGCAACGAATCTCTTGGAACGAGTGCCAGCACACAGAGTCTTTTTATACTGGAACAAAACTAGTGAATAGTGAGTGAGTGAGCTAGTCTGAATGCATACAGTTAGTATGTACCTGGCGATGCTGTTATTAGCGCTAATACATTGGTTCCGTTATGGTTTACTAACAGTTTACTTGGTAAGTTGCCTTTGCGTACCGCATTAAATAGGACGTCTAGTAAGGACAACGTTGATGTCAATGCCACCTCCGATGACTTCAACTCGTCTAAAATAGAAATAATAAGCGAATTAATGGGCGAGGTGGTGAGTGAATGTGATACCTGGAACTGAAGTGATCGCCATATTCTCAGGGAAAAAAGGTTCTCCATCATTTCCAATATCGATGGCGCTCTCAATCTCATTCCAATTACTATAACTATGTAGTAACGGGACAACTTTCGCTGCATGATGACTTAGAACAGGGATCAACTCGTACAACTCTTGGTTGTCCAAGATACCGTGGCATTCAAACTCCATGCAGGAATTCATAAGCTAGAGGTGTGGAAATAAGTAAATGACAAGAAAAAGAATACTGAGTAATCAATACCTGTAAGCATATTTTCACGTTGTCTTTGATATCATTAAAGTCAACATTTGTTCCACTTATACTACCAGAACCGTTAATGCTATCTGCAATGGATACGTACCGGGTACTGCAGCAAAAGGATCGCAAAGCAATATGATACACCTTTAAGATTTCATTTTCCTCCAAAGAATCCTCATCAAATGAAGGTATAATATCTTGATGAGGGATGAGCAAGCGCATTAACAAGAGAACAGTTAACAGGATTTTATTCCTTACTTTATCCAGGATAAGCTCGATTACTTCCAACGGCTCCATGGCATATTTATAGTCCAAATTATTCCGTGACGTACAAGATTTCCTTTCTACAACGTACATATTGCTCTGCAACCCAACGATCAACATCCCTTCTTCCAGTTTCTTCAAATAACTACATAATCTGCTGATATAATCGGGTATTTTACTCTTGACTCTATTGATTACCTCATTGATGTCCATCGTTGCAGTATCACCTAGTCCAATATTGATCTCTGGATGCAACGCCTTTAACAAATCTAGCCGTTTATAATACTCATCACTGTTTTTCTCGCAAGAGTTAAGAGTCGAGTTCAAATGGAACTCTTGGTATAACTGATAAAATAATAATAAAAGTAACTGCTGAATTTGAAGTACCAATTTTTCAGCGAGTTGAGATGTTACATGTTGCTGCTGGTAGTTGTCGACCACACCGTCCATTTCTTCAAATAATTTATCTACCAATACTTCAACCGTAGAGGTTCCACTCGACATAGAGCCGCTTCGACCAACAGTATCAAGGGTTAAAGTTCGTGATCTACGTTGAGGATCAGGACTTAATGCTTCGCCACCAATCGTTGAAGTGCGTGATTTCGTTATAGGGCTACCTCCTTGTACCGTTGACTGACCTGATGCACGAGTAGATGCATTTTTTGACTCTCTACGTTGTGCTCCAGTACGTATATCAATACTTATTTTGGGTAAAATGTGTTCAATGAATATGCACGAGGACTTCACTAACTGTAGCTGCGCATCGGTAACATTAATAAAACTACATACTTTGAATAGCAATTGAGTAAACTCTCTCCACTTTAAAGCCCTGGAATCGTCATTGAATAACCGATAAGATTTTTTAATTTCAGCAATTAAAAATGGTTTTAAAATGTTCTCAATGGTATCGATCCACGATGTGTATGAGTTTTCAATGGTACCATGTGCAACAAAGACTCGAGTAACACTTTGTGTGTTGCGGGATATGGAAGCATTAAAACGCCGATCTTGTAGTATAAACAATCCAATATCCACACCTAATTCACATGCTTTTTTCTCTAATTGTTGAATTTCGGTGCATAAATTTCCTCCATTCATTCCTACTTTCATAAACGAATTGAATTCAAACACGTCATTCTTGCCATCATTCCCTCCTCTTTTACCAAGTATATTCACTTTTTGATTCTTTATATCTTTAATCAATTTCATCAGCTCCATCTTGCCTACGAGATCCTGTTCCGAGAAATATTTATCCACGAATGACTCCATCGTTATCGCTTCTAAACACACTCCTAAGTGCCGTAAACGTAGACAATGTTTGCTTGAATTCAATATTCCTTCCCTTATTTTTTCCATAAAATTTTCGGCGGCATCTAAAATATCAAAAACTTGATTATTTTCACCACTAGCTGCATGAGAATTAGAGCTACTAAAATTCGTCTCGGTGAAACCGACGGGAGTCACTTCATCCCATTCCTTTTTTATTGTTTTATTCACGAAATATGATGATTTGTCTTTTTCGATACAAGTTGAAATATGAATCCAAAAATCTCGTCGTTGGACAACATGTTTGAATACCTATTGGAATACGTACGAATGAGGGCATGAGGGAAGCAGGTGATAGTTATAGCGTACCAGGAACAGCATCTTATGATGACCCGATTTCTTCCATATTAATAGCAATAATTGTATGATCTTGATTTCGTATTCAATGTCGAGATATTCCCAACCAGATTTAGGTCTCTTGTTTGCAAAATCAAAACAAGTTAATAACAATTCAGATTTCTCGGGTATAGTCCCGTATAGATACAAATGCTCTTCCACGTTGGTGCGATGATGGTAACCATCTTTCGAGCTTGCTTTTACTGAAAATAGTAAAGATAAAACCTTTGGCTGCACAGTTCCAATCGCTAATATAAGAGGATGAGTGAGTGAGTGAGTAAGCATGAGTGAATGAGTGAGTGGATGATTGAGTGAGTGAGTGTGTGAGTATATCGATTGCATTACCTAGCAATAAATCCAATACACGATCTACTATTAATACATACTTATAACCTCTGAATGCTTCCGGATTACTGAAATTTAGAATTATTGCATCAACAAATCCCGCAATATTTAACACCCCGATAACATCATCAAAAAGGGCTGTGGAGCTATTATTGCAACCCATAAACAAAATAAAATCGGTTAATAACGTTACTACTTTCAACTGAATATCATCGATTTCATCCACCCAAATGCCTTTGAAACTAATGTGAATCATACCACAAAGTCCGATGATGTAGTTGAAATTATTGAACTTATTCTCTGCATTCTGGAACGTATACACCTGCGCATTGTGGTTGAAAGGGTCATAGATGGTGCCGTATGTAGGAGAAATCAGTATTTGGTACAATTTGTTGCAGAGAACAGACCTCTCTCCTTTAATGATTCCACCCACATCAACATTATTTTGCAATTTCGAAACAACTTCTCGACTGTAAACTGGTGAAACAGCTTTGTGAAAAATAGTATTTAATATGCTTAAACTGTAATCGATAACTTTATTGACAAACGGGATCGTGTGCTCGTCGATATCATTGTCAGTAGACCCAAACCACAGGCCTTGGCTATGAGTCACCGGCAATATATTGATGTACTCGGGCTTTGGTTGGTACTCTCTGTTGAAATCAACTACTTCCGTTATTATGTCAAACCATCTACGTTTTTTGACGTCACGATTTTTAGTATTAACAATTGCTTTCACTGTGGGCCAGGTGCTCATGGTGCAAATCAAGTGTATCAACTGATCATTGGAGGCGATGATGGACATCAAATAGTCTTCTAGTACGGATGAGATGTATAGACCGGATCCAGCGTAAGTAGCACTAGGTACTGACGCTACACTTTCTAATATGTGCAAGCAAACGGCCATTATATTCCAATTGTCGTGATACGTATGTTTCGCTTGATTTGCTTCGAGCAATATGTAAACAGTGCAATCAATTAACTGTTTCGCAAATTCCACCATGAAATCAAATCCAATCGTACCATTAAAATTTTCCTTCACGATGAACTCAAGTTTACTAAGAACATCAACGGTCTCTTGTGATAAATAAGATCTCTTTTTCTCATCGCAATTAGCTTCAATTGCACTCAGTATTTTACCGTACGTAATCGCACCATCTGCACCGGTTAGATTCAATAAAATTGATAATTCTTGCTTATGTTTGATGTCGTATTTCACACAGAAAGTGTCCAGGCTGATATTGGCGGCCGTTAGATACTCCATCAACGGATTGTTCAATAAGTGCGAGTCCTGTTTGATATAATTCACAAAGCTATAGAACATTTGTACAGCCGAAAAAATTAATTTACTATCTGTAATAATACGTTTTTGCTTCGCTACGTGGGTATCCGCATACGTTGCATTCTTTAAAGTAACTAAAAATTGTGGTAAAAAATGTTCACTATGATGAAAAAATAGCTTGGACATGATGAACGACGCCAACGGCACCTTGCTGGTCGGTAAACAATAACCCGAAGACGATAATTCACAAAATAATTCAAATATTTTTGTTAAAACTTTAATTTTAATTTTATCATTCAGAGTAAAAGTGCAAATATACAATTGCTCCGTCAACGCACTAATCCATTCTTCCATTTTTGATACATCAAAAAATTCTGCCATTAAATTAAATTTTACAAACATTTGATTCCCAGGATTATACAATTCCATGAATCCATTGGTGCTAGCACGAAACATGGTGGATACAAATTCTAATACCGCTAAATGCATATCAACGGCTGCGGCATCCATGATATTGATACATTGTATATTGCTTATATCAATTTTAATGCTGCATAACACCATGGCGCGAAATTGATCGGGATCATATTGGCTTTGATCATTACAATTTTTTCTAAATAATCTTTCTGCAACCTTAAAAATATTCATAATAATTGTTTTATCATCACATATTAAATGAGTAAGAAAACGATAAAACATCGCACGTTCTCCAGGTGAAATATAATAAACTATTTCATTATAAGGTGGTATCTGGATGACACACGGAGGTGACGATAAATTTGATGGATCGGGTACTATGATCATGGATCGTTCGGAAAGCTCCTCTATTAGATCAAGTATTTCACCAATATCATACAATTCATGCTCATGAGGACCGTGCTCGTGGAGGACGATGTGCTTGTTATTGTTGATGGTGATGCCCGTAATGTCCAAGATATGCTTCAATACATCAAAATTTGTATAAATATTTTTTGTCAAATTTAATTCGCAATTACTTAATTGAAATTTAAGTGAATCGTTAGGAATCTGTTTCACATTGTTTAAGAAACAAGAAACCAATCTTTGTGCTAAAATGGGGTAAAAGGTATCGGAATTGTCAGAAAAAAAAACAAATTCCTTCTCTCCAAATATGCATTCTTGTTCACATAATTCTTTGAACTCCTTGAAAACTAACTTCAAGAAATCGGTAATTGGATCTTTTGCACCAAGTAAAACGACTACGTCATCAGGAAGATTATTTCCGTTTGATTTCCTGTAAATTTCTAGGCCTTGGTAGGGGCGATTGGCAACAATACTAAGAATCTGCAGCGATATTTCATCTGTTCCAGAGTAAAACATCGTTTTCTCGATGAAGTACAAAGCCATTAACCATATAAACCTCAATGGAGAATCAAATTTTTCGATACGATTGTGATAAGCTACAATCAAATCAGCCCACATAAAGGCACATTTCGACTCTCCATGAATTGCATCAAGGTAGGTTAGTTGATGAGAGTGAATGGGCATTGCATCGGGACGTGGAAGGATAAATAATGATATCAAAATTATGTATCTAAACCTTATTTTCGTTTCCAATTGCATTAATAATTTTGGATTGATCTGTTCAAAGAAAGATCGCACTCTAGATGGCAAACAAACGTGTTCAACTAATTCATTTTCATCGGAATTAATTCTAGAATATTTGAATTCAAATATAGGTTTCGTAG
>JACCDO010503208.1_pt1 | contig 22605 bp, 13 predicted proteins | sample 7446101 | NCBI WGS metagenome assembly JACCDO01 (sample SAMN15323440, study PRJNA562643) | freshwater metagenome | isolation source: river surface water | place: USA:Blue River Watershed | collected 2017-08-16
GCGGTGCCAATCCCACATGGTCTCTATACGAATAATGTCCAGACTCCTCAATATATGCGCGTTATTCCGCTGTTTGTCCCCTTGCGGGATCTTTTTCGAGCAGATGGCATCCATTCTGTGGAGATACGCTATGAAGACATCGTTTTTCCACAATCAGGAATGCGCACGGGCCCCCCAAGCATCGAGCCTCTAGCCGGGGTCTTTAGCCGTTTCATCCTAGATAGCCCTAGCCTAACAGTTTATGTGTTTGGGTGCTTAGTCTTCCTCCTCGTCTCCCTATTTTCACTGAGTTGGTTTAGTGTTCCAGCTGGACACAGAATAGCCTTGGCCTGCACAGCTCTGGCCTCGTTTTTTATGATGTTTTCTGTTACTGCCGTCCCTCGCATGCTGATCGACCCTCTTGTTGCTATTCGCCTCAATCGGGCGCTCACGGTATGGATCCCCACCATCTACCTCATTAGTCTTCATAGATTTTTTGCAGCTCGTTCGGCTAGGGCCGTTCGAATTACTTTTGTGATAGCCATCATGTTTTCTCTTGCTGCATCGAGCTATCTCTTTTTTGAGCCTGCGACAGGAGCATTTTTTGCAAAATCATATTACTTTATTTTGTTTGTTTGCTTTTCTCTTGCACCATTGTTGATAGGAGTCGCATTATATCTCCGCTACCTTGCGCCACGATTTACGGCCCATGGCACACACGCTGTCACCACTATTTTTCTAGTGTTGAGCCTGGTAGCCGCTCGCGACACGTTGTTTCCCGTAGTAACGGGACGTTCCCCAGAAATTTTTTGGGTTCACCTTTTTTACTTGCCTATCTGTGCACTCGGAGGTCTTGTTGCGCAGCTTCTTTGGGACAAAGAAAATCAAAAAGTCGCGGCTTCAATCCGTGACATTAAGCAGATGGTGTTGAGTTATCTGTCTTCCGGACATCGCCGCGATGCTGTGGACCGCTTTGCAAAGGCCGCTGCTGATCTAGCGCATGCGGACCGTACATCTCTCGTTGAAATCCTCGGAGGAAAGCAATCAAAATTAGTCGGAGCGACTGGGATTTTTCGCGAAGTCATGGGCCACCAAGAGATCAAGCCTCACTCCCAGCTACACCAAACACTAGAGCGCAAAAAGCAGCTCGTTGTCACTGGACTATCTAGTATCCCGAGCGATCGAAATATCCCAACTGATGCAGTGCTCCAGCCGATTTTTGCGGGCGATGAAATAATAGCGGTGTTATGCATTACAAATTTTCACGCTTCAACCTGCGAACCTTTTTTGCAAGACGTCATCTATCAACTCAGTAGGGAATGCGCAGGTATTGTGGCGCTCGCGCTCGCCGACGCCCGCCGCGAAGAGCAGTCGATGCTTATTGAAATGAGTACCTTACGTGTACACCCTATTAGACTAGCGACTGAAAAATGGTTTTTCCAACATTTTGAACTATCTCGTCAGGATTATGGCATGCCTTTTATCATGGGCGATTTGAACGACAGCACCCCCCTGCGATCCATGTTTAAGGAAAAACTACAAGAGGTGGTCGATCGCACCCTCATGGGTATTTTTGAAAGGTTCAAATCAGTTGGGATTCTTATTGATACTTTCAATGGTGATGAGGTTCAATTTATGTTCCCCTCACTTCTTACCGATACCGGTCCACAGGCTGCTGTTGAACGTGCCTATGCATTTCTACAGAGTCTTCTTGCGGAAGACTCCGAAATAATCACAATCCCTAAGCTGCAGCTTGGCCTGCCGCTATCGTATTCATTTGTGCTCTCCCGGCTTGGTAGCGATGAATCCTCCAATGCCGCCCCCACGTCAGGTTTGCGACTCTTTCGCTATTTACAGGATCCCCGAATTGACGAAGCGTCGAGATTCCTTAAATCTGTTGCTGCCGGTGGTGAGGCACTTATAGCGCCGTCCGCTATAGATTTAGTTGCTGACAGGTCACGGACGTTACCATTAACACCGCAGCGCCTAAAGGGCTTGGCGGAGGCCAAAACAGCCTATCTTGTCAAACCGCTGAGAAAGGTTGTGTAGACCTATGATTGGACTATTCTACATGCTGGCATCCGTAGTATTCCTCGCCTGTATGAATACAGTAGTCTATTCCGTGCGCCTTTGGGAGCCAGATGCGTCATCCCTAGTATCAAGTTTTATCCGTACTGCGGTTAATTTTGTCATTGTAATCGCTTTTGCCCTGTCGCAATCTAACCTGAGGCAGCTCGTTGGAGACGGTCGTCCTTCACTTTGGCTGCGCGGGCTATTTGGAGCAACTGCTCTCATCTTAGGGTTTGCGTCAATTCAGACCATACCACTGGGTCAAGCCACGTTTTTGCATTCCACCAATGCTGCATTTGTCGCTTTGCTAAGCCCCATCTTTCTTGGCCAAAAAAACCGTTCTGCGACCTGGCTAGCGCTCATTTGTGCCTTTATTGGCGCTGGACTTGTTTTGCGCCCCTCGGCAGATCAAGGTACCATTATCGGCCAGCTCTTGGCGGTGGGCACAGGCCTATCGATGGCGCTAGCGTTTTTAATGGTCGCTAAATCGGGTGCATCAAATTCCCCGTTAACTATCATCTTTTACTTCTGTGTTGTTGGCTTATTGATCCACAGTATGCTCTTCTTAGCCCTCCCCCAACAGTGGCCCCGCGAACCCCGCTCCTACGCCATGCTGATTGTCGCAGGTTTCTTCGCCACCGGAAGTCAGTATTTTATGACCTCGGCCTATCAGAAAGCGCGAGCGTCCCTTGTGGCAACTGTCGGTTATGTTGGGCCGGTTCTCAACCTTCTCTCCGGAGTCTTCTTTTTTGGTGAAAAAGTTACTGCAACTCAACTGTGCGGAGCTGTCATCATTATTGTCAGCAGCGTGGCCATGCCGTTTTTGATCGCAAAAAAATCCCAACCTCAGGGCGCCGCCAAAACGGAAGCACGGTGATCATAGAGTTATTTCGCCTCTAAATGTCGAGAAACTACTAACATTCGCGAGGCTAAAGGCAGTCACCTGGCGCTTCGGTAGCTGGTTCCTTGGCGTCAGGAGAGGGCTTATTTTCAGGGGGCTTGACTTGACGGGAAGGATCGGCGTAGTTGATGCGGGCACCCGCAGCGGCTGCTTGGGCGAGTAAATTCTTCGCGACCCGATTGGTCACATCGACGAAGACATTGAGGGTATTGGTACCAATTTGCTGCTCTAGAGAAGGCACATCCTTGCTGGTCACGCCGCGCGATACCGTGCCAACGATCACGCCATTGGCGATGAGTGGACCGCCCGAGTCGCCAGGAGCACCGCTAACAGTCTTTTCGCCGTGCTTCGCGGCCTCGCCGGGTTCACCCCAAGCGAAGGTAAACAGTAGCCCCTCGGTAGGCATATTGCCCTTGATGGCATCGAGCGGTGCGATCTTATTGTACCCCATGAGTTTCTTGACAGACGAGCTTTGGTCCTTTTCCGGGTCAATCGCATGGGAACTACCGTAGCCCACTAGTTTAACCTCGGTGCCGACGGTGACAGCGGTGTTCGCTAGTGGCAGCCAATCCGAGGATGTGTGGTCGGCAAACACCAGGATCGCCAGGTCGATCTCCGGCGACTGACTCGGACCGACGTCTCGCCCCCCCCTGCTATTGCTTTCGAGTGAAGGATCGAAAAATGCTTTGAGAGGCGCCACTGCCTTGGCAGGTGGCTTGCCAGTTTTTTCCAACTCAAGTCCGTTGGTGGCCAGTAACACATATTTTTCGCCAGCGGCGGGAACGCAATGGCCAGCGGTGATCAAGGTATTATCTGACACAAAGGTGCCAGTGCAGGATGACACCACAGTGCTACTGCTTGGGTCAATGAGAAGAAGAACGTGAACGGCTGGATCATCGACGGCCGGGGCGCCATCGACTACTTTGAAACATTTTTTGGGCTTTTTCTCGTAGTTTGATGAATTGCTCGTTCTGCGTGTAGAGGAAGAATAGGACTGGGCTATGTCTTTTTGTTTGCAGGCTAACAGAGTGCTTAAAACACAAACTAAATAGAGTCGTTGCATCGAATCAGTGCCCCAATAAATTCTTTTGCAAAATTGTGCGAGACCTACTGGTCTCAAAACATGAAACCTTCCTCAACAAAGAGACACGAAACTACCACCGTATAGGTTACTCCTTCAGTATACATCAAAAGTAGTCGATTAGTGACGTGCCTACAGCTTTGTTGCCATAAAGTTAAGCGTCATTCGATTTTTGCTCTCACTCCTTTGGGCTGAAATTGCCTAGTGTAGAATGAAGTCTTTCCCGACTGTACCACCGTTTAATCCACTCAAATACATTTAGTCGCGCTTCATCTCGTGATTTGAAATCACAGTAAAATACCAGAAATTTCCCTTAGGAATCAAGCTGGCGATAAGCCCATATAGATTTTTTAGTTCGATAGAGTCAGTACTGCAAGTATTCTGGCGGCAGATTTTCCGAGCTGTATAAATACCAGCGAGGAAAACTTCATCGCGATTCATCAAAAAATTTTTACCATCCATCTTTTCAGACGTAAATGCTGAGTTATTTTTCCGCCGCAAGATACTCCATATCTTTATAGTACCGCTCTAGGTAATATACTTGAATGAGTAGATTTAGGGACATTACGTAGAACGGATACGGTCGAGTGACACTAGGAATGGGCGAATCTTGTCTGACTTCTTTGACCAATATCCGCCTTAAGAGCTTACTAAGAAGTAAGACCTGCATAAAAATTCTGCTGGTCTTACCCGAAGAATACATTATTTAAGTTGTTAGAAAGCTGAGACAAAACTCTCTGGTGGAGAGCTCTCCTTGCGACGACGTTTTTTTGCTGCAACCATATCTTCTGAAATGGTGACTGGAGCGAGTGATTCATCCATATCGATATCATCCAAATTTTCTGAATGATAATCTCGCTTTGAACGACGCCATGTTACACCAAGTAAAAGGACTGCCAAAATTCCCACGATAGCGCCTGAAATGACGTACGGTTTAATTTCATCAAATCGACTGGGGGCACTACCACTTACTTCAATCGAGACCATGGAATTCCAAGCTTTTTCGAAAGCGCCGTCTTGCCCCTGAAACCTATCTGCTAAATCAGTATAGGTCATCATATATTGTTTATCTTGGCTTGATACAAGAACATGCATTTGCGCTAATTCAAACTCACCCATACGGTAAGCGGAGTAAACTACGAGTCCGTCATTTTTCCCCTTGTAGTTAAACAGCTTATGCTCAGTCACCTTAAAATCAGCAAGGGATGAGTCTTTACCGAATGAATCATAGAGCGCTTTCGATATTTCACTAGCCTTTTTATCATCAATAGGACTTGCCTTATGCATCACAGCTAGTGTGATATTTCGCTGGTATTTAGGCTTTTCATAATCAGGAGCTTCAATTTTAGGTTCTTGCATGATTAAAGTCAGATTGCCCGTGTTGGTTGAGACTTCCCAGCCAAGAGGTGGGGTAATCTTAAAATTAAAAGCCTCATTTGTTATGGGATTTCCATCAGCAATTATTTTTTCAGAAACAGGACTTAAAGCCTGTGCTTCGGAGGCGGATGCCTCATCAGCAATTGCGACCTGGGTCTGAAACCAAAGTGCGATACATGATCCTGCTGCGAGATAAGCGAAAGTTCTCTTTGAAAGCCGAGGACGCGACGGGGAATGGGTCATTGTTTTTTTCTCCATGATAAGCGGGGTGAGGGAAGAATTTGAATTGCAACTAGAGGCTAGGGAGAGGCCTACCCGAGAGGTAGGAATGTCTACTTTGTAATAAAATTTATAAAATAAGTAAACATTATTATTAAAATACCTTTAAAATTAGACAGGTAAAAAACTTAGCGTTTTAGGTGTTTTGCCTTAACAACCTTAAACGACTGATGTTAGTCGCTTTTGGCGTTGCCACTTAGGTGCCCCCTTGCGGCCAGCCCAACAACCACCTAATATCACTATGAAAACAGTGAGCGCATCTCAACCTTTAAGTTGCAATTCCAAACTAGCCTTGAATGATCTAGGCTCTCGGTTCGCCAAACCTGCCCCCAAAATGGAAGGAAAAATAGTTGTTTCATCGCCCTAAAACCTCAAATTTTGGCGAGTCGGATATAAACGTGGAAGTCCAACGTCTGACATCTGAAGCTAAAAGGACTTAAGGCAATCTGTGCTTTACGTCTCACGGCTTTCCAATGGTCCATGATCTAGGGATACTTTTAGGCAGGATGGATAAGCTTCCACCTCATCGCTAACACTTTCACAATTTGCCGGGATCAGACTATACGCAACCGATAATATCCGTCTCGACAAGCCTGATATCGACTATGCCGTCTTATGTAGCGAAGAAGTACTAAAGTGGGTTGGTGGGAACATTACGCGCACACCTAATGCCAAATAACAAGACGACTTGGCCTCCCGGGCAAAGTCGTCGTCTTTTAAAAATCTAAGGATTTTTCTTTAGCGCGCCAAAGCTGCCGCGCCAAAAATAGCTTTGAGGTCTTGATCGTTAAACGAGATTCCACCGCCAAAAAACGTACTTTCTGCAAGTTTTCGTGCTTTACCCGTATCAGGATCAATCTTCGTCACGTCATCCACTCCCACCATCGCATAGACGTGGTTATAGAAAAGAACACTTGCATAAGCTTTAAGGTGGGCGTTGCGACGAATAAGCTTGGACTTAAGATCCCAATCAAACGCTTCCGCTGTGACCTTAACTCTGTCATCAAATAAGTGTATATCACTTGCGAAACCACCTGTGGTTTCAAATAAACCACCTCTTAAGGTTAGGTTATACCAGCGCTTTGCCACTTGCAGGTTAAAACGCAGTGCTTTCTGTGTACGAATGGTCTCCTTGGTTCTGGTCTTCCCAGGATCCGTGGGAGCCGGCTCTGTCGTCTTATCTTCGATGTCGTAGGTTGTGTCGGTTAAACCAACTAGGTAATAACGGTCAGGGCGAGTACGGAATAGAACATTAACATAGTGCTGGCTAGTGCGATCTTTTCTAACTTCTCCGTGGTAATCCACCTCAATTTCAAGTTTGGTTGCGGGTGCTAAGACCTTACGAATATCTTTTATCGCGCCTTCAATTTCTTGAATGGTTGAATCATCGTTTACAAGCTTGCCTATTGTGCCCTCACCTTTTTCAACTTTTTGCGCGATAAGATTGATATGTTTGACTGAGCTTTTCACATCAACCATGGCATCATCAAATGAGGCTAAAATACGGTTAATGCGGTCCTTATTATCAGGACTCGCTACGGCTTTAAGCGTCGCAGCAGCAGCTCTAAAGTCGCGCATCGTATCACGAACATTCGTAACAATATCGTTTAAATCATCACCCCGGTCACCGACGACGCTACGAATTGCTTTTGAAGAGGCGCGCAGGTCAGCAGTCATTGCTTCCACATTATCTAAGATATTTTGGACTTGAAGCTCACCACGCTGGGAACCAAACACATTGGCAAGGGTACCAGTCACTTTCTTAACATCTTTAGCGATACTCCCAACTAAAGCAATCATCGCCTCCATATCGACCGTATCACTTGACTGCGGGATAAATCCCCCTGGGGCGATATACTGACCGTTATCTTGAGGTCGGATTACTTCTAAGTGTTTGTCACCAAGTAAACCGACGCTGCGAATTTCAATTTTTGACCCTTCTGGAATTTTTAAGGAGCCATCGATTTCAATTGTAACCTTAGTTTGCCCATCTTGAAGCACAACCCCCTTCACTTTACCAATCGATACCCCTGCCGTCTTGACATGAGTCTTCGACACAATGCCAGCTGCGTTAGCAAGCACAGTATAGTAAGTGACATTATTTCGGCTCTCGAAGGCATCAGGACTTAAAACAAAGAACATATAGCCCAGTGTTACAACCGAGATAATTGCAAAAATTCCTACCTTAAATTCATTTCCAAGAAGTGACTTTGCCAGCTTAACCATTTTTTAGCATCCTTGCTTTGGGTTATCTGATGCTTTGCTATCGACAGATCATATAAAAACTTAACAGAATAGATATCAAAAAAACTCCATAGGTCCTTCTACTTTTCCAGCAAAAAACTGCCGAACCACCGGATCTTTCGTGGACTTAAAGGCCTCTGGCGGGCCAGACAGTGCTAATTTGCCTTTATATAAAAAAACAATATTTTCTGCTGTGGCCAAAGCAGCTTTCAGATCATGAGAGATCACAATTGAAGTCAAATCTTGTTCTTCAGAACCTAGCTTTACGATAAGCTCATCAATCATTTCTGAAACGAGAGGGTCCATACCTGTGGTGGGCTCATCATAGAGAATAATTTTAGGACGAGCGACAAGTGCGCGCGCTAAACCAACTCTTTTTTTCTCTCCAGTTGATAGCTCGGTTGGGTACTTATGCTGCATATTCGGTAAACCCACCCTACTTAAAACCTCCTCGACCCTTGCTAACATGACGGGCAGTGGTATTTTAACATGCTCCTTTAACGGGAAAATGACGTTTTCTCCGACCGTCATACTATCAAAAAGTGCGGCATGCTGAAAAAGCATGCCAAATTTTTTCCGATAATCTCTTAATTTTCTGACATCAAAATCGGTGATATCTTCTCCGTCTACCCAGACTCTGCCAGAGGTCGGTTTAAGAAGGCCCATAATATGTTTGATGGTTACAGACTTTCCTTCACCTGACTTTCCTAAGATAAACGTGATTTTCCCACGAGGGATCGCAAGATCAAGCTGGTCAAGAACTTTATGCTTGCCAAATGTTTTAGTCACGTTGCGAAACTCAATTACATTCATATGTCACCACATAATTTGGATATAAGTCATAATGACGTCAATTCCCAAAATGGAAAGAAGTGTGACGACAACCGCATTTGTTGTTGCTAATCCCACCCCCTTTGCACCGCCAGAAGCTCGAAGTCCATACCGACAGCAGATTAAAGCCATGACTCCAGAAAATGCGAAGGACTTACTTAATCCGCGCCAAATATCTCGATTTTGAACCAACATCCTCATTTTTTCGACAAATAATCCTTGATCGATATCAAACATGGCACTTCCCACTAAATAAGACCCTAGTATCCCCATAAAGATAAAAAGTATGCAAAGCAGGGGAACAATCACCATGGACGCTAGCACTCGAGGCACGACTAAATAGCTAATAGGGTCGACGGCCATTGCTTCCATGGCATCAATTTGCTCGTTGACTTTCATGGTAGCAATTTCTGCTGTCATTGCTGAACCGGCTCTTCCAGCAATTAAGACACTCGTCATTAAAGGCGCTAGCTCTTGCGTCAGGGCCTTAGCTGTCGCACCTCCCATCAAATTTTCTGCCCTAAACACTTGAAATACAGCACCAATTTGTAGTCCGAATACGGCCCCCACCGCTAAACCCGATGCAATAATAATATTCAGCGACTGATTGCCGATAAACTCCATTTGAAAAAAAAGGAGCTGTCTTCTAAAAGGACCTTGAAAGGTCCAAAAAAATACCTCACGGAGAAATTCAACAAAGTGATTTAATGAACTCGTAAGTTCTAAGATCTTGCGTCCTAGTGCTTCGACCATGTCATAAATTTTCCCGCGCCATAACAACGCTGCAGCATTCGCCATAGGAACGCTTTCCTTTCTCAGAAGGGGATCTTACCTCTTAATATTTTACCCTGCTCTGGCTTGGTCACGCCAGGCGGCAAACTTTGCATAGTAGAACCGATTTGGTGAATTAGCGCAATTGATCGACAAGTTTCTGTAATGCTCGAAGACTACCGATTTCATGATCTTGATCTTCCACAGAAACTACTGCAAAATCAACCCCTTCTTCTAGGCCTAGCTCTGAAAAGTTTGTTTTTAAATCAGAGCTAACCAAGCGCTCACCCGTAGCTCTTTGACCTAATACCCCCTCAGAAATATTAGATAGCTCACTTGGCAGACATTTATTAAGAATTAATGCCGATGGGGCATAGGATAACTTTTTAAGTTCTTGCGCAAGAAATAATACGGACCTTTGCGCAGACCGGGTAGGAGTTGCAACTAACACAAATTTTGTGGTGGGTGATTTCAGCTTTTGGACAATCACCTCACCATTTTTACTAAACCCTAAAATCACGTCTTGCATTAACTCTAAAAACTCGGCAAATCCCCGTAAAGCCTTAACTCCCGTAACCTCCGATATTCCTCCCATAAGACGTTCTGTCGCATCCATAAATCTTCCTAGACCAAAACGACTTGCCGTGAGAAATGGTTTAATGAGCCATGACATCACTTTACTTTCGGCGAAGCCTGAAAGAATATTTGGCCTTTCCAAAAAATCGAGGGCATGGGTATCGGGGGGGGTATCCAAAACCACAACATCGTAACGATCACTGCTTGAAAGCTCTTCAAGTTTGGCAAGAGCCATATACTCAAGTGGCCCCGCTAAATTTGTTGAGGCTGCTTGGTATAGGGGGTGGGCCAAGATTTTGGCTGCGCGCCCTGGGGAACTTGCATGCTTATGGACCATTGAGTCGAAAACCGCTTTTTGGTCAAGCATACCTGCCATAAGACTGCCCGTAATATTAAGCTCCCCAGGAAACTCAACAGGAGAAAGGGTATTCCCTAAGGGAATGCCAAGTGCACTTGCCAGGCGTTTTGCTGGATCGATACTGAGGAGCGCAACTCTTTTGCCAAGACTCGCAAAAAGCATTGCTATGGCCACCGAGGTGGTTGTCTTGCCAACGCCACCGGCACCAATCATTACAACGATCCTAGCATTCTGAATCACTGGTGTTAAATGGGTCATAGGCTTTTCCTGCCTTGCCAGTACTCCTCAAAAACCGCTGGATTTACGGGCTCATCAATGAAACCTAGTTCAGGGAACAAGGTTACCGGTGGAAGATTCTGACTTTCAAGCAACTGGTTCAAGTTTTGACGAGCGCGTGCAACATGCCGTTCACTAAATTCTCTGGCTTTTTCAGACTGACTTGAGTCTGGCGACGAAGGCATGCGGTTCATCACGACATGACTTATACGTGCTGGCAAGCTGCCACTAAGTTTAGGGATAAAATCAAGGCACTCTGAAATTACTAGCTCCTCGGGTATAGCGACATAAATAGTAGATACAAGGTCCTGATTTCCTAAAAAGTCTTTAACCCTTTGGGTTTCACTTTGGATGGGGCCACCAATACTTGATTTCAGCACAGCATCAGGAGTCGACATTAAACTTAAAAAATGACCTGACGCATAGGCATCAAGTACCATGATGTCAGGACGCTCGTCTTTTGAAAGCTCTGCATAATAATATAGCCTCCCGAGTAGCAGCAACTCCCCCAAGCCAGGAATCATGTTAATCATGCTTTTGACGAGACGGTTACTAAAAACTTTTTCGTATAAGACTTTTTGCCCAAGATAACGGACAATATATTCTTCAAAATTTCGTTCAGATTCAAAATTACGTGACGTCATCCCCGGAGCGAGCGCCACCGCGTGATGCACACTCGGCTCTTTCCCAAAAAGAGGTGCTATTTGACTTGTCGCAGCACTTTCAATCAGCATCACTTTTTTGCCGTAGCGGGATGCTGCTTGCCATGCAAATGCAGCTGCCCAGAAGGTCTTGCCAATACCTCCCTTACCAGTCACCATAACTAGTTTTTTATTGAAAAGCTGCTCTAGATCAGACGACGACACGACATTGGCCTCCTTAGATCTACAAGACCTAAGGATACCACAATTCTAGTCGCCAGGCATTGCGATTAGGTAGGATTGCCCTTGCTATCATCTTTATCGGACTCAGACTTTTCAGCTAGTTTTTTCTTATCGTCATCGTCACGAATACCTTTTTTAAAGTTTTTGATGCTTTCTCCGATAGCACCACCAAGTTCTGGCAGTTTTTTCGCACCAAATAGTAAAAAGACGACACCAAAAATGATGATTAATTCCGCAAGCGATGGAATACCAAGAAGTGGCATAAAGAGTCCTCCAGATCAAGAAAGAGGACTATACCCGAAACTCTTGACGGGTTAAACCAGAAAAGATACGACTCATAAATACCAATACTCCCAACCATTATGAATAGTTACATCTAACTAGCCTGGATCGTCAGTGTATGAGCATGCGGGTCATCAATCGCATTAGCCACATAATACCTTGGGAGATTTTGTTCAGAAACAATCGCCACTAAGGCCCTGTGCATATCCCCTGCCTGAGGCCCCACCTCCTTCGGAGAAGGTAACTTCTTCCTAACAGTATCAGCGGCGACCGCATCAAGTTTGCTGGTATCATAACTCACAACAAATAGGTGAGGGCCTTTAAGCTCACTAGCCACGTCCCAGTAACGCAGATCACGGCCGTTAGCATAGGTAAGTACGACCCTATTATAGGGGGTTACAAAACTATCCGAACCGATAATGGACGGCCTAGACGGTCCATAATGACCGCAAATTACCGTTTGGGCTGTTCGGTTAAATACGCTGACAGAAATAGAAATCTCTTCGAGCGACTCAGCACCTTCGGCGGTGGATAGAACACGCGATAGCTCATCACGAATCTCACCAAGATCCACATGACTATGCCCCGAGGCATAATGTAACGCTCGACTCACATAGAGTTGATACCAAATCAAACCACCTAGCTTTTCCCTTACTTGCTCCTTGCCCTTTAAGAGAGCATAGGCAACTACATAGTGGTTTTCCCCAAAATTTAGCCCTACGTACCATGAAGTCTCTCGCTGCATTCGTGGTTTCCCATACTGCCAAATTTTAAGCCAGGATACTTCTTCCATAAGTGACGTACCACTTGCATACATAGGGCTTGTCAATGTCTTTGAATGGGAGAGTGATTGACTTAATTCCACATTCGATTTTCGCTCGATTAGTAGGGCTAACTGTGCGGCAAAGTTTTCTAATTCAACTCGAGATTCAGCACTACTACGATTAAACAAGCTATTTAAGTTTTCGATGAACAAAATCCCAATCCCGTGAATCCCTGAACGTAAGGGAATCAGAGCGTTGATGGGAGCCTGCCCCTTGAGTTCATGCTGCCCCATGTCACCGGTACGGGCCGGTTTTGTACCGGCAATGACAGAGGTCATTGCAGTGGTTTTATCAACTGCTTGCCCACTGCCCGATAATACGGTGGTCGACCCCACATCAAAACTGCTCTCACTTGCGGCAGACTGTTCTAAGGCTTTACTATGCTGCTGAACTCCACTCACCCAGGGCGCGTCTGAGGTGGGGAGATAAAGCGCTTTTTTAATATTGAGGTATGGCTCAACGTAACCGACTATCTGCTCAACCGTCGCCCCAAATTCTCGTGGAAAGAGAACTTTCCCCTTGCCATTTTGATCTGCAACAATACAAACAACCCTTCCAACTTGATAGTATCGACTCAAAACTGATAAAGTTTGAGAAAGATCATCCATCAGCTTAGAGTCACCCGAAATAGCATCGACCACCTGCCAAAGCCCGGCAACTCCCAACGAGGGAGGATCACGACGTACTTCATGTCTTGGAGTTTTATCTTCTTGCGATCCCTTGCTCTTAAATTCAATAAACTTGTATTTACGCTTCTCAACAAGCTTCTTAACAACCTCAGTTAAAACTTTTAACTCATATTTTTCAGTCAAACCAAGTGCTCTGTGTAGATACTCCCTTTTCTTACCGTAGTCTAAAAGGTGAGTACCAAACCAAATGTATGCGATTGATTGCAGAAGGTGATTACCGCCCTCTTTAGCAGCTTTAAGAGCTTGGTCGTAGTGCATTCTTATTTTTTGGTGATTACCTAGGAGTTCCTCCACTCGTGCAAGCAATAAAACAGGAACCGCACGGTCAGGACCCGCTATGCTGCTGACTCTCTGCCTTAGCCCTTGTAGCACAGGCCTTAGTTCCTCAACGCGCATCAGTTGACGACCATATTCTTGCTCATAGATCTGAGGGAACGTAAAAACAAAGATACCAATAAAATCTTCTTCAAAAGGAAGTAGAAACTCGCGTTTTGATCCCGCAATAAAATCACGTACCGTTTGAATATAGCATTCTCTCGTGCGTTCAATTTCACCGCGCGCAAAAGCTACTAGGGTACTTATCACGCGCATAAACTGTTCATTGACTCGACCTGCAGCGGCCTCTCTTTTTTTAATAAACTGTTCTCCCTGCCTTACCACGCTATCCCGGGCACCTTGCAGAATATAGCCAAAAAGCATCAATGCGACTGCACGCGGGGCAAGCCAATTTCTTGTAGGAATCGCTTCTGGCACTTTCATGCCATAACGATAGAGCCCAGCAAAATTACAGCGAACAAGTTCACGGTGCATTTTAAAAATTAAAGCTTGACCGTAGGCAAGGCGTTCTTCATTCGGATCTAGATACTGTAAGGCTTCGCCAAGATGGTTTGAAACCTCTTCGTGGCGATTTTTTAAATAATCAATTGTTAAAACCCGCAGTAAAGCAGCATATCCATAAACCCCTCTTAACCCTGAACCTCTCGCAACATCCATCGCTAAGTCTAAATAGCGGTATGCGATTTTAGTGCGCCCTAAATAACCAAGTACCGCAGCTCGTTCCGCTACAGTCCGAACAAGACTTGCTGTTGAACCTCGAAAGTTTATCGCCTCAGAGAGAGCTTGCTCATGACTTTGTAAGGCAAAATTAGGATTATCTTTTAAGTTTAAGATAAACGCAGCTTGGTAAAGCCTTATGGCAGGGAACTTCCGGTCTAGCTCATCCGAAGGGGTTTTGCTAGAACGGTGAGCCGCTTTAAGGATTGAATACAACCTTTTATTCTTGTAGTTACCTGGTAGACTGTCCTTTAGTAACGATAAAAAGACTTTCGCAACATTCAAGACATTGGGACGAGCAATGGAGCGCCGCATTTTTCGTAGAGTCGCTTCGATCAGCCTCTGGGTCTCACTGACAATTCCACCCACTAATTGGAACGTAACAGCCTTATAGACCACGCTAGCGTGTTGAGCGGTAGGCAAGTCCTGCTGCAGAAGCTCACGATAAACTCTAAGTGCTTTGCCATGTCTTTTTTGCACGGCAGCTAAGTCTGCGAGTGTTTCCTGAATCGCTGAGCGCTCTTCCTGGGTTGAAAGCTTATTACCCCACCGCTCAAGGAGCCGCCAACAATTCTCGTAATACCTTTCAGCCGTATGCCATGACCCGGTTCGGTAAGCTGCATATCCAGCAAGGCGATTAAATTTCAAGCAATTTAAGACGACTGGTTCAGGGTCGGTTTGGTCACCAACTAAAGCAGCATTAAAATGATGTGCTAATGCGAACAGAATTTTATTTGAAGGGCTAGAGACCGTCGCAGCTATTTTTTCACCAATAGCAATATGAAGCCTACGACGCTCATCAGGTAAAATACCCTCATAAATAGAATCACGCGCTTTTTTGTGGGAGAACATGTAGGTCTTACCTAAATGACGAAGATCTGGGTCATCGGTCACTCGCATGACTAAACCCTCTTCCATCGCTCGTTGCACCGCACGCATGACTTGTACGCTCTGTGCTTTACCGTCAATTAGAAGTGTTTCAAACTGAAAAGTTAAACCAATAGTCGCTGCAACTCCGAGTATTCTTCTCTCAAATTCAGAGTATTCTTGTAGGCGACTTAGTATCAAATCAATCGTACCGAGCTGCACAGGTGTTGATAAAAGCTTTTTAATATCAAAATCCCACCCCTGCCCTACTGGCTTAGGCGAAATTAAATCTCGAGCAACCAGCGTCCTTGTTAGCTCCACAAGGTGCATGGGGTTACCTTTGGATTGATCTTCTAAATAAGCCACCAATTCATCGCTAACGCTCTCAGTTGATGAAAGCATATTGGATACAACACCTTTAATTGCTTGATAACCAATTGCGTGTAGCTCTACCTCACTAAACCGGCGCTTTAATCGACTAACGTTATCGATAAATTGCTCAAACCGGGTGTTCCTTAAATGCATCCCTGTCCGTTGACTCACAACCAAATAAAACCTTAGGCTATTAGCATTTGAAAAAAAGGCATCAATCAAGTCTAAGCTTTTTTCGTCTGCCCAATGTAAATCATGAAACAAAAAGACAATAGGCTGATTGTCGTTACCCAGACACCGAGTAAAGTCTGAGAATGCTTTAGTAAATGTGCTAAAGGATTCTTTTTTCTCCTTTGCTTCAGCAAGTTCTTGTACACCTGGCTCTGTGGGTGCTTCCTCAGGAGCTACAAAGGACGCATCCTCTGGAATTTCTGTTAAGTAAGGCTTTAACCCTGGTACAACCGCAGCGATGCGGTGAGCCGTAGGACCGAGTGTAGCTTTGATTCGTCTTTTTAGCTCCTGCGCCTCACTAGGGTAGTTCTTAATGAGACGGTAAAGATATTCATTAAACGCGTTTGCTAAAGCATTAAATGGTAAGGCGTTTTCATGTTGAGAAAACTGACCGCTGATAAATCTTACGCGTCGTTTTATCAGATGCGATTGAAACTCAGCCATAAGTCTTGATTTTCCGACCCCTGAAACCCCTTTAACTAAGGTAAGTTGACTTCTGCCAGAATCCCTTGCCACGCTGTCGTAAGCTTTGACAAGTGCATCGATCTCTTGTTCTCGCCCCACAATTTTAAGCTGAGCTGAAACGGCCTGAAACCGATCTTTTAAGCCTAAAGGGAAAGCAATGGATGCGGGGTGAGCCGTGGTCTCAAATAATTCCTTTGCACGCAGTAAATCCGCATGGAGTGCAAAGGCGGTGTGATAACGATCGTTAGGATGTTTCGCGAGAAGTTTGTGAACTATCTTTTCAATTAATTGAGGGATGTCTGGACGAAGTGCGCCGAGGCGTTCCGGCTCAGAAAATACGTGTTGCTTTTCAAGCTTTTCGCGGGTTGTTGCTGTGAATGGTGGGCGACCCGCTAAAATTTCGTATAGCACGCATCCTAATGAATAAAGATCTACCCTGTGATCAACTGGTGCGTCCATATGACTTGTTTGCTCGGGCGCCATATAGAGGGGGGTTCCGGCGGCATCATCTAACCCAGTTTGACCTACTTGGTCTTTACCCGTGTAATTCATAACTTCAGCAAGTCTTGCCACCCCGAAGTCTAATACCTTGACTAAAACACCGCTTTGCTCTTTCCACGCTTGCCCCACGACAATATTATGGGGCTTAATATCACGGTGAATAATGTTTTTGCCGTGGGTATAATCAAGTGCTTTTGAAACTTGTAACCCTATTTGAAAGAAATAAGCTAAGTCCTTTCGACCGTCCCTAGTTAAGCTATCTTTAAGATTTGTACCATCAGCAATTTCCATAACGATGTAATATCCACCTTCAAGCCCACCCTCACCGTTTTCGCTGCGTTCAATTAGGCCGAGCTCGTGGAATACAACAATGTTCGAATGGTATAGCTGACTCATTAACGAGGCTTCTTTTTGAAACCGCATGAGGTCTTCGTAGCCAAGTTTTCCTGTATGCTGAATGACTTTAATGGCGACGGAATGGGAGGGATCATCAAAAGGAATGGCTTTATACACCACGCCCATACCACCCCGTCCGATTTCACCGGTGATACAGTAGCGATCCGCAATGCGGGTTCCGATTGATTTTTTATTACTATCGGTCAAATAAACCTCCACTTCCCAGTCTATTTCGGTAGCAAATTTAATCACTTAAGTCGCAAATGGTTGGTAATTTGCTAAAATTTTGTAAAATCGTTTGATAAGTCAGCAGCCTATACATTTAAATCTTCTTGCTGATCGGTGCTAACTACCTAGCAATGTTTGGAGACTGTGGTAGATTATCGGCTAAGCGAAAATTGAGGAGGACAAACATGTCAGCTGGAAAAGTAGAATCATCACTCATGCTATCAGGACTTTCTGACTTCCAAAAAGTTGATGGAGCCGTCCGTCATTGTAAGATTATTGGTACGTTAGGACCATCCTCCTCTAATGAAAAAACATTGCGCGAATTAATTGAAGCAGGACTTGATATAGCGAGACTTAATTTTTCTCATGGGACCCACGAGGTTCATAAGAAAAACCTTGAAATGGTAAGAAGCATTGCCGCGGAATGTGGAAGACAAGTATCTGTTCTGCAAGATTTACAAGGACCTAAAATTCGGGTTGGTAAGATTTTAGGGGATGGGATTGAGCTCCAGCAAAACAAGACATATACCTTAGCGTACGGAGTCGAACAAACCCAGCCAGAGATTATCCCAATTGATTATCGGGAGCTAGTTCACGACGTTGCGGTAGGACAAACGGTATTAATGGATGACGGGTTACTCTCCCTTAAAATTGAGAAAATTGAGGGTGATAATGTTGTGGTACGAGTTCTTGAAGGTGGCTTGTTAAAAAGTAGAAAAGGGGTCAACTTCCCTGAAGCCAAGCTTTCACTACCAGCACTTTCGGAAAAAGATAGTCGCGACTTGCTATTTGGAATTAATAACGGCGTTGATTTTATCGCATTATCATTTGTGCAAAGGCCGGAAGATGTGCTGCAGGTGAAGCGGATGATTGCCGCCATGGGGTCTGATATCCCGGTGATTGCTAAAATTGAGAAATTAAGTGCAATCGATGATATTGAAGAAATTTGCCGTGTATCCGATGGGCTTATGGTCGCGCGTGGCGACCTGGGCGTCGAAGGAAGTGTGGAGCGAGTCCCAGGGTTTCAGAAAAGGATTATTGAAGCGGCTGCACGGTTTGCTCGACCAGTAATTATTGCGACCCAGATGCTTGAATCCATGATTGAAAACCCTGAGGCTACCCTTGCGGAAGTCGCCGACGTAGCAAACGGAGTACTAGACGGCGCTGACTGCGTTATGCTTTCAGGTGAGGTTGCGAGCGGAAAGTATCCAGTTGAGTGCGTGAAGACGATGGCGCGGATTATCACCGAAGTAGAAAACTGGTCCTTTAAGCGCCCTGTTCGCTACCAAACTGATTTTTTAAGCGCGCAGAATACTTGGGAAGAACACGAAGCGGTTGCACGGGCTGCCTGTGAAGCAGCTGATGCGCTTGGAGCAAAAGCGATTGTATGTTTAACGCTTACGGGAGCGATTGCACGGTCCGTATCTAAGTGGCGTCCCCATACCCCTATAATCGCAATTAGCCCAAGAAAAGATGTAATTCAAAGACTGGTAATGACTTGGGGTGTCTATGCGGTACAAAACCCGCTTTTTTATAATACAGATGCTTTATTACAAGATATTCCGCATGTATTACAAAAAATGGGGGTCGTTCGTTCTGGAGAAACAGTAGTTCTCACAGCAGGAATCCCCCTTAATAAGATGAAGCCTACGAATATGATTAAGATTAATCGAATTCCTTAAGGCCGTATCCATAAATACTAGCGTAGCCAGTTGCTACGTAAAGTACGTCTTCATAAATCACAGGTGGGGTTGCGATGGTTGACCCCACTTGGTCCACCCACTTCATCGCACCTTCTTTCCAATCAATCGCAGTAACTTGTCCGCCGCGCCCCGCTACAAAGAGTGCGTCCTCACCAGCTTGCATGGATGTTACTGATGCGCCAGTTTGAAGAGACCAAATCTTTCTACCTGAACTTGCAGGATCAATGGCGTAAACTTCACCATTTGTGGACCCTACATAGAAACGCTCCCCCCTCTGTACAGCAGCAGTTATCACCGGTAAGCGGTCTTGCCACACGACTTGGCGGATTGAGGAAGACAGATCGATTGCTGCGACAATGCCATCGTAGCGAGCAATCAGCAATTTGCCGCTAATCACAGCCATATCACTAACGACCGCATGAAACCTCGCATCATTATATGCGGGGTTATACCGCCAAAGGAGCTTGCCACTGTCGGATGCGAGTGCCAGGATTTCGCCTGAAGCGAGCCCTACTAAGACTTTACCCTCATAAACTAAGGCTCTTGGCCCACTACGAATGACCAAGCCATCAGGAAATCCTCCGTCAAATACCCAGTTGATTCTGCCTGTTTGAAAATCAATGGCATAGACGGCTTGAGCGGACGTTACGACGTAGAGAGTATTACCTAATAAAGTTAGGGGACGATCACTAAAACTGTCGAGGGTTTGAGTCCACTGGGCCTTACCAGAGATGGCATCAAATTTTACTAAAGTCCCGTTTCTATACCCCATGACTACCGCACTACCAAATGACCCGGGGGGAGTGGTAGCGGAAGATTTTTGTTCAGCCCACCAAAGTGGCTTTAATGAGGCGAGTGAAATGCCGACAGTCCACTTTTCGTCAAAGCTGCCAACAAGAATTCCTGAATTGATGGCGAATCCTGCCCCATCGAGGGCCGCAAGTGGCTTATCCCTATCAATAGCGGGGTTAATCTTATAATAGCCTAACCGAAAAGGGCGTCCCTCTGGATTTGCAGGCAAAGCCCTAACTGAAAGTGATCCCCATAACAATCCGAGGAATAAACAAAATATCTTCATAAAAAAACATCCTAACTTATCGTAGTAGCAGCAAGATTGCTTGTGCTTTTGCTGCTTCTGGGCTTTGCCCGTTCTTTTCGACTAACTCAGAAAAAATGGCTTTTGCTTCGTCCTTTTGATTCTTAAGATATAAAATCTTTCCTTTTAAAAACTTAGTTTTAATGCCTATCTCCGCAGTGGCATCTTTGGCGAGTAACTCCACCTTTTCGAGAGCTTTATCGAGCTCCCCTTTTTGCTCGTATAACCCAATGAGTAAGAACCCAGCTGAAGTTTGATAAAAACTGACTCCTTTTGAAGCTGTGAATACTGACTCGACGAGTGAAACGGCTTCATCGATTTTGCCTGAGTCTACGAGTGATTCTGCAGCTGTTAAACCAGCGGCCCACCCTTCGGGCTTGTCTTTATACTTTGTAAAGTAAGCTTGAAATTTTGCGCCTGATTCGGAGTGATTCGCTTTTAGAGATGCTGCTTGTTTCGAGAGTGCATCTTTTTCAGCTGCAAACTTAGGATCTGCGATTTTCTTTTCAAGCACTTCACGTTCGTCGCTTACCTTCCGTGCTTCCTCATCGTAAACAACCTGAATTTTACCTAATTCTTCTGCCCGCGAATTTCTCTTGGTATCCTGAAAGGACTGGTACGCGTAAACACCAGCAACACCAAGTGCTACTGGAGCTAAAACCACGACAAGCATTTTACTGTGCCCTATAAGCCACTCAAGAAGCGACATCGCCTTGGCTTGAAATTGATCAGGGGATTTAAGGGCTTTAAGATGCTCTTTTTGGGCGCTACTCATGGTGTCCTTTCCGCTAGTGGTATGATGCCGGTAGCCTACCAAACCCCAGTTAGGGCTTAATTGATCGGCCATGTGTCATAACTATAAGTCACTACACAATAATCACTATAAGAGCTTAGAGCAAGGCAGATTCTTGGCAAAGTTTTAAGACATACCTAAGTAGGAGGTGCTTCGAGGCGATCTATGATACCCTAGACCATAACACCACATTTTCTAGGAGTTAAATGCTATGGGCGCATCAGGGTTAGGAAACCTGCTTGTCTCCGACGGGCTTCTGACAGAAGCCGACCGCTTAACCATAAAAAAGACCTCCGGAAACACGGGCGCTGCTTTTGCGAGAGCTATCCTTTCTCTAGGAATCATGGATGAAGACGAGCTTGCTGCGTATTTAGCAGAACACACCAGGTGGCAAGTCGGAGGAAAAAACCTGCCACAGGAAAGCCAATCTGAAGTATGGGGTTTAATTGATCGCCCCCTATTGGAGAGACTCCATGTACTGCCTTTGAAGCTCGAAGAGGGAGTCTTCCATATCGCAATGATTGACCCACTTGATCGAGATACGCTCAATCAACTAGAATTTTTTACGGGATATAAGATTCATCCTGTGATTGCAACCTGGTCTCAAATTCAGGCAGGGCTGGCAAAGATTCTAGATAACTTTGAACCTTCAAAATCACAACTTGAAGAGTTTATGATCAATCATGCTGCAGGGGCAGGGCATAAACTCGTTAAAAATCTTGGTAGAGATAGCCTTACCATTCCTAAGCCGCAGCCTCGCCCGGCTCCGGCAGCTGCGCCGGCGAGAGTTACACCGCCTCCAGCCATGACTTATACTCCACCTCCCGCTGAGCCAAAAAAGGCTCAAGCGATAGAAGAAGAAGAAGAAGAGTCATACCCCGACTTAGCGTACCCGGATTCAATTAACGCTGCTGAAGGAGGAGGAAAATCTGTAAAAGCAACTAGCGGCAATGATTTCGAAATGGAGGATGATTCATCAAACGGCAATTCAGAGGATGGAATTGACTTTGGTGAAGACATCAGCGCCACAGCAGATACAGAGAAGAACCTCGCAAATGATATCGACCCCTCGGCCGAGCTTTCAGACCTTGATGAACTAGATATTGGGGACAGTGATACACCCGTAACTGCTTCTCCTGAGTCATCAGACTTGAGCAGCATGGATGACCTGAGCGCAAATATCGGAGATCTCGATGCTGGCGCTTCGGAGCTTGGAGACTTGGAAGCAAGTGCTTCGGAGCCTGGGGAACTCGGGGACTTGGAAGCGAGTGCTTCGGAGCTTGAAGACTTGGAAGCGAGTGCTTCGGAGCTTGGAGACTTGGAAGCGAGTGCTTCGGAGCTTGGAGACTTGGAAGCAAGTGCTTCGGAACTTGGAGACTTGGAAGCAAGTGCTTCGGAGCCTGGGGAACTCGGAGACTTGGAAGCAAGTGCTTCGGAGCCTGGGGAACTCGGAGACTTGGAAGCAAGTGCTTCGGAGC
>JACCDO010634748.1_pt1 | contig 22603 bp, 22 predicted proteins | sample 7446101 | NCBI WGS metagenome assembly JACCDO01 (sample SAMN15323440, study PRJNA562643) | freshwater metagenome | isolation source: river surface water | place: USA:Blue River Watershed | collected 2017-08-16
ATTATGATTCTATTGTATTGTTAGATAATAATATTAAATTTTCATATAAAGCATTTAATAAAAGATATAATTTAAACTTAGATGAAACTAAATCAATAAATTTATATAATAATAATAAAAATAAATATCCTTTAGATGAATTTTATTATAAAATATTATATTGTATTCCAAGTACTTTAAATCAAAAATATATAGATGTATTTAAAAAATTATATAATTATGATGATTTGTATAACATAAATGATATGTATGAATGTTATTATAATTCACAATATAATATGTTTGAAGATAATGAATATAAAGATGAATCTTTTTATTTTATAAAAAAATATATTGATAATGAATTATTTATAAATGATACAATATTTTTATATGATTTTTCAAAAAATAGAATTACATTACGGGCAATTTATGATATTTATAATAATCAAATACCAAATACATTTAGTATATCATTTATTAAAACATATGAGTATTTAAATAATTATAGTGATTTTATTGATACAGATATTATAAAAAAAAATTTTTTTTTATTAGAACCATTTGTTAAAGAATATTTTCAAAATAACACAAATTTAAAAAATAAAAATTATCTTATTTATAACACATTTTACTATGGTAATATTAATATTGAAAATATATTTTTAAATTTAGAAAAATGGCATAAATTTTATGATTTATATTCTAAAATAGATTATTTTACTCATATGTTATGCAAAAATAAACCACAAGAAAATAACGACATCATCGAATATGCTTTTGTACTTATGGATAATTATTCTCATAATTATGTTAGTTTATTTCAAAATATATGTCAATTAAAATATAATTATAAATTTACTATAATAACTAAACAAAGCATAATGGATAGTGATGAATTTAAAAAATATTTTGAAATAATAAATAAAAGTTATAATATAAATATTTTAATTTATAATGAAAATTTTTCGTTTAATGATTTTAATAATTTATTATACAGTGTAAATTTTTGGGAAATATTTAAAGCTAATTATGTTGTTTTATTAAATTCTTTAGCAATAATAAAAAAAGATCCAATCGATATTATTGGTAATAATAAATTTATTGGATTTACTTATAACTATGGCAAATATGGAGATATATTAAATTATAATTTTAGTATTAGATGCGTTAAAAGTATGATTGAATTATTAAATAATGATAACAGTGATTACGTGAACGATGAAATATTTTCAACAGCATTAAGTTTAGATAGACCTTTAGAAAATTTTGCTCATAATAATTATTTCATAAAGTATAATCAAATGAATGAATACGTATATTTTATCGATGATGAAACTAGTTTAATTAATATACATAATAATTGAGTTATATGTGTTTTTTTTTCTTTTTAACTTATATATGGGATTATCGGAAATAAATATTTCTAATAAAGAAGCCTCAAAAGCAATAGTTTCAGATATATACTTAGCACAACAAGAATTAAGAAACACATATGCATCCCAAGATTTTATTTCAATTAATGAACTAAGAAATATATCTTCTAAATATAGCATTGAAACTATGTTAAGTGCATTAAATGCACGCATCGCAGATACCAAAGTTTCTTACAATGATATATTTTCAATTGCTGGTAACATAAATAAAACAACATCGTTTTCTACTCAAATTGCAACTAATCTTATAAAAGATATATATTTATATAAATTATATCAAGAGGTTTTTGATTCTACAGCTGCACTTGAAAGTTTTTGCAACATTGGAAATGCTTCTGTTCCTCCATCATCTACTGTACCTAACGCAGAAAGTAGATGGGCTGATATGTTATCCGGATTAATTAATTATTCTAGTACTAGCGATACGTATGTTAAATTAGCTCAATATAAATTACCTTCTTCAAACAGTTTTAAGATAGGAAATATAAGTATTCTTGCGAATGGAGGAGTTTATAATGTTTATGCTCCAAATAATATTAATATTGGAGGAGTTGGTTATAATTCAGGAATTAATAGTTTTTTTCCAACCGTTTCTTCATTTATTCAAAGATTAAAAAAAGGAGCTTATTCTTCCATAATTGCTAATTGGAATAACTCACCGTCAGCAGAAGATCTTGTTATTAGAACTGAATTAAATGATTTAACTAAAACAAGTTTACCATTAAATATGACATTAAACAATGGAATTGAATATATTACGGGTTTAGACACAAACTCTAACTTATCAGTATTATCTATTCAACAAATATCATCTATAGTTGATTTAGATTTACCTGTATCTAGCAATGGAATATCAACTGATTTATATAATGCAAATAGTAGTAATAACAGTTATAGAATCCCAAAGTGGAAAATATTTGCTGCTGCCGAAATAAACGCATCAATACGAAATGATTTGTTAAATAAAACATATAATGATATTTGGTCTTATATTCCAACAACAGTATTAGAAGGATTACCCGAAACAATTACTAGACCAGCATTTGATAATACAACAAATATTTATAAATATTCTACATATGTCAATAGAATAAATGTATTTGCAAATTTCGTTGGATTAACTACAAAACAATTAACCGATAAGTATACCGGAATTGATGCAACAACTGATTTTTCTGATATATCACTAATTTTAAGCAATCAAAATTCAATAAATACAAAAGTTGAATACCATAATTCTACATTAACTCAATACTATTCTAATAAAGATGTTCCAAGAACAGATGTTTTATCAGCTTGGAGACATTATAAAAATGTCTCTTTAACCACCAATTTATCGACATTACAAACACCTCAATTAATTGCTGATTACTTATCAGATGATTTTACAAAGGAATTTTCAAAATCCGCCTATTTTAATTTATCCGAATTAAATGATATAGAACATAGGTGGACTAATTATTTAACGGCGTGTAATGGAACCACTAATGTACCTTCTATAAGCATTGATGTTATATATGATGCATTAAAAATAATTGCTCAACACAAAATAAATATTAATAATTTAACAGTTAATGTACATTCTGGATTATTAAGATGGATTAATGCTTCAACATATTTTCCAAATAAAAGTGATTGTCCTGCAGGACAAACAGGAGATCAATTTTGGGGAAGTTCAATTGATGATTTAACTCAAGAAACAAATGCAAAAAGATTTTTTGCAAAATATATTTTAAATCCTGAAGGTCAACCTATGTTCAAATTATTAAATAATACATTAAACGTCAAATATTTCAGATATATGGTAAAAATTGGTACAAGTCAAACAACAAATGTAAATCAAGAACAAATTTATGGTTTGGATGGGGCTTGTGACGTAAATACCGGAACTCCTATCAGTAATTGGGGTACATCTGCACAAATTCAAGCAGCAATGGAAGGATTACAAGGTTGGAGTGAAAATCTTAAAATATCGAGAGATTTAGCTGCAATTAATACTATAACAACATGGAGTGATTTAGAAACAAAAATTTTACCAAATTATACTTTAGAAAAAATCGTAAATTTACCTAAACCGCTACAAAAAAAATTAAATAATGAATATATTATTAATGTATCAATTGCCGATAAAAATTTATGCGATACTAATAATCGACCAAATATGATAACTGGTACTTATTTAGGTCAACCCAGTAGTTCATCTCAGTTAAATCAAAAATTATTTTATACCGCAATGTTATTTGATATTGCTAATAGTTCTGTAACAGAATACACTAGAGCGTCAAATGTCCAGAAATTAATTAATATTCTAGCTGATTCTACATATAAACAATTTTTAGAGTTACATATTAACTATTCACAAGATAATATCGAGACACATAAAGAAATGTTCACAAATCTTCTTAAACATAAATTTGTCTCTAAATTTGGTAAATATGGTAAAACAGCACAATGGAGAAATATTATTGTTAACACATTAAATATCGTATTTGGTGAAAGTATGTTAGATGAAATTATGGTTCCATCTTCACCAGAGTATTTAACACTATCTAAATCTAATTTATTAAAAATTATTGGAGACCAAATACATTATCAATTAACCACTAAAATGGCTTATGTTGATCCTTTAACAAACAAAGCCGAATTAAGAGAAAGTTTATCTAAATATGTTTCCGATATAAATACTAATCAACATTACACCAAAAATATCGCATTAGGTTTAGCAGTTGCCGCAAGAAGTGGTAATCAATATAGATTATCTAAAATCGAATTTGATGCACTTAAAAATGCGGGTGTATTAGAAGATACAATTAAAAGAATGATTGTCGCTAGACCAAATATAAATGGATACACTATTGGAGGAATTAATTTTTATGCACTTGTTGGACAAAATCCCACCACAGGAGCTATTTTGTTTGAATAAATAATATTATTTAATTTATTAATATTATTTATGCTTCTATTTAAAAGTGTTGCTTAATAATTTTTATTTGTCTTAACTTTTCTTTTATTAGTTTTTCTTTGTTTTTTTGTAACTGTTTTCTTCGTTTTAAACGCACCATTTACAAATTTCTCTATTCCAGCTTTATTTCCTAAAATAAGATTCACTATATCTTGATAAAATGACCTAAATTCTTTGTGATGCTTTTTAATATCTGAAAATGAAAACCACTTTATTTCTGCTTTTTCAAATATTTTTGTATCTTTTATTACCTTGCTTGGTAACCTTTTTTGCAAAAATTGCTGATTATTATTATAAAAATGTGGTAAACAATTAAAATAATTTATCAAATTTGTTGATTTTAATGGAAAAATATGACACCTATACGTATCGTGTCCAGGAGAATTATAATCAATATTATATGTACCATATTTTGACAACATTTTTTTAACAGTTTTACTATCTCCTAAAAATCCTGTTAGTTCCTCACCTGCTTCTCTAACTGCGGTTTGTAAATATGTTTCATTTGCATCAGTACCTCCCCCAAAATCACTCCAACCTGGATTTTCATCTATGGCCCGTTCTTTCCCAAATAAAAAATAAATTTGTCCATTATAAATAGTTACGGGTAATATACTTGCTCCCATATATAATAAGGATTTATTAAAAAGAATAAAAAATATTAATAACTGAATATAATATAATGAAGACTAAAAGAAGACAACTAACTAACAAAAATAAAACCAAAAAAGTTAAATTACAAATTTTACCTAATAAAACTCCAAAACCTATTTATGATCTTAGCGTAAAAATACAAAATCAAATTTTTAAAAAGAAAGAGGAAGTTGTTAGTTCATATGCTCCAACAGTCAACCAACAATTAGTATCATTAGTATCTGTTAAAAGAGAACCATTATATGATTGTAATAGTGATTTAGCATTTAAACTTATGGAGCCACTTAAGTATGGTATAAATAAAAAATCAAAAACTATAAAATGTTTACCAATTGATAATTCTGAAGTTATTGTTAAACAACTGAAAGCATTAAAAGCAAATAAACATATAAATGTGTCAAAAATTGTGCCACCGGTGCAACATATGTCAAATTGTTGGTTTAATACAATGTTTATGTCATTTTTTGTTAGTGATAAAGGTCGTAAATTTTTTCATTTCTTTAGACAATTAATGATAGAAGGTAAACAATATAATGGTGCTAAAATACCGAAAACATTACATAACGCACTTGGGTTATTAAATTATGCAATTGAATCAACACTTACTGGAAGTGAATTTGCTTATAAAATGGATACAAATGCAATAATCAAAAAAATATATGAAGCGATACCAAACCAATTTAAGAGTTCACATCCATTTATAACGGATATTAATTTAGCGAATAATCCGTTGCGTTATTATTTAAGTTTAATAGAATATTTAGGTAATAGTCCATTGTTAGTTGGAGTACATAAATTGGAGTCAGATAATTGGACAAAAGGATTAATGTGGAAAATGGGAAAAGTGGAACCACATATAATAATATTAGAAGTGTTTGATGCCAAAGATAAAAAGCCGGGTGATTCGGGTAAAGTAACTAACAAGATGAAAAAATTTAAATTAAATGGACATAAATATGTATTAGATAGTTGTATCATTCGGGATACAAATCAACAACATTTTTGTTGTACTTTGACGGCAGAAGGAAAAGAATATGCATATGACGGAAATAGTTATAAAAAATTAGTACCAATGAATTGGAAAAACAAAATTAATAATAATAGTGAATGGCAATTTGAAGGCACATATGCTAAAAATGGAAAACCATTAAAATGGAATTTTTTACACGGATATCAGATGTTAGTTTATTATAGATATAATTAATCTATTTTTATTCTAATTAATATATAAATGAATAGAAGACAAACTAACAAAACAAAAAAATACTGGAAAAAGGGTGGAGTAAGAAATCCGTATATAAATAATATAAATAATGATAATGGTTTTACAGCAACTCTTATTAAACAACCAGTTACAAATCAATCACAAACAAAGAATCCAAATTTATGTAAAAGTATAATTAAAATGGGAAAGAATATGACGAGAAAAAATTTTATACCAAGTCAGTTTCCAAAACTAACAGGTTTAACACAAAAATATGCTATAAAAGGAGAAAAAACGGAAAAAAATATAAAAAGTTCCGAAATAAAACAGAAAGAAAAAGAAGAAATATTAGAACAAGCAAGAAAAGATGTTAAAGCAATTTTAGAAAAGGACAAAAAACAAAAAATGTATGAAAAGGCAGTATTACAAGCACAAAAAGAATTAACTTAAATTATATTTTCAATGTTAAAATTAACTGTAGTAATTTTTGATGGTGGTATTTTTCCACTATTTTTAAGACTAAATGATATATTATATATAAATTGATTATAAGGGGGCAAAAATAATAAAGGTAAAAATTCTAAAATCAACTTTGCCGTACTACCGTCATTATATGTATGAACCGGAAGATCATTATTAATTATAGCTGGATCAATAAAATTATTTGACCATATTGGCCTTCCATTTGTCGTATATGGTGTTACGGGACAAGGAGAATATGCACTCGAACCATTTAATGGATTACCGCATCCTCCGGTTAAAAAAAAGAATGGCGTACCAGTAACGCCAAATGTAGTAATAAATGCGGTTGGATATACATATAGCTGACCATTTATTTGTCTGTTGTATAAAGTTCCCGTGGTATTGGAAAAGTTTTGTTCCCAAGAAATACAATAATCAAATACCACAAAATCCCAATAGTTCATTCCATATGTTGATGCATATGTGCCAACATCAGCAAAATTTATATAAGGAATTGTTGCTAATGTACTTCCAAAAGGAGATATACTATCATTTGTAACAACAGCATAATGTGTAGCTGTTTTTGATTTATAAGAAGTATATTGCTTAGTTCCATCTGGAAATTGTAAATAATTGGTACCATATGTTCCATCTAAAATAATATTATTATTTACGACCAAATTATTAGTCGTTGTTGTACCCGTTATATTAATTCCTCCCGTATTAGTGTTAGTTATTGATCCATCAGGATTTATTATCCAATATCCACTTGAATTATCCAAACTATAAGATACAATATTTGAACCAACTGCTCCATTAAATACTTGTAATGGATATATACCAGGTAATAAAGATGAAGGAACATAAAATTGTAATGAATTTGAACTTATAAAATATACAGATGGATTAAAAGTTCCAAATAAAACAGTGGAATAAGAATAAAAATTTTCGCCGGTAATAGTAACTAAACTGGTTGAACCAGCGGGACTATAATAACTGGATAATGAAATGATTATTGGCCCATAAAATGTAGATGATGGGTTAACCCAACCTTGACAATGAGTTGCAGTAGGCATAATATTATATAATATTATCATAATATTAAGTTATTTTTTTGTTAATATATTTTTGAATCCGCTACTATGCGAAATATGTGTAATATGATTATTTTCACCATAAGTTCCCGTAATAGAATTCCAAATAAAAAATAATCCAATAATTATAAAATATACACCAGAAATTATTTCCAATGTTTTGTTAGTTAGTCCTTTGGTTATATAAGCTCCAATCCAAGCCGCAATAAAATAACTAATAAATAATAGTAATGAAGTATATATTTGTACTTGGCCGCGTTTATAATATTCCATTACAGCAAGAATTGAAATAGGAGGAATAATAGCTAAAAGTACGGTTCCCGCAGCAACTTTAAAATTTGGTACTAAACCTAAAATAAGTAATCCAGGTAACATTGTTTCTGCTCCAGATTGTCCTAGAGCACCTCCACATAATCCTGAAAAAGACCCAAGAAGTATTGTTAAAATAGTTGATAACATTGTTTATTATAAATAAAGAAGAAAGCTATAATGGTCCGTTATCATCTTCTTTAAAGTTAATATGACCTTTAATATATTTATTAGCTTCATAATAACAAAATCCTCCTAAAACCAACCCTAAACTGAATCCAACTAATAATTGCAAAATTGTGTGATAGTTATATATGTATCGTTGCCCTAGGGTAACAATAGAAATAATTAGATATAAACAGGTTATTGTTGAACTTTTAAATACAGCGGTTATAAATGCTAAATTAAACGCACAGTTTTGTGCGTGTCCCGATGGCATTCCATAAATATCGGGACTAAACCAATATCCCTGTGCTGTTCCAGTTAAAATTGGTTTATAATGTTCATCTGGTCTCGGTTGCCGAATAATCGCCTTCAAAGTAATATTGATTACTAAATTTATGATTATACCGACAGCATAAAATTTTTGATATATATTATAATTACGTAATAATAGTATAGAAATAAAAAATAAATATAGGGGACTAAATTTTCCCATATTTCCGAGAATTTGTGTTATCATCTAATATATAATAACACAAATACAATTACAATTACTATTTAATATTGATATAAATTTTCACTTATAAGTGTAATACACCATTCGGCTCCGTGTAAATCAACCACATTACCACGGTCATCTAATAATCTTATACGTAATCTATCTATATTTACTGGACCAAAATAAATGCGTTTATTATCTTGTAGTGAACCACTAAAGTCAACATACAAATCTCCCGTTTTTAATCCCGAATACTTAATTGGTAATAATGCAAATGTATCCGAGTTAGTTGGTGCTTTTTCCCTATAATTAATTGTTTTTGCCCTATTTTTCATAATTTCATTAATTGTATATATTTGTGCTTGTGTTAAAGTACGTGGGGCAGAAGGTAATATTTGTGGAATCGGTGCTGGACTTATTGTTAGTTTATCTTGAATCGAATTAAAGAAATTATTTGGATTTACTCCTAATGCTGTTGCCTCTTGTGGCGTAACATTGGCTAAACTTCCGCTTAACGTTGGATTAAATAATTGTGGAAAATCTGTTACATCTGTGCTACAAATTGTTGGTTGACTTGTATTATAATAAGATGGTATTGCTATTGCCTTGGATAATTCGGTTATTGTAATCAATCCATTATTAATATGATTTTGGTTGTAATCATCTAAAACAAGTATAAAATATTTGGGTCCAAGTAAATTTATCACATTTAGTGGTGTATTTCCACCAACAAATACTGGTACAATTGGTAATCTAAATCCCATTAGCCAACCCAATGTACTATCGAATGTATAATTTTGGGTTGCTCCAGTTCCACTTGTTAGTTGACCTGTTACATCAAAAAAAGTAAAATATGGATTCAAATTTGCATCAAATGCGTTATTGTACTGATTAATTCCCGTTATTATTAAACCATTTGGATCAGTCCAACCATTAAGTTGTAATGTTACTTTAGCATTATTAGCATTATATGTAACAATTTGAGGAGTGGGTATAGCTGCATTAGTAAATCCGGCGCTTAAAAACGCTTGTTGCATTGCAGTACAAAAATCGGTTGGATTATAATTACCAGGTTCTAAATTAATTTGGAATGTATCATTATTGTTAATCAACCAAAAACACGTATTATTATAACAATAATCAATCGTGTACCACGTAAATGGAATTTGAAATGAATACAAACGTAAATTTAAGACATTTGTTAAAGGATCCGATAAATCAAGTGTATAATCGGTGGACATAGATTCAGAACCACCAGATGCCTGACGAAATTGGCTGTCAAGATTGATAAAACGTGTTGTGGTATTTTCAAGATTAGGATTAAGTGTATCCTGTGCTACATCAACTTGATAATTATTATTAATACCGAGTTGTTCGCGATTCATTGGTACATGATGATTATCATAAATGTCAACCTTTTGCATACGATCTGTAATTTTATCTTTTTGAACGCGTTCATTTTGAGGGAGGGCTTCATATTTAAGCCAATTGTTGGTTTGTTCTTCATTAGGAGTATATTCATTATCTTCTCCAGAATTTTCTAAATTAGTCATATAACGTACTAATTTGGATTGAATTTTTTGAAAAAAAAGAGTTAGTTGTGGTTGATTTTCTCTGGTAAATTTGGCTATATAATTATTGGTAGTATCAATAATTTGAGAAACGGTGGGATCATCGAGACCTAAAATAGTTAATAATTCTGGAACAGTATAATTATCAACATTATAATCAATAGATGGCATATAATAAGTAGTATTATTTTTTCTATATTAAAATTTGGTTGTTTTATATATTATCAACTAACAAATCAAAATTATTTTCTTTAGAAAAATGTTGTAAAAACGCCGCTTTAATTTTGTTAGTTAGTTCATCTAAATCAAAAGCCCAATTTGTAAATAATTTTTTTGTTAAAATTGTGATTCCTAAAAATCTCTTTAAATTACTTTTACCCTTAAATAATATAATATCTAAAATTTCAACAATATCCATATCAAAACTAATTAATTGTTCTCTACTTAACCAATAATTACCTTTGTAAATAAATCTATTATATTCATAATTTCTATAAATGTTGTGAATATCTGGTACAATGGAATTACGTATTAAGCCGATTCCTTCAATTTTGTTAGTTGTATTATTCATTTCAGCAACAAAAATTAAAGCACCTTTGTTATAAGATTCCCTAATTCTAACGGAAGATCCGTATATGAGCGGTTCATTATGTTTAGCGCGATAATCTAAATTTTCTTGCCAAGTTTGATTTGTAAATCTAGTGCATCCGATATACATTTTTAATAATTTATAGTGTTGTTAGTTTATTAACTAACAAATTAAATTAAATAATTCAATTTTATTTATTGTATTCATTTATAAATGAATTGTTGCTTTTGTGGACCAGTGAAGAATTGTGGGCCTTATTTATATCAAGTGTTAAAAAATATTGAAGAATTAGGTAAGTTATTTAATAATTATAAAATAGTGTTGTTTTATGATCATTCGGCAGATAATACATTAAATATATTGAAAGAATATCAAAAACGAGACAAGAGATTAATATTTTACGTAAATCCATTACCAATATCTAAATTTAGAACGCATCGTATTGCATATGCACGTAATTTTTGTTTAGATTATATAAAAAAATATAATGAAGAAAATAAAAATACAAACAATAAATTTGAATATTTTGTAATGATGGATTTTGATGACGTAAATTGTAAACGGGTTCGTCCACAAATTTTAAAAAAGTATTTGGAACCAAGTTATTTAGAAAAATGGGATGGATTATCATTTAATACGAGTCCAAGATATTATGATATATGGGGTCTATCTTTGTATCCATTTTGTTTTAGTTATAATCATTTTACTAATAATAGATATCATAATTATAATGTATTACAAGATTATGTTGAGATAAGATTAAGAGCATTAAAAGAAGGAGAATTATTAAAATGTATATCATCATTTAATGGGTTTTCAATATATAAAACTAATAAGTTTATAGATTGTAAATATGACGGTAGAGTGCGTTTAGATTTGATTCCAAAGCATTTATTTGAGGCTCATTTAAAGGCATCAAGAGGAAAATTTGTTATGCCGGATTTTGGACATATTAAGGCAAAATATGAGGATTGCGAACATAGGGCATTTCATATAGAGGCGGCAAGAAAAAATGAGGCAAAGATAATGATAAGTCCGGATAAGTTATTTATTTAATAAAGATAAATATTTATAAAAAAATATAATTATAGTATATGTTTTTAAATAAACAAACAAACATTAATAAGAATAGTGCAAGTTTAATTGCTAAAAATATTTTAAATAACCAGAATAAAATAAAAAAAATGAATGAACATAAAATTAAATATAACTTTTTATCTGAAAACGAAAAAAGGGATATTCAAGAAATTATTTGTAAAGCAAAAGAAATAATAACAAATGATTTGCTTCCAATAATAAAATCAACAAATGAACTATTAGAAGGTAATATATTTATGTTTCATCATACAACAAAATATACAAACGAATTTTTTGATAAACAAGTTAATTTTGTTTTAGCAGCAAAAAAACAAGAAAAAGACAATAATATTTTAGAAATAGGTTTTAATGCCGGATTTTCAACATTACTAATGTTGTTGTCTAATGATACTATTAATATTACTTGCGTTGATATTTGTGAACATAGTTATACAAAATTATGTTTTCAAAAATTAAAAGAAATATTTGGAAATAGATTAAATTTACTTCCGGGAAGTAGTGTAAATGTAGTTCCAACTCTAAAAGGAAATAATTATGATTTAATACATATTGATGGTTGTCATTTAGTTAATATAGCTGAATTAGATATTATTAATTGTTTAAAATTATGTAAAAAAGGAACAGTCTTAATTATGGATGATACACAAGATGCTTCTTTATTCAATTTATGGTATAAATATGTGAATAAATTTGGCTTAATTAGTTTTAATTATGGAAATTATGTGGATACTAAGTATCATAATATTAAAATATTTCCTTAAATATATATTTTATTAAGATGCCATAATTTGTCATAGTGTTCGTTTTTTTGATTTTCTGACTGTTCTTTTCTATAATCCTTATACGATCTGACAATTATATTATCATTATATACGATATAATATTCTGCCAATACATTTTCGATAACTGTAAATTTGTGGTATAAAGAAAAATTATTAAATTCTTTTTCATTAAAATAATTTCCAAGTAATGCAGGACCAGTTGGAAATAATGGATTTTCCCCATAATATTTATTTTTTACGTTTAATACTATTTGACTAATAACATCTAATAATTTTTGGTTTTTTGGTAAAGTTACTATAAGAGCATTATATATGTATTTCGGGCGTATATCTTTTACGAAAAATTCTCCTTCAGTAAGAGAAATAAATTTAAACCCGTTACTGCATTTGAACTTAATATCTACATATATGCCACCATATATATATAGTACACAGTATCTCCATAGGTCACTTTTATACGCACATGGTAATAAATGATTATATGCATTAAAAACTTCTTCATCAAAATTATTTTTAATAAAAGTTTTACAATCATTTTCATCAAATAAATAATGTTCAAATTCAGGATTATCGGTTTTTAATTTATCATAGTTTTGTTTCATTAATGGAGGTAAATCTTTAGTATGCCAAGAAGTAAATAATTTTAAGGGAATTATACTATTATATGATGGTTTTAATTTAAAATAACCATTTAATTTATTATAGTCATTTAATAATTTATTGTTTTCACGGTGTTTTTTTATTTTTTCATTTATTTCTCTAATTTTATTAATTTTATTAATATTTATTATTTGTTGGTTTTTATTTGTTAAATGTATCATAATATAATATAATATAATATATTATGAATTATATACCAAAGAATATCTTTCAAACTCATAAATCAATGAAATATATAAATATGAGACCAAAAATACAATTGGCTGTAAAAAGTTGGTTAAATTATACAAATGAATTTAATTATTATTTTTATAATGATGAAATGTGTGAAGTGTATATGAGAGATAATATCGGTGGAAAAATATATGAGGCATACTCTAAACTTCCAATAGCCGTAATGAAAGCGGATTTATGGAGATATTGTATAATATACGAAAAAGGAGGAATATATGCAGATACGGATACGATATGTTTAGTAAATCCAAATATATTTCTAACAGATGCATTATTAACAATTGTTCCGGAAAATTCAGTTCATTTATGTCAGTGGGTATTTTCTGCACCACCTAAATCCCCAATTATAAAATGTATAATAGATTTATCAGTTGAAAGAATCTTAGAAACAACTAAAATGAAGGGTGAACATTTAATTCATGAACTTACTGGACCGGGAGCTTTTACGGATGGAATTGAAAAATATTTAAAAGAAAATAATTATCCTGTATTTTCTATTAATAGAAAATTGTATTGTAAATATCCATTACCTAAAATATTAAAAGTTTTTAATTGTGATATTTTTCATAAAAATATAGTAAAACATTTGTTTACTGGTATAGATAATGATGGGTGGACAAAAGAAAGAGATAGATTATTACGGTAAAAATAAATATTATGAATATATTTTTCTTTGATTCCATAATATAGAATAATGAGGAACTTTTTGATTTGATCCATGTTCAGATATATATCCATTATAACTTTTGAAAACAATATAATTATTAAAATATATAAATCTATTATTCATATTATTATAATAACTGTGTTTCATGTCAAAACTATTTTTATCATTTTGATTAAAATATTTTGCCAGTAGTTTTGGTCCAGTCGGATCTAAACAATCTCCCCCATAGTATTTTGTATTTACATTTATTACAATTTGTTTAATCGCTTTTAATAATATGGGATTATCCGGTTTACAAACCATTAATGCGTTATATATTCCAAAACCATCAGCATCTAATACCCAATGTTCTTTTTCTGTTAAATTAATTAATTTAAAATTTTTTACTGGACGATATTTTATATCTATATATATACCTCCTAATTTATATAATACACAATATCTCCATAAATCCGCTTTATATGCTCCTGGTATTAATCTATTAAAAGCATCTAAAACTGAAGAATCAAAATTATTTTTAATAAAATTATAACAATCGTTGTCATCAAATAATTGATATTTAAATGCTGGATTTAATTTAATAATATAATTAACACTTTGTTTCATTAATGGAGGAAGATTTTTTGTATGCCACGTTTGAAATATGTTTAAAGGTATAATTGAATTATAATAAAGTTTTAAAGGATATTGTATATTCAATTTTTGGTTTATTTGTAAAACTTCAATTATTTTATTTGTTTTATTGTTAACTTTTTTTTTTTGTGTTAAAATCATTATAATTTAATAATATATTTTAAATATACAATGTATTCTTAAAATATAATTTTTATTTTATTTTATTTTACAAAACTTCTCTCAACTTCTTATCCAAAATTTGATATCTTTCTAAATCCAAACTCTTTCTAAATAATGACCACGGAGTACAACTTTGTAACGTACTTATTCCCTCTTCACAAAATAAATTTAGTAATGCTGGACTAAATCCCGACATCATTGATGCGTTTTGCTGACTCGATAGCGTGGGAAATCCCGATGTGGAACGCAAATTCCAAAACAAAATATGAGGTGCCTTATATGGTTTTCCACATACTCTTACTCCCGCATCAGCATATGATTTTTCAATTGATTCCATTAATGACTTTGAATTATTATCTGCTTGATCCATTTGCATATCAGATAAGATAACTAATACCATATCTTCCACATCTTCTGCCGCCAATTTATTCTGAATAATTGCCTCCAAAATCATATTTAACGCAGCAGCAAAATTTGTATTCATTCCCCAATCCGCACGTCTAACAATTTCTACCATATCAGTAAATTTATCTACGCCATCTAAATTCACCCATTTTGGTGATGCACTGAATGTTAATACACGCTTACCTAACATTGACTTCTCTGCAATTCTTAAACCTAAACCAATTGCAGCATTCATCGGATCTCCACTCATTGAACCCGATACATCAATCATTGCAATCATTTTTCCTAAAGCACCAGTTTGTAAACTATTATTTAACCATTGTGCGTTTAAAATATCTTTTTCGGATTGAGAAAGACGACCTGCATTTAATGCATCTTCAACCATTGCATCTAATCCGACACGTTTTCCTTTAACTTCTACTTCACCTTTAGCGGCTTTTTCAGCAAATTCCGTAAATGCCTTAGCACATAAACGTCTATCATCACTATCAACTCTTTCTGTTTTTCCGTCTTTCTTCAAATTTAAAAATGCCTTTTTTTGTTTATGCATTGTAACTGATGTTTGTACTTCTGGTTTAATTTCAGACCAAGTTCCAGCACATTGTTTAATTTGTACAGTGTCGAGTTTCTTATTTAAAGATGAAATCAATTTACGATAATCAGTCTTTGCCTTTAATATAGCACGTTTTCTTGCATCTTCAGTTTGTGCCGTATTAATATAAATACTATAATAATCAGTTGCTAAAGCATTAAATAACGCACCTTGTGCACTCTTTTCTCTAGGAACCCATTTAGCAGCTAAAGATGGAGTTTCTGCCACGGAATCTTTTCTAAGTTGTTCGTTTACTAGTTCAATTGCATATGATATAAGAGGTGAAGAAGGATTAAACTTATAAAAACCCTTAATATCCTTCCAAGAACCATAAGGATGAACCGTAGAATCATCATTTAACACAAATTGTCTAAAAACAAATTTTGCTAAAGTATCATCACATTTTTCAGACCATACATCAAGTAACATATATGATAAAGTATATTCTCCCTTACCATCAACGATATCTCTGGTTTGTGCAATAAGACGATATAAAAGAGACATATAATCTAAATATTCTTCCCTTAAAAGTAGCTTAGCTTTATATCTATTATCAATAGTAGTGAGTAAATCTTTATAAATATGCTCCAAATTTTTGTAATCTTTGGTTCTGGTTAATTGAAAAGAAAGTTGTACAATACGCTCTCTAAAGGAATTAGACCACGTATATTCGCTGGAACCATTTTCACCAATTTGTTTTCCGGTGAAATTATCAAGTGCGTTCACAAATGCATTAATTATGGCGGACATTTTATGTATACACTATAATATGATGCTGTCTTTATATTGTTTTCGTTTTGTTTTTTTATTAGAATTTGAATATATGAATACTTTTTTAGTGAAGTTATGATTTAATGTATTAGTAGATGATTTTGGAAGACATATTAACTGATGAAAAAGAATGAAAAGTTGGTTAATATCGTGGAACATAGTGATAGATTTTTCAAACTTAATATCATCTATATTTTTTAAAGATGTTAAGAATAATTGATTAGATTCATTTTTGTTAGTTTGGTATTTAAATAAATGTTTTAAATTTTTAGGTTCAATATCGATATTATATTTAAGAATACCTAACAAGGAATATTTTTGACCACTTATGAAACAGTTTTGTTTAATAATTTGTAATAATTCTTCTTTTGATAATAAGCTGGGTGTTTTTAATATTATTTTTTCTTCTTTAACCATATCTATTTCATTTTCTGAATTAATATATAAGGAATTAATTTTAATAAAAGGTAAATCTTCACAATAATAGTTTTTGAATTCTTCATCTATTTTATTGAAATTTTCAATCCAATCTGTATCTAATTCATCAATTATTAGATCCTCATCTTCTTCCATAATGTATTATTAATACTACATATAATACATTATAAATTTAAACTTAATATTCATTATTATATAATTCATCCGAATCATAATCATTTGAATCATAATCTTCTGAATCAGAATTATATTCATCTGAATCATATACTGGAGGTAAACAATATTTTTCCTTATATGTTCCTTCTCCATTTAAATAATCATATAATTTCTCATCTAAATTCCAAAATGTTTGCATTTTATTAATAGCAGTAGTCATAATATAATGCGGTGTTTTTTGATATTCTTCTAATTCTACTTGTTTTTTTTCCCATTTTGATAAAGGTCCTCTTTCAAAAACAGGGTTTCCATTTTCATCCATAATTCTAATATGACCTGGTTTAACTGCATTAACATTAGTAGTTTTTTCTACTTTTATAACTTGATTCACAACATCCTTAAATTTAGTCTCAATAATTTTATTTTCATTTTCATTTTTATTTTTAAGATTAATATCAGGAAAAGCTTCTTCTAAATTAAATTCCTTCGGTGCTTCAACAACCTTTTTAATAATATTTGGTTCAATATGTCTTTTGTATTTGGTGTTTTCTTTTAAAAATTTATTTTCTCTTTTTGAATCAGAATCTTCTACCAATTTAGATATCCGTTTTTCTTTTTTATTATCAAAAGGATTATTACTTTCTCCAGATAATAAACTGAAACGATTATTTGTATGTAAAAATGGGTTACTCATTATAGTGCCTTAATTATCTTTCTTTTAATATAAATATATTAATATTCTTTGTCAAAATGTCTTTAAGTAGTTTTAATATAATATTTATGAAAAGAACTTAAAGAAAAATAAAAGTATTTATGAAAAAAAGGATTTAAAGAAATAATGCGTATTATATTTGTCTCCTAACAGCAAACAAATTATTTGAGTTAACCAAACTAGCTGAAACCACACGTTATAAATTTTTACAGGAGACAGTAGAAAAAAATTGAATCAATATTTTGTAAGGTGAGTAGTAAATATAAATTATTAATAGTAATGAGAGTATTTCAAAGCCTTTTAAAATCAAAATATAATTCAAATGTAAATAGATATTTTGCTAATGTTGGATTAGCAAAAAAGACTAGCTTTACTAACGCTAAAAAGAAGATTAGTAATGGGTTAATTAAACGCAACTTCTCGACTGCTTTTGGTAATGGACCAAATAAAAATAATGACCAAAATGAGATGAAGCTGCTATTATGTTTGGGGATTATTTATTTATGTACTATTGGTCGTACAAATAAAAAATAATTAAAAAGTGTATATGATTATTTTGTATTTTAATTTTTAATTTTTTGTAGTTTATGTGTTTATTTAATAATTTTTTATTTAATTAAATATCATTAAAGTCGACTTCGACATCTTCTTCTTCAATTGAAGATTTATTCATTGAAATCTTTTTTTCCGCATCTGAATTCATTTTTTCCAATAATTCAGCTCTTTCTATATCTTTTTCACTGGCGAAAATTATGTCGCAATCTGCCGTTGCAGTACCTTCAACCGCTAAACGACTTCTATCATTTGTTATTAATGCTGACCAATTTTCATCTTCTGTGTCCATTAATTGACATTTATCTGAATCGGAATATACTTCAAGTAAATCACATTCTTGCATTTTTTGCTTTTTCAAACTTGTTTCTGTTTTTACAGGTAAGGAATCAACATCCCATTCTCTTAAACCAACTAGTACCCAAGTACCAATTACTAATCTATTATCACGTTTACCTCTACCACCCGAAAACTTACCTCTGATGCGTCCTAATCTATTATAACCGTCAATACAATAACAAGTAAACATATTATTCCCATTTAAAGCCGTAACAATAGCATAAACTTCTCCTTCTTCTTCTGCAACACGTAATTTACTACCACCTTTATTAGTAGTATGTTTACGAGCAAATTTCTTATGACCACTACCGCCGTGAGTATTCTTTACCATTTTGTATCTAATAATGTATATTTAATCTTAATTAGTTGTATTTTATTTCAATTTTTTTTTATCTGAAAAAATTGAAATTAATTTATTATAAATAATAATCTGTATTAATTCCGATATAATAATGAGCTATAGTCCTCTTATAAATTTAACTAAGATGCAATTAAAATATGTTGAAGATTTATGGCATCACGCTACTCTAACATATTATAATTTAGTTCCATCAAATGATACTAGATATAATGATATGGATTTGGATTTAAAAGAAATAAATGAAATTATAAATAAATATGGAGTTTTACCATCAAAAAATCATTGGTATTGGAGTGAATATAAACTTGTAAAAAATAATTAAATAAAATGTTAATAAAATATTAAATTATATATACCATAAGCTAATCCAGCTAAACATACAATACAAAACACAGAAACAATTATAATCATTGCTACTAGCGATTCAATCATCATCTATATTAATTATATTTATTTTTTTATTAGTAGCAAACCGGTTCCACACTTAATTCTTCTAACTCATCTCTACCTATATTAATTAATCCATTATTTTTATATTTTTTGTAAAATGCGAACCAATTTTCGGTTGCATCAATAGGACCAATATGTTTATTTTGTGTTTCAATAGGTTGCTCATCTGGTTCATAACCATAATAATCATAAAATTCCTCTAAATAATAATCACTTTTAAAACTAACATCCATTTTAACATAATTTACGTAACCATATTTATCTTTGATTCTTTTATGCCATAATGGGGAAAATGACGCGTGATATAACCAACGATCACGAAACATATCTGTTAGTTCAATTGGGTCATATTTGTTTCTATTAAGTTCAAATAAATTCAACATTTTAATTTCATTTATTCCATAAATACAAACATTATCTAACACCTTATATGGTTTAAACATATTTGAATCTATCGTTTTATATTGTTCTACAATTAAGTCATTTACTAATAAATATGAATTATTTTTTTTTATATTATCGTAAGATATCATTTGAAGAAATCTAGAAACTAACAATATTTTAGGACTAATATTTGTATCATATGATTTTATAAATTCACGCATATATTTTGCCTTTTCTTTTATATTAGAATTAGACGTGTGTAATAAATCAAATAATATAGAATAATAGGCAACAAAGTCGATGTCACCTTTTGATTCTAAAATAAACGCACATAAATGGCGATATTCCTTAATTGTAATCCAATGTGTAAATTGTATTTTAATATCAGTTAATGAATTTCTATTTATATTTTTAATATATAATAAATCATCGCATTCAAATAAGTTGGAAATAATTCGTAAAATAAATACATCAGTATTAAAATCACGTGTAATTAAATTTGTTATTACAGATGCAATAATTTTGTTGTCACGATTAAAATCATAATATTCGTTTTGTTTTTTAAATAAATAAGATTCAAATGAGGGATTTAGAATAGCAAAGAAATCATAATATATTTTCCAGATGAAATCAAATAAGGATTTATAGAAGCCGCTATAATAAAGTTCATAAGCCCAAAATAATGCTTCTGATTCGTTTTTATTTAGGATAGCTAATAATAAGGCAAGTTCTACTTCATCTTTAATGTATAAATATCTGGTTAAAATAATGTTAGATTTAGGAAGAGATAATGTTAAAACATTGTCTGGAAGAATTTTTGTCATTTTGATAAAGTTACCCATTAATTAATATTAAAGAATAAGTTATTAAATATATTATTCAATTTTTTTGAAAAATAATCTAGCAATAATATATAATGACTCAATCTGGTGGAAAAATGAACAAAAGCTTAAAGGCTTGGGTTGCTTTCGTTAAGAAAGTCCAAAAAGAAGAAAAACTTAGTTATAAAGATGCCATTCATCGCGCCAAAGTTAGAAAAGATAAGGGTGAAAAATGGATGAAAGGTGGTGCTGATACTACTGCTACTACTACTCCTATGGAAGAAGAAGAAGTTATTATGACTCCTGAATCTACTGAAATTATTGAGGAAACAATGGAAGGTGGTCGTAGACGTAGAACTAGACGTCGTGGTTCAAGACGTGGTCGTAGTAGAACTGCTCGTAGATCTAAATCTAGATCTCGTTCTAGAGGAAGAGCTGCTGCCGCTGCTATGGCTGAAGCCCAAATGTAAATTAAATTTATAATTTTTAACTATTTATAAAATTATCAATATTTGTTTTGTAATGTTCAATAAAATCTTTATATGTATCTATGTCTATTTCTGATAATAATTTTTTATAATTATAAATAGTTGTATCAATTGAATATCTATTTTCTGGATCAAAATGTAAATTATAAACTAACAACTTTAAAAAAAGAATAATGAATTTATTTCTTTTGTTAGTTATAATGTTTATTAATATTTTTAAAAAAGTTAATGATAGTTGGTAAATATCCCATGTAGATCTGAATCTATAAATATCATTTAATATGTATTCTTTATCTTTATTTACATATTTTTGGAAATATTTTAGCGATAAACTAACAAATTCATCAAAAATCGATTTATTAAAATTATTTATAATACTATTCGACGCAAAATCATTAATAATGGTTTCAATATTATGTTGTGATAAATTATTCCATTTGTTAGTTTGCATATAAAATAAAATATGTAATTCCAATGGATAATTATAGTCCGCATTTTTCTCCAAATTATATAAATCTTCTACAGATACCAATTCAAATGAAGTCTCAAAGTTAGTTATTGCGACACAATTTGTCCGCATATTAAATACTAATGTGTCTTCGCAAATATTACCGTGTATAATATTCAAATGTCTCAACTCTTTTAAAGACCATAATAGGTCACAAAAACAATCGGATAATTGTGGGATTAAATTCCTGGCACCAAGGGTCTTTAAATAGCTTTCAAAATATATTAATTCTTGGTTTTTGAATTTAAAGAGATAGTTGGTTAATTTTGCCGGCAAAATAGCGGCATCATTTAGCCTCACATTTTCTTCATCAACTTCTCCAAGTTTAACCTCTTTTATAGCTTCAGGTAAATAAAAAAATTGTTTATCAAATGGTGTTAGTTTATTTAATTTAATAATACATTGAATACTATTTTTAGTTTTTTTCGAAGAGTCAACTAACAAATTCGTATAATTATTATTAGATTTA